>JACLAC010011056.1_pt1 | contig 14523 bp, 17 predicted proteins | sample 8027881 | NCBI WGS metagenome assembly JACLAC01 (sample SAMN15725517, study PRJNA655200) | protist metagenome | isolation source: fluorescence activated cell sorting (FACS) single amplified genomes of... | place: Spain: Blaines Bay Microbial Observatory, Mediterranean Sea | collected 2016-01-19 | reverse complement strand
CCTTTAGCAGCAGTTTCTAAGCGTTTTTTACGGAATTTTATTCTCAATTCATCAGGTAAATGTAACCGTTCATGCCCCCAGAAACTGGGACCGATAGCCATTTCTTGCGGAACCCAATTCCTTGGATCAATAATTCGCCCGCCCCAACCTACTTCAACCAAAAAACCTGATGGTGAATAAGTGTAGAATGACATCATATAATCATTGGTATGTCTGCCAAGTGTGTAGGCTATTGAGTTCTCTTTATACTCGAGGAGATCATACCCCTGACCAACATCGTCCAAGTGATTATATTCAACCATAAAATGATGTACGCCCGTGTTGCCTGTATTGATTAACGCAAAACTATGGTGGCGACTATTAATATGTAAAAAATATGCAGTAACAGGAGTATGGCTAAAATCGCTGACGCAAAACCCGAGTAGATCTCGATAAAATGACAATAATACTTCTAAATTATCAGTTTGTAGAACCACATGACCCATACCTAATGCATCAGTTTTAAATCCCGAAATTGGCCTTCCAGGAACAAATGTGGTTTCATCTAGCATAGGCTTATAAACTAACTCAATTCTATTATTTTGTGGATCGTGGAAATATATGAGAGATTCAACAAATCGCCTGTCGGCAAGGTTTGGGCCACCTTGGTAAACTAAGACACCTGCTCTCTCTAATCGTTCAGCGTAACTCTCCAAGTCCTTGAGCGAATCAACCTCTAAACCAATTAAAAATTTGCAAGAATCTTTTTCATAATTTACTGATATTCGCTGTTTTTGATTATCCATGCGAAAGCTATAACTATTTTTACATTTTTCAGTTACTTGCATTCCCAAAATTTTAGTTGCAAACTCTAACCAATCTTCAATGTTTTCTGAATTTATACCTAAGTAACTCAGAGAAGTAATTGCCATCTTTTCTTTCCTACAGGTAATTTTTTTAAAAAAAGTTACAAAATACTGTAAATTTTTAATTGATTTTAATATTCTATATATTGATTAATTTGTGCTGCCAAACTATCTTCAAAATTTAAACATACTTTCATTGATTACAATTGTAATCTTCATTCGGGGTTAGCGCAGTTGGGTCGTTGAGGTAAATGAAGTAATCTCCAAAATTTGGAGAATCAGCGATGCAATGTCTTCACTGTGCTCATCCTCACTATATTTTCTATGGCACCAGTCATGGTGATCAACGCTACCGTTACCACGCCTGCCATCGGATCTCAGACGCTACAACATGGCAAAGATCCAGCCCTCAAGCAACATGCCCTTCAACTTTATCTGGAAGGGATGAGGATGCGAGCTATCGGCCGGATTCTCAGCTCATCACAAGACGATATCTCGCTGGCTAGATCAAGCTGACCAAGCCCTCCCAGCAAGCCCACCACAGACCGAAGCCTGCTCCTTCATCGAAATCGATGAACTCTAAACTTTCATCGCTAAAAAAAATCTCAATTTTGGCCCTGGCTAGCCGTAGACTCCATCTTTGGCAAGTTCCTGGGCTTTGTCTGTGGAAGAGGGACGATCAAAACAGGTGGATTCCTTTGGAAACAGATCAAGCGTCTGCCAACGATAGGCTATGGCACAGAATTTCTGAAGGCTTACGAGAATTTCATTCCAAACGCCAAGCATTGCGCGGCGAAGACCTGCACCAAACAAATTGAATTACTGAACTACTGACTCAGACATTTTCTAGCAATGCTCCATCCTAAAACACTTTGCTACAGCAAATCAAAAAAGATTTTGGAACTTTCCTTGAAATTGCTCATCCATCAGCTAAATAATCATTTAGCTTCAATCCCAATTCTTCTCTAATACCTACCCAACACGTCCCAGCAACTTGTCAAAGCCTCTAGCCTCTCTAAATCAATTGAATAATCTTCTTCCAAATAAAACCAATGATTGATCTCAATCATCGGTGATTCAACACTCTATCTTTTATGATAATGTTTCAACGGAAAAATAGTCTGACTGAAAGATTGATCACGAGCAGTCGAATTGCCGCAACTCTCTAATATCTTCTCAACCTTTGCCACTAACTCTCCAGTTTTACGAAAGTCATCTGTACCCAAGCAAAAGTCTGGTCGGAAAGCAGTTTGTTGTAGTTGCTGGGGCAGAGGCAGAGCAAGAAAGGTATAACCATCAATAATCAGGCAATGATTATTAGTAAATTGGCATTCCTCCACAACACCTGTAAAGTCTTTGATGATGAGGAATGTAATATTGCTCCAGTAATTCCTGAAGATATCCTTGGTTAAGCTGCTTGCATCGCCGCTGAAGCAAAGATTCTCTGGTGTAGGTCACACCGATCTGAGTCTAACCTGCCAAACCATTTATCCAACAAAACAATGTTGCAATTAATGCTTTATGACATTTCTAATGTTTCTTTATCCCAACGATACGTGATTGGCTCTTATACTCCCGCAACTTATGAATTACACTATTTCGAGGAATTAATATTTTTTAGATCGCAATTAATAACAGGGAGATATGTTTGCTTAGAAAGACCAAAATATGAGAGTGATTTGCTAATGTGTTAGTGGAATTACTAAATTGACATTTTTAATTTATTTTTGATCAAAAATATATGCAGTTTTGGCTTAGACTGGCTTGGCGTGAAATTCACAATAATAAAAAGTTCAGTATCTTTTTTGCGCTGAATCTATCAATTGGTTTAATCGGATTCTTAGCCCTCAATTCCTTCAACGCTTCAGTTCAGAATCAGTTGCGTAGAGACGCCAAGGGAATCTTGACCGCCGATGTTGCTGTTAATGCTACACGTCCTTTCAAGGAAGAAGAACTGGGACAAATTCTTAAGAGCCTCAAACCCATTGACCAAAGTCGACAAATTTCTTTTGTGTCGATGTCAGCCAATGGATTCAATTCACGGTTGTCACAGATCATTGCAGTAGACTCAGGCTTTCCACTTTATGGGGAATTGGAATTACAGGAAAGGGGCATTATCGGTTCCCGTGAAGTTGCTGCAGTCCTCAAAAAACCTGTTATCTGGGTTTATCCGGATCTTTTGACTGCACTCAATTTGAAAATTGGGGATTCACTGAAGATTGGTACAGAGACTTTCCAAATTGACGACGTTGTGCTCCAGGATCCTGGCACAAGTTTCTCAACATTCGGTGTAACCTCAAGAGTTTATATGGGTTATGGGCATGTGCAAAAGACGGGGCTAACAGAGATAGGAAGAAGCCGGGTTGTTTATCGTGAGTACTATAAATTAAATCCAGAGACCGATGGGGAATTGGCTGCTGAAAAGCTAGAGGCTGATCTTGATCAGTTGGGAGAAGAGTCTTATGCACTCCGTGTACAGACACCAACCAGTGCGAGCCAACAGGTAGGCCGAGCATTGGGGTACCTCAATGATTATCTTGGCATAGTTTCCCTAGTAGCACTATTTCTAGCGGGGCTTGGAGCAGCTTATCTTTTTCGGGAGTACCTTCATCGTCATCTGCACGAAATTGCCATCCTAATGAGTTTGGGTGCCTTCCGTAAGTCAACCTATCTCCTGCTATTGGTTCAAATTTTCATTTTGGGCGGAATAGCTGTCATTATAGCTACATTGGCTTCAATAGCCTTGTTGCAAGTGTTGCCCTTACTAGTTACTGATTTTCTCCCCATTGGTTTCGAACAGGAAATTCCATGGGCGAGTTTGGGGATCGCAGTGATTTTGGGGACTGTCGGCAGTTTAATTTTCTGTCTGCCAGTGTTGGTAACGATTCATTATGTGCAGCCTATTGTACTACTCCGCGACACAAGTCGTGAGTTCAGCAATGGGAGTAGTTGGAAGTTACGTTTGTTGAGCTATATTCCTGGGTTTGTAGTGTATGGAGGACTTGCAGTTTGGGTTGCTGGGATGATCAGAGGTAGTATTTTCCTATTATTATTCTCAGCTGCTATGATTTTGCTAGCTCTATGGGCTTGGTTCTTGTTCAAATTTTGTGGCTATCTTTCATACCGACAAAGACCTGTTCTAAAAATTGCGCTAAGAAGCTTAAATCGTAACCGTGTAGCTGCAATTTCTTGTTTTCTATCCATGTCTCTCGGAACTCTACTTGTCAATCTCATTCCACAACTTCAAGAAGGTATTATAGAGGAAATTGAGAGGCCTGACAGTAGCCGTGTCCCCACCTTTTTTGTTTTTGACATCCAAGAGGAACAGGTACAAGGTTTGGAGGAACTTGTTATTCAGCAAGGTTTCGAGCTAGAAAACCTTTCACCAATGGTTCGTGCCAGATTATCAACAATTAACGGGCAAGTTTACAAAGGACAATTTCGCTTCGATTCAATACGGGACAAAGATATGGAACGGATGTTGAGGGCAAGAATTCACAACCTGTCCTATCTGTTCACTGATCAGCCGGTTGATAATATAATTGATGGATCACCCTTGTTGGGCCGCTATGATCCTTTGGAAAACAAGCCTGTGCAAATTTCTTTGGAAAAAAGATGGGCTGATTGGAGAGAAATAAAGGTTGGTGATCAAATTGTTTTTAATGTTGCAGGTATTCCAATAGAGACTGAGGTCAAGAATTTGCGAAAAGTAGTTTGGACAACTTTTCAGCCAGCTTTTTTCATTTTGATACAACAGGGGATTTTGGAAGATGCTCCTAAGGTATTTTTGGGAAGCATAAAAAACATTCCAATTGAAAACAGATTAAATCTCCAAAACAAAATTGTCCAAACCTATCCAAATATATCAGTTATAGACGTTACAAGATTGGTGGAGAGAATATTTCGCGTAATTGATAAAATCACAATTGCTGTCAATCTTATGGCTTATCTTGCAATTCTAGCCGGGCTCATTGTTCTCTATTCAATTGCACGCCACGAGGTCCAAAGTCGTATTTGGGAAATGAATTTGCTCAAAAGCCTCGGGGCACGATTCTCAATGGTGATGAGTATTGTTCAGGCCGAATTCGCTGTATTAGCTTTTTTCGCAGCTGTTTCTGGATTGATGATAAGTTTATTTTTTTCGTGGATCATTTCTTGGGTGATGTTTGATAATCTCTGGACAGTCAACTGGCTGAGTAATATCGGCACAATGTTAGGTGTGGTAATACTTAGCTTAATGACAGCAACCATAGCTGCTCATAAAACTTTGAAACAAAAACCACTTTCCTTGTTGCAAACCCATTAAATTCATTATCTTTTAAGCCTGATGATCATCTCTAGATACAGATAAAATCTGGTGTCTCAGCTTAAAAAAGCGAGGATTCTTTTGCATTTCTAGCGTTATTTAGTTGAGGAGAGAATTAGAGTCAGGTTTTAAAGCTAGGCCCGCGCCTCATTCTAAGCAGCTGAGCCAGCGCGATGCCTTAGCAACAAACTCATCGCATCTTAGGCCTTGTTAGCAATACTTTGTTGAGTGGCTGGTATGAACTTGGAGTAGCGACGGGTCATCGGGTAACCCGGGGCATGTCCCAACTGGTGAGCTACTTCAGCTAAGGTTGCTCCATTTGATATCATCATTGAAGCAACTGTATCTCGCAGGCAGTAATTCGGCCGGAACTCTTTTGGGATACCTGCTAAATCTCTTAATTTGCTGAAACGCTTCTTCAAACTATCCAATCTTCGCAAACCACCATCGCTTGCCGGGAAAACATAAGAACTCTCCTGCAATTCTGCTGAACTATTAAGCAGTAGTTCCCTTTGCTGCAATAGTACCTCACGAACCTTTTCATTCATCGGCTGGATCAACGTCTTGCCACTCTTGGTGTCGCGTTTGATGTAGTTCCCCCGATCAAAATCAATGTCTTTCCAGAGCAACTTAAGTGCTTCTGAAGGCCTTGAGCCTGTCCAGCCAATAAATTGATGCAGTTGTGCGAGTTGCAAATCTGGATAGGCTTGCCAAGCCCTTTGTAGAGGCCATAACGAGGCATCACCATGAAACAAGTTGGGAATAAATGGTGTGACTCTTCAAATAAAGATAAATGTCTGAAAAATTGTGGTCTTGATTTGAACTACCATTTAGTTGATATTAAAGCTCTGCAAATCAAACTTTTTGCTTTGTCTGTATGAATCTTATTATATCATAATATTTTAAAAATTTGGAAAAAGTAATTATGTCAATAATTTATCACTTCTCAGCAAAACCTTTGGCCGGTAAACGAAGTTCAACAATTAGTATAATTAGAACGAGTGCAGGAATCCTTGCCAGACTGGGGGCATCACAAACCCGAGTTTATCATAATATGCTTGGTGGCAGTCTAGGGAACATTGGCTTGGGTTGTACCTTTGATAGTTTTTCTGAGGCAATGAATGTGCTCGCTACAAGAGAATCTGATCCTCATTGGCTAGAGTTAATTGAGAAGCAAAAACCAGAATTAATTATGGATGTCCAAACCCGAAGTCTACTTAGAGTTGCTTATGGTGAAGCAGATATGTCAGCAGTTGTACACCATGTAAGGTCTTACTCTATGATGAGAGATAAACTTCCTCAAGCCTTAGAAATGTTTAACGAATTAGAGGATCTAGGGGATGAGAAGACAAAAATTGCTGCCGTCGTGCCATCTGTATCGGCAGGTATGGCGGCTCTCCATGCAGTTTATCAAAATGACTCATTGGAGGATGCCGGGAACAGTATGGACAAAGTGGGAATGTCGGAAGCTTTCCAAAACTTGATCCTTCGAGCAAGCCAACTTGGGACCTTAGAAACATCCTCAATAAACGTGAAAATTTAAGAAATTATACAACATAACCATTGCAGCGCCCAAAAATACTTATCAAACCAGCTTCAGCATACTGAATTTCTGGACGCTGATTAGACCAGGAGTATTGTTCCTCTAGTTTATTCACAATTTATGATTGCTGCTGTGGGAAAAAGCTGGGGTTTCGGAGAGAAACTGCCTTGAGTACCAATACTTAAAATAAAAATAGAGAAATCATGCTAGTAAAAAGTCTGTTTATCAACCTAGTACTCATCGGCCTCGTTGCAATTTCCGCTACCGCTCAGAGTTCCAAGAAAGCGCGTAAATTTATGGTTGCTACTGCCAACCCTGTAGCCTCAAAGGTAGGCTATGACATTTTAAAGCGTGGTGGTAATGCAATAGACGCAATGGTAGGGGTCCAACTGATGCTCAATCTCGTTGAACCTCAAAGTTCAGGAATCGGAGGTGGTGCTTTCTTGCTGTTTTACGATGCAAAGCAGAACGAAGTCTCTAGTTTTGACGGTAGAGAGACAGCACCCCTTAAAGCAAAGGGTGATCTTTTTCTTAAAGAAGATGGCAGTCCTATGAAGTTTTTTGATGGGGTGGTAGGTGGTAGGTCTGTTGGAACACCTGGTACATTGAAACTCCTGGAAGTCACTCACAAAAACCTTGGTTCACTTCCCTGGGAAGAATTGATTGAACCAACAATTCAACTTGCTGAAAAGGGCTTTAGAGTCTCAGAGAGAATGGCCGCCTCTGTTGAAAGAGATGCAGAGCGACTCAAGACTTTCCCAGCTACAAAATCTTATTTCTTCCTCAATGATGGCACTCCAATTCCTGAAGGAACATTGTTACGCAATCCAGATTTTGCCCAAACTTTGCGCCTCATAGCTGCACAAGGGAGTGAACCTTTCTACTACGGTGAAATTGCAAGAGACATTGTTCGTACTGTTCAGGAAGCTAAAGGCAATCCTGGTAAATTATCACTTGCCGATCTCAGAAATTATTGGGTGATTGAGAGGCCGCCGGTTTGCCATGACTATAAGCAATTTCAGGTTTGTGGAATGGGTCCACCTTCTTCTGGTGCACTTACCATTGGGCAAATGCTTGGCATGCTCAGTCACTTCGAACTGGATAAATTATCACCGACTGGACCGACATTCTCACATCTCTTCGCAGAAGCAAATCTTCTGGCTTTTAAAGACAGAGGTCTCTACATGGCAGATAGTGACTATGTGGACATGCCTACCAAAGGCTTGCTGAATCCTCAATATTTGAAGATGAGATCCAAACTCATCAATTCAAGCAGGGTTTCTGATGGAATGTCACCAGGTGTGCCACCAACAGCCTTAAACTATCAGCTCAGCCCGGACGCTTCCATGGAACTCCCATCCACTAGCCACTTCGCAATTGTCGATGCCCAAGGTAACGCTGTAAGTATGACGACCACCATTGAGAATGGATTTGGATCACGTTTGATGACCAGAGGATTTTTACTCAATAACGAATTGACTGATTTTTCCTTCCGGCCTAAGCAGGACGGCCAGCTGATTGCCAACCGGCTGGAACCAGGAAAGCGCCCTCGATCTTCCATGTCCCCAACACTCGTGTTTAATTCAAGTGGGCAGTTGCATATGGCGGTTGGTTCTCCTGGTGGCAGCAGAATTATCCCATACGTTGCAAAAACTCTTTTGGGAGTACTCGAATGGGATATGGATATTCAGGAGGCGATAAATTTGCCAAACATTGCTAAAAACTTCGGTACGATGGATTTGGAAGCTGGCACTTCAGCGGAGCAATTAAAAGCAGACATGGAGCAAATAGGACACAAGGTCAGGGTTCGCCCACTGACTAGTGGACTACAAGGAATTGTTGTTACCCCTTTTGGGTTGGTCGGTGGAGCAGATCCACGTAGGGAGGGACTAGTCCTCGGCGAATGAGGCTGCGAAATTTTGATTTTGTTTGTTAGAGTGTGATTCTTTCTCGTCTATTGACCGAACTTACAATCATTAAACTTCTAATAATTTGAATATTTAACACATTAATTTGAGTCAAACATGAGATTTTTAGGCAGCTTTAAAAAAACATGTACCTTTGAACGTTGGCAACAGTTAGTTAGCGATTTAAAACCTCACACCGACAAGCATGGTTTGAGAGTTATCTTTGCCACAGAAAGCGAGGATGGTTCTATGATCTACGATGTCAGTGAGGCAAAAACGATGGAGGGAGCCCAAGCCTTTTTATCTGATCCGGAGGTTATAAGAATGAGAAAAGAAGCGGGGGTGGATATCGATAGCCAGGAGATGATTGCTAGTGTTGATAAATTTCATGTTTTCCAATAATTACAGCATTTAGACTTCATTTAGCTGCCTGTCTCCAGCAAAGAACTCATCGCCTCCTGAGCCTTGTTCGCAATACTTTGCTGAGCAGCAGGAATAAACTTGGCGTAGCGCTGGGTCATTGGAGATCCGGGGGCATGCCCAAATTGATACGCTACTTCAGCTAAGGTTGCTCCATTTGATAACATCATTGGAGCAACTGTATCTCGCAGGCAGTAATTTGGTCGGAACTCTTTTGGGATACCTGCTAAATCTCTTAGTTTGCTGAAACGCTTCTTCAAACTATCCAATCTTCGCAAACCACCATCGCTTGCCGGGAAAACATAAGAACTCTCCTGCAATTCTGCTGAACTATTAAGCAGTAGTTCCCTTTGCTGCAATAGTACCTCACGAACCTTTTCATTCATCGGTTGAAGCAGTGATTGGCCACTCTTGGTATGTCGCTTAGTATAGTTCCCACGCTCAAAATCAACATCCTTCCAGAGCAACTTGAGTGCTTCGGAGGGCCTTGATCCCGTCCAGCCAATGAATTGATGCAAGCGGGTAAGCTGACGATCCGGATGAGATTCCCATACTTGCTGTAGGTTCTGAAACTGTTCTGGGGTTAGCACTTCAATACGTTCGCTGTTCGGGTCTTGCTTTGGAAGTTCAATCATCCAGCCGAGAGCAGGACAATGTCGCTGGCGAACTCCGAAGTTGATGATCCGTCGCAATAGTTCGAGCACGTTTCGGGTGGTAGCAACACTATGATTCTTGCCAACATGTCTGCGCAGACGGTCCACGTCCAATGGCAAAAGTTCCTGAGGAGTCTTCCCCCCCAAATACTTGCGTAGATGTAGATCAAAGCGATTCTTATCTGTGACCACGCCTTTTAGCTGACCGCCTTTACTGTCCAGGTATAGCTCCCAAAGCCTCTCAATAGTGGGACGAGACTCTGCGTCCCGTTTGGCCTCTGCCTGGGCTTGTCGCCGTTCGCTATTGGTCAGTACTTGCCCATTAATCCGCCGTGTTCTCTCAAGATTTGCTCTGGCTGCTGTCCAGCCCTGAGCGCTTGTGCCGAGCTTCTCTTCATACTGCTTGCGATCACCTGGTTTGCGGTAGAAGATGCTGAGAATCCGCTCTCCCTTTCGCTCAATATAGAAGACGCCTTTATAGCCTGTAGAGATTCTTTTCACTGATGCCATCCAATGACTCCTAGTCCTATCGGGTTTGATTCTGCCCAGCCACCTGCCCAGCCAAGAGGTGAGAAAGTCTGGGGTTGTCTTGTCCACTTTTAGGATAGAAGTATAATTGAATTAGTAAATGAAATCAAGCTGATTGAGTAATCCTGAGGCACTTCTAAGTAAGTATGTACTCTACTGCATTCTCGGTCTCATAACCCGAAGGTCGCAGGTTCAAATTCTGCCCCGCCACCACACCTTCTCAAGTAAATTCAACTACTTGCGGCCTTGATCATCTCCTCTGAAACTACTTATTTCAACTGACAGCAACTGCCAGTAGCCCCTCTTTTCTGTCCTCAACTGCCCGTCAACTGACAGTAACTCTTGGCAGCACAGTTACACACCGCACTGTTTTTCAGGAATTGAGAATCTCAATCTCCGCTGGTCCCTTAGCCAATTCTTTTCTCTTCAGATGTTCAGCATAAACTCTGAGAAATAACGAAGTTGCCAAGCCTACAAAGTAGGACAGGAAGGCCACACCGAAGCCGACAGCCATGCTCCGCTCATTGAATTGACCCCAGAACACTAGAATTGCTCCAATAGCAGCCGCTAACTCTCCAACATCCTTGGCAATGTGGGAAGCCTCCTCATAGACCTTGATTCGATCTCCTTTCCTTGTGTAGACCACAAAAAATGTGATTCCCCAAATAAATAGAAATGTTGGAATATCCAAAAGAATCGCAATTTTGGGAACTGTAATACTGATTGATCCATCACCACAGCTAAAGGCGCCCTGAACATCGTCAATTGGAGTAAAACTATCATCGCTAGCATTCCCTTCGTAGTTGTAGACCTCTTCACAGACTCCACTGATGACATCCCATTTAAACACCCCGTCCATTGGGTCAAAGAATAGTGCCAAAAAAATTAGCAGGGCAATTCCTCCAAATCGTATTTTGAGTCCCATTGTTTGCTCCTTTGAGAAGTAATAGAATCAGAAGCCTCAGAGTCTGGGAACTCAATTGTGAACTCAAGGGTTTTGTCATCTCTGAGGAAAGGTAGCAGGACTAATTTTCTCAACACGATAACCAAACTGACCGAGGTAAATTTTGGATTTTTTAATGATACGAACTGTACTAACTATCGCAGTGACCTTGGTGACAACTGTTGTCTTGGCTGATACCAACTGCCCCAAATACGACCGCAAGAGCTACCACCACTGGATTGACGAAGACCGCGATTGCCAGAATGCTCGTCATGAAGTGCTGATTGAGGAGTCCCTCTCTACGGTTGGATTCAAATCTTCAAAGGGTTGTCGAGTGGTTTCAGGAAGCTGGAATGACCCATATTCTGGCAGAACCATTACCGATGCTACAAGACTTGATATTGATCACATGGTGCCTCTCAAGGAGGCCCATGAGTCTGGTGCTGCCATCTGGCAAGAGAGCGCAAAAGAGCCTATGCCAATGATTTGGATGATCCAGAAACATTAATAGCTGTTGATCGTCGTCTTAATCGTCAGAAGGGGGCCAAGGACCCAGCAGAATGGCTACCACCCAATCCAGCCTATCAAACCATATATGTGAGGGCTTGGGTAGCTGTGAAGCTCAAGTGGGGATTGACGGCTGATCGACAAGAGTTGGTGGCTTTACGAAAGTTGCTTGGAAATCAAGTCGAGTTACCACCTGAAGCACCAGAGATAAACTGTACTTCGGCTTTGCAGTCCAGCCAGCTAACATTGCCCTCAGCGGATTTGAAAGTGGTATGTGGAAGCAAACGCTTTTGCAGGCAAATGAATTCTTGTGAAGAAGCGAGAGCTTTCCTGAGTCAATGTGGACTCGGCCGTTTGGACGGGGACAAGGATGGAGTGCCCTGTGAGATTCTTTGTAATTAGTGCGCAATAATAAAGCGAGCCTTGGATGTTGTTACTCTAAATTAGCTGACAAAGAAATCAGTTGAAATTTTTCGACTGCTGACTATTTCATTGGGAGTCACTCATCGATGTTAGATTCAATGCATCGAATTTTCTCACCCTAAGAATTTGGAGTTTGAATGTCACTTTACATGACAAGAGCAAAGCTAAGCAATGAAGCCTTCAAAGGTTATGTCAGCAATCCACAGGATCGTGAGGCTGCTATCAAGGCTCTGATGAGCGCAGCCGGTGTCACAATGCACAAAATGTATTTCAGCGTCAGTACGGCCGAAATAGTCACAATCGGAGAGGGAACTGCTGAGCAATTTGCAGCCGTTGAGATGGTTATTGCCTCCTCGGGAACAGTCACTAACTTTGAAGGAATTGAGATCATCGATTCCAAGTCAATGACAGCTGCAATGGAAACTGCCAACAAAGTGGTTTCTGCTTATAAAGCACCCAATCAATAAATGGGATCTCACACTCAAACTGAGGATAGGTAAGAATGGGACTAATAAACGATTTACATGATGCTTTTAAAGCAAAAGATTTGGAAACTTTGGATAAATTGATGGCTGATGATTTTGTTTTTGTACGTCATCAAAGTGGAACGGAAGTCACCAAAGCAGAAATGCTTGGTTGGGATTGGTTCAAACCTGATGCACCAACTGTTATCACCAAGGACTACAGGGTGATTTACGAAAATGATGAGATTGGGGTTGCTCACAGATTCAATGAGTATCCAGACGGAAGCAAGGAGGCTTTAATGAGTGTTCATACGATCAGGGATGGCCAAGTCACTCGACTAGAAACAGGGGCGACACCTCTGAAATAATCTCGACTGCTTCAAAGGGATTCAATCAGATTGAATCCCAAATCCTCGGATGGAGAATTCCATGAATATTTGTATCGTGACAAAGTTTGATTGTTCTTACGAAGAGTTTACGGCAATGCTGGCGGAGGTAGGAGATGATGTGCGCCGCTGCACATCTGCGTGGGAAGTGACAAAAATGAATGACAATAAGGCAGTTGGACTGTTGAATGTGACTGATATGGAAGGCCTCCAAAACGTCATGTCATCACCAAAGGTTCAAGAATGGAATGCAGCAAACAATGCTGTTGCTGATGTCTATGCGCTTGAGAAAATTGCTTGAACTGATCATCAGTCAGACTTTAAGCAAATCGATTTTCTAAACGAGAAAGCCTAATGGTATCTACTGGTTATTGACCCAATAGTTTTAGCCAGACAGCAAAGTAAATTACTTTTGGGTTCCACAAATTCAGACTCATGGCATCAGTCAAATTGAATGAGCTCTGGCGTAGAATCCAAATCAATTTCTGCGTTCCATCTTTCGCCACCTTTTCCAGATCCAAATGAAGCACTTTTATTGTTGAAGGGGAGGTCACTCAGTAGAGACTGGAAATACCTTTCCATTTGGGGAAAATTCCTGAAGTTTTCATACAGACTTGCTAGATGGCTTTTATCGCAGGCTTCAAGAATCTCTGCAGGGTTTTTGTTCTCACAGGGAATCAATTCAAAAAATTGAATCATGCAGGCATATTGATCCAGCATTTCAAAGAGCGCAAAATCGGCAGCGGATGCTGCACTACCCACAAGAAAGCAATCTGTCGATGAGGATCTTTTTGATTCCAACCATCTTTCTATTTTTTTAAATGAACCCCTATCCGCAACCATAGTCACATCAAATAATGCTGCTGCTGCTTGTTGTTGATTTTCATGTTGAGAATAAGCAAATTCGACCATTTTGTTTCTGACATCCATGATTTCACAAAGGAGTTGCTCGCACTGTGATTTTTCATTTCTATCAGAGCCTTGCATATCTAACACACGAGCCAAATGGGTCATACAAGCTATGGATTGAGCAACAATAGTCTTTTCATCAGCATCCTGAATTTCAACGTAAGGTAAATTGATAAGAGGATTTATTTTTTGAAGTGCTGGCTTTGCCTCCAAATGCCAATGCGAGCCCTCCACAGAAAACCCATCCTGAGTTTGAACTGCTGTCGTTTTGTAGAAAACACATTTTAAAGGGACACCAGAGTAGAGAACCATTTGTCGTAGAGGGGCACCTAAACCCTTGGTGCTCCAATAGGCTACTGTAATTTCTGAGTTATTCTTTGGCATTTCAGGGCCTAAAAAATATTAAGAAAATAAGAAAAAACTGATCTGTTCAGTTTATGATGAACATTTTGGGGGATCAGCAACCATAATTGTTGATGGAACCATCGGGCATTGTTGTGTTGCAGAATTTGGCTTCGCTAAGATTGGCTCCAGTCAGCTTGGCTTCAACCAAATTGGCTTCTCTCAAATTGGCATAATACAAGTTGGCTTCTCTCAGGTACGCTCCAGTTAGGTCGGCTTCTCTCAGGTTTGCTCCCCACAGGTCGGCTTCTCTCAGATTGGCTTCTCTCAGATTGGATCCTTTTAGG
>JACLAC010005753.1_pt1 | contig 14525 bp, 7 predicted proteins | sample 8027881 | NCBI WGS metagenome assembly JACLAC01 (sample SAMN15725517, study PRJNA655200) | protist metagenome | isolation source: fluorescence activated cell sorting (FACS) single amplified genomes of... | place: Spain: Blaines Bay Microbial Observatory, Mediterranean Sea | collected 2016-01-19 | reverse complement strand
ATTTGACGATTTTGATGGAGATGGGGACATAGATTTATATCTAGCTAATTACATCGTACTTGATTCTTTGCTGAATCCTTCTCAAGAGCATCGGTGTCGCTGGTTAGGTATAGAAGTTTTTTGTGGCCCGCGAGGCCTACAAGCTGAGGAAGATAGATATTATCGTAATGAAGGAAGGGAAGCCGGGTGGACTTTTAGTGATGCGACAGAAATAAGTGGTTTGGCCAATCGTCCTTATTTCGGTTTGGGGGTCGTTGCTGGTGATTGGGATGGTGATGGAGATCGTGATTTATATGTTGCAAATGATGCTGGGGCTAATGTGTTATGGGATAATGAAGGAGGATATTTTACATCTAAAGGTGCTGCTGCATCTGCGGTGTTGAGTCAGGATGGTCGCGAACAAAGTGGTATGGGCATTGCGGTGGGGGATTATGATGCCAATGGTGCTTGGGATTTATTTGTCACGAATTTTTCACATGATAATAATACATTGTATCAAAATCAAGGACATGGATATTTTTTTGATGTAAGTTTTATTAGTGGTATAGGTCAATCAAGTTTGTCAATGTTAGGTTGGGGAAATGGTTTTTTTGATTATGATAATGACGGTGACGACGATCTATTTGTAGCTAATGGCCATGTATATCCACAAGTGGATTTGCATGATCTAGGTACAAGGTACAAACAACATAACCAATTGTTTGAAAATATTGGCGATGGTGCATTAATTGAAGTAAGTACGATAGCGGGTAAAGGATTACAGATACAAGAATCAAGTCGGGGATCAGCATTTGGGGATTTAGATAATGATGGTGATATAGACATCGTTACGTGGAATATGGATACAACACCAACAGTATTGCGTAATGACTTGGGCAATACAAATCACTGGTTAATGGTTAAATTAACAGGGCTTGAGGGAAATAGCCAGGCTATTGGTGGACAAGTCAGTGTGTACCGAGAAGGACAAAGACAGATGCGTCAAGTAAGATCCGGTACAGGTTATTTATCTCAGGATGATACCCGACTACATTTTGGCTTAGGGAACAGGACAAAGGCTGATAGTGTAGTGGTGCGGTGGCCTGATGCGAGTTATCAAGTATTAACAGATGTAGTTGGTGATCGAGTGATTACCATAAAAAAGAATTAGTGCTCATTAACCATCGCAACTGATAGCACAAGAAAAGGAATTTTCTGCTTGTGATTTTTAAAATTAACAGTAGCAAAAAGTATTAAGAAGCTATGCGATTACTCTATATTAAAGCGCTTATTTTGGCGCCTCTAATCTTTCTGGGAAAACCTGTACTAGCAGTGCAACCCGATATTATCCGATTTGCTACGGTTAATGCTAATTATCGGGTAGCCTTAGAGGAAATTATTAACCGCTATGAACAACGTCATCCTCATCTAACTGTTGAATTGTCAATAGTAGGGCAGGAATTTGCTACCTGGATTCGTACCCGAGTAGCGGCAGGTGGTAACTTGGTTCCAGATATTTACAATGGGAATTATACCAATGGTTATGCCCAACAGGGACGCTGGGTAGCCCTTGATCGCTATCTGAATCAAGTAAACCCATATACTGGAAAAGGATGGTTAGATGGGCTTGATAGTAATCTGATTGAGCGCTATCGTTTTGAAGGAAAGGCCTATACCTTGCCCATCGACTATATAGATATCGCTGTTTTTTATAATCGCGATTTATTTACTCATCTACAACTGCAAATACCACAGACCTGGGATGAATGGTTAGAACTCTGTCAAAAGGTTAAAGAAGAGGGATATGTGCCTATTGCTATAGGGGGTGATGCGGAAGCCTTTTGGGCTGGGGAAATGGGGTGGTTGGTACGTTTATTGGGAGATGCGTATCTGCGTAACTATGTACCACAGTTGCTAGCACAACCCGGTGATTGGGATTATGAAAAGAAGCGTAATGCAGGATACGAATATAAGCCGTTGGATTTGTATTCAGATATGCTTGTAGTGCTTAACGGGGAACGAGAATTTCAAGCAATTAAAGAGGGTAAGATCGATTTTAGGCTGCCTAAATTTCGCCGTGTTTATGAACGACTTGGTGAATTGTCACAGTATTTCCAGCCAGGATTTATGGGGACAGATACGCGTAGTGCAATGCAGCTTTTTTATACGCGTAAAGCGGCTATGTGTCTGATGCATAGTGGGAGCATTACGGGTATAATTAATGATTTTAAAAAATTTAAGGAAGAGGAGCGTTTCAATTTTGGTAATTTTTGGTTTCCACCGATCACAGAAGATCCATTAGTTGAAGGTCCTTTTCGAGGGGTTGGAGGGGGAGGGATGGTCCTCGCAGTGATGCAAAAGAATGATCTTGAACACGAACGTAATGTAATTGATTTCTTGCAATTTTTGACCAGTCCTGAAGCCGGGAAATTATTGGTTGAAATGACAATGGATAATGAGCAGGCATTGACGGGTCCACTATTAATAAAAGGGGTTGATCTGCCTGGAGATTTGGGGGAGAAATTTGACGTTTTCAAAGGACATGGATATGAAAAAATAAATTATCGAGGCATGCGTGATGAGCAAGAAAGTGTACAGGAATGGGTTGTTATTGCTCAGGAATATATGGGGGGGGGCTTATCGTTGGATGAATTTTTAATCCGTTACAATGAAATAATGCATCGTAGTATGGAACGGCTTATCGAGCGTGATGGCATTGATATGGATCCGGCGACTAAGGATACTGCCCCTTCACCCCCACGGACAAAAGAGAGATGGAACCCATTTGAGAATGGGAGTTTGATGTTAATGGTTGTATTGCTGTTGTTTGTTGTATTTGCTATAACACAAATAACACGCTCAAAAGGGCCGGTTAGGTATCGAACTCAAGCGGCTTATATCCTATTGTTGCCTACTATTTTACTCTTAATTGTATTTAATTATTTCCCGGCTTTATCCGGGCTTTATCATGCTTTCACTGAGTGGGAATCAGGACGTGATCCAATATTTAATGGTTTGGATAATTTTCGCCGTTTAATAGATGACAAGATGCTTTATGTTGGTTTTGGTAATATGTTTGTGCTTCTTGTTGCCGCTTTAGTTAAAGCAACGCTAGTACCCTTTTTTGCCGCTGAATTAATTTTGTATTTATTAAATGCCCGCATAAGATATATATTTCGGACGTTATTTTTACTGCCTATGGTAGTGCCAGGAATGGTGGGCATACTGATCTGGCGTATGATTTATAATCCTGAAATGGGATTGTTGAATCAGGGCTTACAAGTATTGGGTTTAGGGGCATTGACAGCTAACTGGTTAGGTGAACCCAGTTTAGCTTTAGGAGCTGTTATTGGAATGGGTTTCCCTTGGATAGGAGCCTTTGGTTTATTGATTTATCTGGCAGGTTTAATAAATATACCGGGGGATATTTATGAAGCGTATGCGATGGAATCAACCAGTACAGCAAAGCGCATATGGAACCTTGACATATCATTGGTTAATGGGCAAACACGCTTGTTGATTATTTTGACTTTTATCGGTAGCGTGCAAGATTTTCAAACGGTATTGATAATGACTCGTGGTGGCCCCGGCATGGCCACTTATGTGCCGGCTCTACGTATGTACAATCAAGCTTTTGTATATGGCCATTTTGGCTATGGTGCTGCTATTGGACTTTTGTTGTTTTTGCTAGTCATGGTAATGACTGTCATTAATCTAAAAGTATTCAAGGGAGCGGATGTTTGATGGCACGGTCATATAAAAGAAAAAAACGTTTATTCGTGGGGGCACTTCTTACTGTTCTAGCGGCTATAACCTTATTACCATTTTTCATGACGGTACTAATCTCACATAAGACGAATGGTGAAATATTCAATCATTTCTGGGCTTTTCCCGACCAACTGCGAATTATTCATTATTCCAAGGCATTTAATTTTTTAGCTCCTTATATCTGGAATACCGTGTTAATTGGATGCGGCACTATTGTCGGGGTAGTATTTCTCTCTTCTCTTTCTGGTTATGTATTTGCCAGGATTGATTTTCGTGGTAAACAATTAATATTTTTGCTGATACTAGCATTGATGATGATTCCAGGGGTACTCACTTTAATACCGGCTTTTATGTGGTACAAGGAGTTTCCTTTTGTCGGAGGCAATGATTGGTTGGGACAAGGAGGAACGGGCTTTCTCGATACGGCATGGGTTCTATTCATTCCTTATATTTCTGGAGGGCAGGTATTTGGTATTTTTTTATGCCGGAGTTTTTTTGAAAATTTGCCAGAATCTTTGTTTGAAGCAGCACGTATTGATGGTGCCTCCGAAATGCAATTGTACTATGCCGTTGCCTTACCTTTGTGTCTACCTATACTTGCAACGCTAGCCATTCTTGCTTTTGTTGGAGCGTATAATGATTATGTCTGGCCCTTGGTGACGGTAAGCGATGCAAATATCCAGACTTTTTCCGTCGGGGTAACACGTTTTACTGGGGAGGGCAACTTAGAACCGGGAGAAACGATGGCAGGGTATGTGCTTGGTTCAATCCCATTGATTCTCGTATTTGTTGTGGGTATGAAATACTATATAACCGGTCTTACTCATGGAGCGGTAAAGGGTTAATTGTTTTTTCGATATTTTTGTGGCGAAATACCGTTTGTTTTAGTAAACAGGCGGGTGAAATAATTGCCGTCTAAAAAGCCCACTTCATAGGCAATTTCCAGACAAGACTTGGCGCTATTTACTAATAAAAAAGCAGCACGGTGCAAGCGCATTTTTAGTAAATAATCGATGGGACTGTGTCCGGTTATTTTAAGGAAAGTTCGGGAAAATGTTCGTTCGGACATACTCACTTTTTTGGCTAAGTCTGATAAACGGATGGTGGTGTTTAGATTTTGGTCCATAAAGCTAATTAAGTCTGCAATTTCAAGGAGACCTTGATTCGTAGAGGTAGGTGATGTTTCGTAGTGTTCACAAAGAGTAGCAATTATTAGTTGCAGTAAACCCTTGGCTTTATTGAAATTGGTGGGTGTTACTACGGTACAGATTTTTTCTAGAAGATTGATCCACGGGATAATAATGTTCAGCTGATTGGAGTCTATACGCAGGCGGTTATGAAAAGAAGAACGGATTCCTATACTGGGTTCAAATTGGAATAAGGCAAAAAAACCAGCAGACCCCATAAATTCTCTTCTTAAATGCTGAATATATTCATAGCGTATCAAAATATTAACCAGGTGAAGGTTTACAGTCTGTTCTAAACTATGTTCAAATCCTGGCAGAATAACAAATACATCTCCATTTTGGACTGTATATTGGTTGTCTTTTGTATTGTGAATACCCTTTCCTGACAATACGATGACGAGTTCAATGAAATCATGTTTGTGAAAAGAACGGTCTTCTTGATTTATTTGCCGGTGAGTTTGTATCGTTTGGTCTGGCACTTGAAAATAAAAATGGGCTAATTCTCGTTTGGGATTTTTCATGGGGTTGTTTGGCGAGATTGTGCTAAGCTTTGGCGAGTTTGTCAAGGATTTGAAAATATATATATATTATAATATAGGTATAAAATTTATATATTCGAAATATATCATTAACCTATAAAGAAAATCGGTACATAATATAACATTATCCAACGCCAATTGAGTTAGTGATTATTATGATTTGCTTATGGAAATCGCATTAATTCTTTCGATTTTCGGTGAAAGGAGGTAGCAATCTATTAGTTGAAGGTTCCTTCGTTGCTATACATTAACTTTTTTAAGATTGAGGTTTTTAATGAAGAAGATTCTAAGTATTGCTGCTTTAAGTAGTATGTTACTTGCCGGCTCCGCTTGGACTCATGTACCTATTGTAGGTATTGATGATGGTACACTGTTCCAGTGGCCTGCTGGACAGGAACCGGTTCTTGATGGTGACTTGAGTGAATGGGACATTGTACCTGATGATTATTTTGTGCCTTTTGAATCTCATTTTGAATACTATCTGGGCTTGGGCCATGAGTTCGATGAATCTAGTTTATCGTTTCGGGTAGTGGCTGGCTGGAGTGCAGGGACAAACCGACTATATTTTATGATGGAACGATTTGATAATTACTGGGATCGTAATGGCATTGGGGCTGTAGCTGCTGGTGACGATAGTTGGGAGGTCATGATCGATGCGGATCATGGTGGTGAGCAGCACTGGTATGCCGCTGATGATTTCGAGAGTGAAGAAGAACACCAGCGGAATCAAGGTCGTTTTGTGCAAAACGCACATTGTGTTTGGCCTGACATGCCTTCGGCCAATAGGGCCCTGGGTTGGAAATGGTTCTTTCAGAGCAATTCCACCTGGCATGATGAAGCGCCTTGGGGCGATTATGGTTTTCAATTAGATGGTGAAGCAAATGCTGGTGAAGTTACTGCACGCATCGAAATGATGTCTGCTGCTTGGGACGATTTCCATTGGGTCGGTCCGGACGAAAGCCAATTGCATACCTTTGTTGAAAATGAAACAATCGGTTTAGGTTGGGTTGTGCATGATCTGGATAGTGCTGCGGAAGATAATGATGGTGCCAGCAATGGGGGATGGGGGATTAATCCTAATATCCAGATGTGGTTCGATTGTGGCAACTGCTCTGATTTTCTCTTGGCCCCAATTGATCCTCGTGTAGACTTTAGTAGCTTACCTTCAGCGGTAGAAGAAGAAAGCTGGGGGCGTATTAAGGCTGCGTTTATACAATAAGCTTGAGTTGTACGGGTTAGGCTAGAATAGTTGAAAGGGAGGTGTGCTATAGTTGCATCTCCCTTTCTGCTTTTACATACTTTTTTTATTGATAATTATTATTGATCTTGACGCATAGGAATATGCCGCTATGGCAAAGATCACATGCAGTAGTTTTTTGGTAATGCTTTTATTGATTGGTGGTATCCGTACTCCAGTGCAAGCTGTGACGATCTACCGTTTAGGAGGTGAAAATTTGCCTTTGCCTGCGGAAGTAGAGCGTGGAGACGCCGAATATCGCCAGTTAAGTTGGACTGATATCGATGCGAAATTGCAGGGGGTAAGTGAATCCATGATTCTCGGTACAGATGGAATCTATCCCTTATTTTTCGGTCCAGAAGAAAATATCGCAAATAGTGTTTTTGTGCGTGGAGGCTACTTACAAACCCAAGGTTTTCAGGGGTGGATCGAAGCCGACGACATTTCTTTTGTTAATGATGGTTTGCCCGAGACCTTTTATTATGGTGCCAAGGGGTCTGATCGCTTAGATGTGGGGGATGATCTGAGGCTTGGAAAAACTTTTTTGTTTGATTTAGGAGGACTTTTTGCTGTAGACCAAGTTCGCTTTCATACGCGTGCGGATAATCAAGATCGTTACATTGAAACTTTTCAGGTTTGGGCTAATACTCTGAGTAATGCTGAACAAGGAATATCTTTTAATGACCTATGTACTACTACTGGGGCAGGGCATCTAGGTGCTTGCGTTGGTTTGGTCAATAAAGCACACCGAGACTTATTCTTTCGCAAAGATTTACTTTTTGAAGTTTTGCAAGTAGTTAGAGAAAATACCAAGGCTTCTGTAGAAATAATGCTACCTGGTGAATATATCCGTCGCCTTGCTCTGTTTGTGCCATCCCAAAAAAGAGATTGGGAAATTGCAGAATTAGAAATTTTTGCTCCTGGTTATGTGCCCAATGCCAATTACCTATCTAATATTATCGATCTTGGGGAAGAAGTGGTGTTGGGACAGATGCGCTGGTCAGGTTACAAAGATAAAGGTGCCACAGTAGATATACGGATTCAAAGCGGCAGCGACTCGGAACCCAATATTTACTGGCGTAATACCTTCCGAGGGGAAGAACAAGTGACCTACGATGCGGCGGGTGCTCCGCTAAATTTTCGTACCTACAAAAAACTAGAATTTTCTGAACGTGGGAAAGTTACGCGTGATGCAGAAAATTGGGATTTCTGGTCTGCCTCCTTTGATTTTAGTGATAGTCTTGGGGCGCCAATAATAACTCCCCGACCCCGACGTTATGTACAATTAGAGGTAGACTTTCAATCTAGCGTTGATGCCGGTAGTCAACTTGATTACGTAGAGTTTGTGACTTCTCCTCCTGCCGCTTCGGCCCTTGTTGGTGAAGTGGATCCTTGGCAAGTAGCTACGGCAGAATTAACGCAGTTTACTTATGCGGTAAGGCCAATAATAGATTTGGGCGATCCAGGTTTTGATCATTTGGAAATTCGTGTTAATGGGGGGCGGCTAGTACGGATTGAAGAGGTGCGGATAGGTGGTACACAGGTTGCTTTTACGCGAATAGAAGAACGGGAAGATCGCCTCGTCGTAGGCTTGCCAAAGATAGATGTTACACGAACGCAGGAAGTGATTGAAGTGGTATTTAGTGGAGAGATTTTCCGCTTTGGAGCTACTTTTACAGGACATGTCTTTAATAGCGAAACCCCTTTGGATATTCACCAACCTATACAGGCCGGTAATGCTACCTCATTGCTCGATGGCAATACGCTTACCGTTCAAGCAACGTCGCTAAATTCAAAAATTTTAGGTGAGATCGTTTTGGGGCAAGATGTTTTTACGCCCAATGGTGATGGTATTAATGACCACCTTACAATTTCTTATGAGCTTTTTAAGCTGGTGACGCCTACTTCGGTTAAAGTGTCGGTTGGGGATATGTCGGGTTTGTTAATTCAGCAGATTTACCAAGGTTTTGATGCCGCTGGGAGGCATGTATTAGAGTGGGATGGGCTTGATGATAATGGTCAGCCAGTGAGTCCTGGTTTGTATATATTTCGTATAGAAGTCGATACGGAGGAGGGCAAGCAACAGGGTGCCGCAGTTGTAGGAGTTGCATATTGAGACGCCTATCTAGCCTTGGAGACCAAGAATGGCAGGTATAAAATTTGGTTATGTCTTGATGGTTTATTTGTCCATAATAAGTCCTATTTGGGGTCAGAATTACCTCATAGAATCTCAAAGGGTGGTGGTGGATAAGCAAGGACATTGGAATAATTGGCAATTTGTGGATGGGACGTTGAATATTTCACCAAGTGGAGAAGTTACCCCTGTTTTTGTACATAAAAAGAACAATGCAGTATCTGATATTCTTAAACATTTGCAACGTGCTTCTGATAAGCCTGAAGAGGTCTCCCTCTTGGATGGGATAGAAGCTGGGACAAATAAAAAGGATGTCGCCCATTTATTTGACGGGGATGAAACAACCTATTGGGAGCCTGATAGCAACAGTCCATTGCGGGATTGGTGGTTTCAAATAGATATGGGACGGTTAATTAATGCGACGCGTATAAAACTGACATTTGTCTCTGCAGGGCAAGGTGATCCTTTTTTGCAATTTGCTGTGCTAACGGCGGACAATGCGAATAAGGGAGAGCAAGTAGCTGGGCAGTTCCCCTTGTATCAGGTTTTCCGAACAGCAAGAAACAACAAAGATGAACGTATATTTGAAATTGATTTAGATCGTGGAGAGATAATAAATAGTTTGCCTGGTCGTGACTTCGAAGGAGAAATGGTACGCTTTGTGCAGGTGACGGTAACCGAGAGTGATAGCTTGCGAGGTACTGAAGTTACCCAACTAGAACATGAGAAGCTTGCGGCGGCAGATATTGGTCATGTAGTTTTCTACAAAAAAGTTGGTACTGGTGAAGTGGAAGTTGAGGCGGCGCTATACGAAGTGCTCAAGCCAGAGGCCCGTGGTGCTGTGCGTTATTATCGAAGAGAACGCCCACGTCTTGCTGAGCTAGAAATATACGAGCTGGGGGAAAATATATCTCAAGGCTTAGTCCGTGATCGCAAAGGCAGTGCCGAGAGTTCGCACGAAGGGGCAGTTGGCAATCTAGTCGATGGTGAAGGAACATACTTGACGTTTAATCTCGCGGCTTTTCCCACGGTCGATACAAAGTTCGGTGAGCGCTATTTGGAGTTTGATTTGGGTGCTTATTATTGGCTGGATACCGTACAAATGTGGTATAATCTCTTTGCCGCAGGCGGTCGTATGTCGCAAGCAAGTTTTAATAACTATGAAATAAAAATCTCAGATGGTACGGCTGCTCCAAGTGGAGGATTATTGTGGGAAGCTCCGGCGCAGCAACGAGGTCTAGGCAAAGAATTTGAAGTCAATACGTTTAAATCCCGCGTTGTGCGCTATCTGCGTGTTGCTTATGCATTTTACAACCGGACTCATGGCGGCGAAGGTACCAAGGCTCGAATTAGAGAAGTCCAATTATATGGTGAAGGATACCATCCTCAAGTTGAATTGATTTCTGGTTTGATTCCTTTGTCAGGAGCAAAAAACCTAGCTTCTATTGAATGGGATGCCGATATAGGGGCTGGAACTTCTGTGCAGATTCAGACGCGGACAGGTAATGAAGTAGCGGATGAATACCGTTATTTTGACAAGGGAGGGGTAGAAGTTTCTGAGGGGAAATATCAGAAACTTGGTTTTTTTAAAAAAGGCCGGATTGATACCTTACAAATTGCTGGGGCTGATTGGAGTAATTGGAGTGCCCCCTATGCCCAGTCTGGTACAGCTATTGTTTCACCCAGTCCAAGGAAATATCTTATGGTAAAAGCGCGGTTAACGACCGAGGATCCCTTGAGTATGGCCGCCCTGCGCTCTATTTACCTGAATTTCAATCCTCCATTGGCCCAACAGTTGCGTGGAGAGTTGGATATTTCTGTCTTTGACCAATTAGGGGTACCCCAAGAAATATCATTATTTGTAAAGCCTACTTTTATATCACAAGATATCGGTTTTGATGAAATTCTCTTGCGTGCACCCTCTGATATGAAACTTGAATTCAATTCCTTGAGAATGGGCACTGTAGCGCAGTGGAATAATGACCAGGCGCAAGAAATAACCGATGTACAAATTGTAGAAACCCGTTCCGATTCGTTATGGTTACGGCTTAATGATATCGTACAGCGTGGATCGCAAGGTGACTTAATCGAAGTGAAATTTAATACGGCATTATTTTCCACCGGTGTTGTTTTGCAGGCGGCGATGGGAAATTCGGCATTAGAAAATTCATGGCAACAGGTAGATCCAGGTGATGTGACCGATCGGGCTCAAAGCCAGGGGCTGCAGATTTTATCTGCGGCAAATGATAATAAAATTTTAGACGATGTCGAGTTTAGTTCACCGGTCATCACCCCTAATAGTGATGGGATTAACGATGCGCTACAAGTTTCTTTTAATGTCCGGCGCTTAAGTGGGGAGCGCCCAGTTAACGTGCAAATTTTTGACTTAAGTGGGCGACCCGTAAAGTTAATCAAGATCCAGCAGGCTGTTGTTGCAGGTAACTATTCCCTTAGCTGGTCCGCAGATGATCAGCAGGGACAAGTTGTGCCACCTGGAATTTATCTTTTGCGTCTAAGTGTTGATGTAGATTCAAACTCTCGGATACGGCAAACCCAGGTGCAACGGGTGTTGCACGTGGTTTACTGAGCAGTGTAGTTGAATAACGGTGAAGGACTTATAAGATTGCTTAAAAGAGAATTTACTACCTTGTTGCAGGTAAAAGGGAATGTCATACCCTTAGTGATAGCACTAATAAGTATACTTTGTTGTTTTGGACGCAGTCTTGAGGCTGAACGTCGTACTATAATTATGGGTGGTGAAAATGGGATAAGTTGGCAAGAGGGAGGGGGAGTGATTAAGGCGGTACGACAGATAAGTCCGACGCAGGTTGAACAGAGCAATACGCCAGGAAATGTACTTGATTTTGATGCTAATGGTCGACTAGGTTGGCTTTCTCCTCAACAAGCAGATGAGACAAAAAATATTTCTTTAGGGATGCTTAGTAGAGGAGGGGGGCTTAATGCACCAACGATCTTTTCTCAAGAGATAAAAAACAGTTTACTTTTTATGGTCGATGATGATCCCACAACTGCTTTTGAGCGAAAGACCTTACGTGGTGGCACGCAGGTTAATTCTCTTGGCGTAATCATGGATTTTGATTTAGGTGCACGGTTTGGGGTTGAACGTATTCAGTTTTTTCCACGCAACGCTCATCCCGATTTTCTGGATAGCGATTTCCCTTTTCAAAATGATTATTTACGCGGCTTTGAACTTTTTCTCAATGATGGTAGTGAAGAAACACAGGTGGCTAATCAACCAGTACTGACTACAGCTAAGCTGGAACCCCAGAATGAGGCTGCTGTTGTTGATTTGAAAATACCACCACAATATGTGCGTTATATACGCCTAAAATCTCAAACAACAGTGGGATTTGAAATTGCGGAATTTCGTATTTTTGGATCTGGATTTGTACCTCGAGCAGATTATCTTTCTGATATCTTTGATTTTGGCTCTGAATTGGCACTATGGGGACGGATTCGTTGGGAAGAAGAATATTTTGGTACTAAGCGCTTATCGCGTTTGCAGGTTAGTTCTCGGAGTGGTTGGGATGACACACCGCTAGAATATACTCGAATCGATGAGGCTAGTGGCAGTGATATTCCTTGGCGTAAGGGTGCGGTTGTTAGTACAGCATCAGGTGAGCAGTTGAATCTAGACACGTTTGGCGATATCCAGGAATCCCTAGATATATTCAACTCCTTGCCGTTTGAGGAACGTAGTGATGCTGCGTTAACCCTAGATGAATATACTAGTCTTGGTTCAGAAAAAGGCATTGTACGTGATGATCTTGTTGCTTGGAGTCGTTGGTCGCCCCCTTATAATTTGGGAGATATTACTGTTTCGGCTGGAAATATTGAGGATGAAGAAATTGGTGTATCTATCTTGTCGCCTGGGCCGCGCCGTTATTTTCAACTAAGGGTGAAGTTTTCTAGTGAGGAATTAGGATCAGCTAGGGCCATTGGAGCCTTAGCATTCTCTATTTCTAATCCGCCTTTAGCGGAACAGTTGTTGAGTGAGATCATGCCTCGAAAAGTTGAATTAGGCCTTCCCGCAGCCTTTACTTATGCTGTGCTACCTACTAGCTTGCGTCTAGGGATAGATCAGGGATTTGATATGTTTGAGATTGCTACACCAGTACGCTGTGAAGCGATTGAAGCGATTGAAGTTTTACATGCAGATGGAAGGCTAGAAACAGCAGATTTTACGGGTGCTAATTTGAACCAATTGCCGATTCAAGATGCTACTGGAAAATTTGCTATAGAGGCTGTTGAAGAGCGATTCTTTCGGGTGCGTTTTCCTATCATTGAGGAAAGTAATTTGCAGGCGAATAAAGCCGCATTAATAAAAATCCATTTTAAGTGTCGGGTATTGCGCTTTGGCACCACTTTTAGGGGAACGGCTTGGAATAGTGGTGCAGACACTCAGGGACAGCAGGTTATTGGGGGGAATGCAGCTGATTTGGGCCCAGGGGACGATGATCTAATTCCACTAGGTGTAGCTGATCCTAAGGATTTAGCGGTGCAGGTACCTCTCGCCGGCGATAAGCTTTTAGCTAATGTCGTAATTAAACCCCGGCCGTTTACTCCTAATGGTGATGGGGCCAATGATATAACAACTATAAGTTATGATTTGACACGCTTGGTTGGTGTGGCGCCGCTCAGCATCAAGGTGTTTGATTTGGCCGGACAGGTAGTGTGTCCGCTCTTTGATGGTCAGCAAGGTGGTGGCAGCTTTTCTGTTGAATGGAATGGGAATGATGCCGAGGGGAACAAAGTCCCCCCTGGCATTTACCTATTTCACATTGATTTAGACACAGATGCCAAAAATGAAGCAGTGGTTGGCATTGTTGAGATGGTTTATTGAACTCTCTACTATCCTAACGAAAAGGCAGGGATTCATTGCGTTTATTTTTAGACGGAGGGGATTCAAGGTCCAGAGCCCGAGTTACCATTGTGTGTGTTGCCCTATTAACGCTTTCAGCAATGGTTCAAACACTTAGTGCACAGTCTTTTGATCGGCGTTTGGGGACGCGGCGAGGTGCAGATATTACCTTTGAACCTAGGGGACCAGGTGTACTATTTGATGCTCTTGATCCAGCGTTGAAGAAATGGTATGTACCACAGGAATTATTCAATGATTACGGCTTGCGCCAATGGGAATACGCTAATTATGCTAGAGACCCCTATCAACGCTATGTGAATACCAATCGTCAAGGCGGACCATTCTACGATTTATACGGAAATTTTCAGACTTGGGGTTGGTTAGTTTTTGATTGGAATCAAGCACAACCGGCGCAATTTGGATCATCCATATATAAGGATACTAAGTTTAATTCCTGGTTCAATGCCGTTACGGTTTCTTCTGACTCGCGTGGTCAGTACTATCTGGCTATAACTGTTGGTGAGCGAATTCGCTCAACGCTAACCCCATTGACCTTTTCAAAACCCCGCTTTAATGGTATACAGATGGATTTTGCCTCGGACAAATATGAGGCAACGGTGTTGGTCTCTAGGGCAAGCGAGGCGATTCTGGGTACTACTCCACAACAACAGCCCAATGCAACGACTAATGCAACTAATTTAATGGGGGGACGCATAACGGCTCAGGTCGGAGATTTTGTTAAATTGGGGGCTACTTTAGTTAATGCCCATAACTCACAAACCTTGGCTAATGCCTTTGA
>JACLAC010019539.1_pt1 | contig 14528 bp, 9 predicted proteins | sample 8027881 | NCBI WGS metagenome assembly JACLAC01 (sample SAMN15725517, study PRJNA655200) | protist metagenome | isolation source: fluorescence activated cell sorting (FACS) single amplified genomes of... | place: Spain: Blaines Bay Microbial Observatory, Mediterranean Sea | collected 2016-01-19 | reverse complement strand
CATATTATAGTTTATGTCACTGGTACTGTCTTTTTTATCCATAAAATGCATTAAGTTTTGAAATATCGTTAATATTTCATTATCTTTTAGTCTATTGTCAATCGCCACATCATCAATTTTATTATTGTAATTCTTTAAGGCATTTAAATATTTTGTAATAATTATGTCATTATTCGTGTCTTTCCAGGTAGTTTGCAATAATTGATTATAAAATTGTTGACTATTCCTTAGTTGATTACCAAAATCCACCAGAGGATTTTTTTCTACAACATCAAACAGCTGATGAAGGTAGTGCAACATAAGTACGGATATATTTGGATCATTGATTGTTGCATCACTCATCAATCGAATCGACTTCGTACATAAGTCCACTAAATCATTAAGATTATCAGGTTTTGTTTTGCCTATGTTGAACCAGTGCTGTGCAGCTTTAACATCACCAGCTACAAGATACAGGTAACTTAAATAAAAATCTTGTTGCGCTGTTAAGTTGTCATTTTGCCACATCTGAGTTTTTTGATCCAAGCTTAACGTAATTAACATGGGGTCATGGTTTTTAGAGGCGTCCCTCACTTTAATATTAGATGAAAAAGCTTGCTGCTGTGATAAGTCAGCATAGGGTAACACTATTTTAATCTTGGTTGGGTTTTGATTATTTTTTCTATGATCAAGACTTTGAAACGCTAAAGCGGGTAAGTCACCCCCAAATATTTGTACAGGGTTAGTAATAAGTACTTGATCTGGATTATCACTATCCACATAGATTGACTCGTCAGGGTTATTTGGATCCTTCTTTTCTAGCAGTGTTATACCGATTTGAGGAATAAAAATACGGTCAATCGTATTATTTTGCTCATTTCTATAAATAATGGATTCAAATGGTAACGATACCTTAGATGTATCTGATACATCTTCTGGAGGATTAGATGATGTAATATGTAGTATCTGTGTATCTGATTGAGGTGATAAGGTCTTAATCAATGCATTAGCAGTAGAAGCATCAGCACTGTCGGATGATTGTATAAAAGTACCGTATTGATTTATTTTATTATCTTTAGACATCCATAAATCTCTAGGTGCGTCATTGCGCATGGACTTTTCATCAGATTCAGTATTAGATTTGTTTTTTTGAGTCCATCTTATGTAATTATTATCCAAATACAGCGACTCATTAGTTTCAGTATGCTCAGAATTATATTCATAGACGTATTCAACAACATTACTTTCATTTCCATTATTCATTAAGACAGATTGTGTCACCAAACATCGCTCATCCTGCATCTGAAACATAATGCTTTGTAATGAATAATTATCTTTTGACTTATGAATGGGTGTAAGCGTATAGGTATTATTTTGCTTGTCAAACTGTGTATAATATTGAGAAATATCAGGTATCAAAAGATTAAATGCATCGTGCCTAACAATTTCACTCGGAAGTTGCCGCACTTGTATATTATTTTCGTACAAAGCCCCACTTATCAAATTAAATGTATACTCACCAAGCTTTAATTCAGGCCATTTTTGTACAATCTCACTTTCTAAATTTTCTATTGGGTTAAGCTCATTGACAACATCCTCTCCAACTATATTGCTTATAACACTCTTCATCAGTGTAAGCGCTTCCTGATTGGTTAAGCTTTTAGTATGATGTACGGCTGTATCTTCCATCGTATGATGAAAAGCATAATCAATTAACATGTTATCTTTATCTGTATTGTTCTCGAGTATTAACGCGCCTACTCTCTTAGGGTACTTAGCTTTCTCCGTCTTAAAGATAGGTAAATTCCCACCATTCAAATAAACAGCTTTAGCAGCGCTTTGATAAAATTGCATGAGTGTACTATCAAGGTTATTTCTAAATAAATCGCTATTTTTAGACTCCTCATCCAGCTTAAGTGATTGAATCGATGCTTTTAACATATTCGCGGTTGCTATATTACTATCGCGCTGCATATGAGGCAGTTCATTTGGTACATTGCTTTCGTACTCATTCATTGTTTTCAATAAAAAAGGAATGGAAAAAACATCGTTATCAACAGGATCTGCAACAGGCAAAACCACACCTTGTTGCTGAGCAACTTTATGCAGCTCATACAAGCATTGACATAAAAATAGTCGAACTTCGTTATTCGTTGTTTTATCGCAATACAGATAATTAATATTTTCAAATAATTGTTTTAAGCTATCAATGAAACCATTATTGCCTTGATCTGCATTCATTAACTCATGTGCGATTAATGAAGTCGTTGCTCGTTGAGAACCCGGCAAGTGCTGCGCATTTAATCCATCAAAAGGAAGTCTGGAATTAAATAATGTCATAAAAAATGCCGTACGTTCTTCACGAGAACTAATACGTCCTAAATTAGTTGCATAACGACTTATTAAAGATGGTAATCGAAGATCTAACGTGGTTTGATCTATGGTTATTTCTTTTTCTTGTGCTTTACGCTGCTCGAGTATTTGCGTATTTTCAGCCATAGCTTCAGACGGTGCGTCTTGTTGTGATAATATATAATCGACTTCAGTATTTGCAATACTTTGTTTAGGTAAATGAAAATAAGCAATAGCGTTCTCAGCTTCACTTGGATCTGTATTTAAATCTATAAATGAAATGCTAAACTCTTTAAAATATAGATTATCTGATATCTTTTTTACTGTTATCTCTGCTGCTGCTCTATAATCATCCTTGTCCAAACGTGTTGTTAACAACATCTCATTTAATAGACTAATATATTGATACGGCGTATCCTTCAAGATAGAATATTCCATTTTTTTATCATTTCTATTATACGTATCGACTTCTGTTGCCAAAATACAAGCAAGCACAGCTTCTTTCTCTAAATGCATGAGCATAGAATTGCCTTGTAATTCTTCTTTTATCTGATCATATTTTTCCGTAAGTCGCGCATACAAACCACTATCATTATTTATGATATCAATATAAGGTCTTAATTTTTGATTAGGTTCGTCATTTTTTGTACACTCCTGACTAAGATTGAGCACCCCTATAAAGTTTAAATTATCTTTCATCTCTTCAGGTAATTGTTCAATATATTGCAAGATAGAATGCAACATTTGCTCATCGCGCGGCTCTAACTTGACACTTTTTATGGTCTGATAGTGCTCTTTCATGATTTGGAAAATATATTGCAAATCAGGCAGCGCCCCTAGAGAAATTGCATTATCCTCTTTTTGGCTGTTAGCCAATAATGCACAATGCGTAACACTAATTAACTTAGCTTCCAACAAAGGTAAATTATGTGGAGCACATTTTATTTGTCTACAAAAAGCAGATGTTACTATTTTAAATGAGCTAAACACATCACGTAACGAAGCACTAGCCTCATTAATTTCTGTAGTATGTTGATAAAATTGAGACTGTATTTCTGGATGAGGAAGTGCATGAATAAATTGGCTAATTTGATAGTAAGCATCTTCTGCTGGATGCTCGCCTTTACGAACTTTATCAGTTAATTTAACTATAGTATCACGAACTATTTTAAGCTCACTATTAAATTGCTTGCCATCTTTCAGATCATATTGTATTGCATCTGCATCAAATGAGGGTGTTGAAATTGGTTCAATATCTGAAGCCTCTATATCTATTGATGATGGTTGATGTGGAGGTATATCAAAATTATATTTTGACTCACCTAAACTTAATGCATGGGGGGTCTGATTATCAATTTCTTGTTTCATCGCAGTCAAAAAGGCGTGATAACGGTAAGTTTGCTCTGCGTCGAGTGCATTTGATTTATTAAATTTTATAAGTTGAGTATGTTGTTGCTGAATAGCATGTAACAGCAAGGTTCGTCTTTGAGGGTCACTTAAATCATTCTGATGCTGTTTAAAAAAACATTGCAAACTCATTTGATTTAATGCAAATGTTATTGTTCGTTCACTAACGTCTTCACGCTTATGCTTTTGTAAAAAGTCTTTAAAAAATCGATAGCTCATATGAGCATACGGCAATGCACCACAATTACCACCAAATTGCTCATCTAAATAGTCTTCGTTGTGATCGGATGGAACCGTTGTTTCGGAAGGGTTTTGTAGCCATTCAAGATGACCATATAATGCACTCATATCTTCCGACAAAGACTTTATTTCAGCTAAGCCTTTAACCCAAGCAGTCGTTAACTTGTCTTTTTGAATATTTGGATACGTCATACTCGTTTGAAATCGCTTTCTAGCGTCTGCATATTGACGTGAAGGATGATATTCAAGTCCCTCTCCTGTATTCGTAATAATTTGATCTATGGTGCCATCCATTTTTTTATGAAACTGAACAATGGCTCTATGGCCTTTTTTACCACTTTCTATAGTGATCAATGAACCATTTGGAGCATTATGAATTGCATCATGAATGGTTTCAGGAGAATTGATTAATATATTGAACGTATTATGCGTCAAATGTTCTTTGTAACTTGATAGTGCGTCAAGGGCAATCGATTGATCTTCTTCTTTGAATAAACACTGCAACTGATCTTTAAAAAAATCGGTTGACAATGCTTCTACTTGACGCATCATGATTGATTTTTCTAATCCATCAACACCTTGATCTAAATGGGTTGATTTAGTAATACGCTCATTGAAAAGTAATGCAAAACTTTGATCACCTTCATTATATATATTTTGTGCATGCTTACTCCAGTTTTTCGTTTCATCTTTTAAAAAAGAAGTGACATCGTTTTTAGTCGATGCCTCAATTTGTTTAGAGTGTACTTCTGTCGTTTTGTCGAGTACTTTTTTTATTGATTCAGGCAACGCAGGGTGATCAAGATTATTGTGCAAAAACGCTACAAAATCTTCTTGATTATTTTTAATGCTTTCAATTTTGGCAAATGCACTATCGTCTTCGTATCCAAAACATTGTTTTAAAGGATAGGTATTAAGCTGCTTAACTAAATTCCAATGAAGCTTAGGACGCTCATGTTCACGTAATGATGCCATAAACAACAGTTCAGTAGGATTTAATGTTTCATTACTATGAATTTTAGTTAAAAAAACTCTTACTTTACTTTGAATTTTTTTTGCATCGGGGGCGGTGTCTCCATTAAATACAGCTTGAAAAATATCAGATCGTAATTCGTCAATATTAGTTTGAAAAAATGGAGCAGGAAGTGCACTGGATATATTCATATAATAACCTATCTTCAATATTGCTAGTAAGACATTAGTAATAATTAAGCATGAATAATTTATCGCGAAACTATTTACAACAAAAAAACCATAGGTACTATTTTGAAGCCAAAAATATAACAACGCTGTTGTTAAATAGGGAGTATTTAGTAACACAACGTACATACATCGTATACCCAATAAAGCAACTCAAAATTAAAACAACACGCAGCAATACTTCATTTCAAACGAAGCCATACAGGTAACCTAAGTGATTAAAAATGTAATTTTTTTTAATTTATTACAAAAAAAATAAAATTCAATCTATACTTACACTTAAGTAAGACAGGTTTTATATGTATTCTAGAAGGAGGGAATATTTAGTTAATAATTAACATAACACATCTGATTCTCTTAGAAAGGAGCTTTAATATATGAATCTAATCATTAGTGGTAATAATTTAAAAGTCACAAATCCTCTAAAAGATATAATCAATAAAAAATGTCAAAAATTAACAAAGCATACATCCCAATCAATTATTTCAATGGAAACAACACTTTCTGTTGATAAAGATACTCATATTATTGAATCAACTATACACACGCCAACAGGTAGTCTATTTGCAAAGTCAAAAGACAACGACATGTATAAAGCGATTGATAGCATGATTGCAAAACTAGACAAACAACTAAAAAAACAGAAAGGTAAGCATAGCCCAGACAAAGCAAAACTATCAACAATACAAAAATCAGATATAATGGAAACTAATGATATAGATATTGACGATGATTTTTTATACTTTGATGACGATTCTCAAATCGCTTCTGGCTAAAATACCATATTAAAAAACATTGCAAAACAATAACTAAACAATAAATAGAGTGCTAAATATACAGCACTCTATTTCGACCTAGCTTCATGTATCATTTATTCAATCAAACCTATCACAATGTATGCTTATAATTCAGCAAGCATAGATCTACAACCATACATTTGATTACTGTATTTATCGGTTTGTTTTTTAACCGTACCAGCAGCTCTTACAACAAACCTCTTTTTTTTGTATGTTTTTTTCCTGTAACCCGTTGGTCCTTCGTGATATACAAGATACAAAGAATACGGATCTTTATTAGATAAACCCAATTGTTTCATTGATTTATTATTATACCAACCAACAAAATCTATCGCATCATCAAAATTATCTCGCTCAGCAAACCAACGTCCGGTATCTTTTTTATATTCATCCCATGTCGATCTTAACGCCTGAGAATAGCCAAATGCAGTTGAACTACGCCCTGCGGGAATCAGACCCAATATCTTTTTTCTAGGGGGAAGTGCTTTTCCATCAAATGTAGATTCTTTATACACAAAAGCCATTAAAGTAGAAATAGGAACCCCCCATCGATCCGATGATTTTTTAGCCGCTCGATACCATTTAGGGTATTCATCAAAAATATGGCAGGCATTAGAGGGGTCTTTAGGTGGAGCAACAGTACAACCAGCAAGCATTAATACTTGAGCAATTAAAATCCATTTAACACAAAAAAACTTAAACTTCATACAAACATCCATAGATCATACAATCAAGAAGCATTACATTTTGTCTCTGTAACATAACAATAATTAACAGTAAGTAAAAAACAAAGACAACAAAAAATAGTATCGATCTATAAAAGAAAAACTGTATGCGAGACTAATACATATTTTTTATTAAAATAATGCCATTCATATCAAAAAATAGATTTTAATCTACTTCTTCAAACTCTGCGTCGTATACTCGATCATTTGACTCTGAGGCGTGTTTACTTTTAAATTTTTTAGAGACATGCCCACTTGAAGCACTATAATAAGAACCATCTGTACCGCTTTTATTTTTAGCACCTCTCAAATAAGGTAAAACGCATTTGGTGACAAATATAGTCAAAGCCATTGTATCGGTTATCACACCAGGCAAAAATAATAGCAACCCAGTTAAAAAAATCCAACCACTGTATTGATTTTTAGAAAGCATTTCAGCAACCTGCTCTGATGACATACCAACCATGCCAGACATTATTTTTTTTCCATTTTTAACCATTAAAAAACAACCTAGAATAGATGTTAAAATTACTTCTAAAAACAGGTCACTAAAATCAAAACTCGCTGATAACACAAGAATGAGCAATAACTCCACAAACATTACAATGGCTATTATCGATCTAAACATATTTTACCTTTTTCACATACATATAAAAAAATAACAGTATAATTAAAGAAACCACCCACTAAAAAAATAAAAATAATTTCTATGCTTTATACTAAACGTACTTCAAACTATTACAGTTTACTAACAACTTAAATGAAAAACCAGATAAGAACGATGCATGAGGCATCATCAAAACACTATAACACATGATTTTAAAGTCGCATATACGATCTAAGTGACAAAAAATACTACATATCTACGGAATAAAAACATGATTGCAAGTGTAAAACCTTATTTTTCCAAACCAATTATCACTATCTTTCTTTTTGGCATGTTAAGTGGATTTCCTTTTGTTCTCATCGGATCCAACTTAACAATATGGTTGCAAGAAGCTGGTTTTACAAGATCCAGCATTGGATTATTTGGAATAATATTTACGGTATATTCTTTTAATTGGTGCTGGGCTCCCTTAATTGACAAAATCAAACTTAATTTTTTTTCCAACAATTATAAAAATTGGATTACTGTTTGTAGCATTTTAATTTCAATATTAAGTTTGGGGATAGGTTTACTGAATATTAACCAGCACATTGCATTGATTAGTGCATTTGCTTTTTTTATCGCTATAGCATCAGCAACGCAAGACATTGCCATTGACGGTTATAGAATAAAATTATTAAAAAATCACGAAAAACTCATACCATACGGCGCTTCAGCTGCAACTTCTGGATGGTGGACAGGCTTTTCTGTACCAGGAGCAATGGCACTTTACAGCACAGATTTATTTCAATTACAGTGGAATCAAATTTATCAAATGTATGCTTTTCTTTTGGCTGCATTACTGATATTAGCATTAAAAATAAGCCATACAATAGAAGCTAAAACCACAGAACACGCTTTAACACAAAATAAAGCACCACATAATGAAAAAATAAATTTCATATCAATGTTTGTTCGCCCTTTTATGGACTTTTTTAATCGCAACAGCCTACGCCTTAGCTTACTAATTATTGCTTTTATTATTTCATTTAAAATAGGAGAAGCATTACTTGGGAAAATGTCGCTTGTTTTTTATAAAGAAATAGGATTTAGCAACAGCGAAATAGCTACGTATTCAAAGTTAATCGGCTGGTGGGTTACCATAGCGTTTTCAATCGTGGGAGGAATTATTAATGCACAATTTGGAATGATTAAAGGGTTATTGTTAGGAGGTATAACTATGTCTCTATCAAATTTAGGGTATGCAGCTATTGCCCATATAGGTCCCAACACATCTCTTTTGGCTAGTGTTGTCATTATTGATGGCTTTACAAGTGCTTTTGCTACAGTTGCTTTTGTAAGCTTTCTTACTAGCTTATGTAATTCGAATTACAGTGCGACGCAGTATGCTCTGCTCGCCTCAATCGCAAGCATTGGTAAAAATACACTCGCAAGCAGCAGCGGCTACTTAATAGATATATTAAATGGTAACTGGACAATATTCTTTATCATTACATGCTTTCTTGTATTGCCTAGCTTTATACTTCTTTACTTTTTACATACATCGTCAATAAAGCAGCATTTTTTAAAAAATTAATTTAACATACAAAATAAGGCTTACTCATCAATATTTAATTCGTAAATGTACTTTTTCACATGCAAAAAATCTAACATTAAAACTAAAGAGATCACCCTCAATCACCGATATAGTAAAGGATAAGAATCTAGCAACATCGAGGTAACAATGACACAAAAAAGAACCACTATCGACTTTTTAGTTCATGGGGAGCCAACTAATTCAAACAGACTACACGGTACAAGTGATGAGGCATTAAGCCAAGACGGCATAGCTCAAATGCGTAGATCATTAAAAACTATACTTCCTTGGCAGAAAATTTACACATCACCCTTACAACGCTGCAAAGACTTTGCAATTACTATAGGGTATGAGTTTCGTATAAATGTCACACAAATTAACGAATTTACCGCGATGAATATGGGCGACTGGCAAGGAATGTCAATCCTTGAATTAGAACAGTCAAAATACAAAGATGATTTTCAAGAATACAAAAAATCCCCTCTTTCATGCACTCCACCAAATAGTCAAAGCTTTCAAAGCTATTTAGAGCAAACTAAAAACCCTCTACAAAAACTATTATCGCAATCTTCAGATCAGCACAGTTTGGTTATATGCCATAGTGAAACAGTCAGAGCAGCTATGGTGCATCTGCTTAACTTTGAAGAAAACTCAACCGCAAATATTGCACTGCCTTTTGCAAGCTGTACCCGTATCATTATACCCAATGGAAGCACACAAGCTTACTTAACAGGGCATGGAAAATACTTTGATTCAGCTTTGTAAATAATATATCTGGATTTACAATTTTAATTTACAGCTGAACCTATATTAATCATACTAAACACATACAATCAAAAAACATCATTTAATACACAGTGCTTTTCTACATCCATAAAAGCATTTTTTGCTTCATTATAGCTTTGATAGTGCCAAACATAATTTGATGTTTTATCTACAAGAGCACGCTGCACTCCCACTTTAAAATCAATAAGATGCATCATGATTAATGTTGTTTTAAACTCCCAATTCAAAGCATCAACTATCTTCAAACGATCCATATTTAGCTGCTGATCAGTGATGTACAATGAAGCAAAAGAAGCTCTTGTCAGAGATTTTTTCATTTTATCTAAAAAGCTATCATCTGGTTTTTGACCTGCAGGTAGGTTTTCTACTATTTTTTGGATATAACAGAATATATTTTCTACAAATTCTACTCTGTTTTTATGGTTATACAACCAATGCGGTAAAGCATCTAATGAAAAAAATTTTTCTAAAAAACACTGAGCATGTAGTAATTGATTATCGAGTCCCTTGCTTTTACTCACGCTATATCGGAACAAGTTTTCTATTGCACTTTCTGTAAAAGAACAGTGAGTTAATCGTTTTATAAAAGAGTCCACTTCCGTGTCTTTAATTATTGTATCTGCAAGATTATACGAATGAGCTTCGTTTGCATTCATCATGTAACCTGTAAATGAAAGAAATCTTCTTATTTCTGGTGAAAGTTTATTCAGAAAAAACGTTGCACCCGCATCAGGGTAAAGACCTATTGCGGACTCCGGCATAGCAAACCGAGCACTTTCTGTGGCAATTTTATATTTTGCAGCTGAAAAAGTTCCAAACCCACCACCTAAAGTAAAGCCATTAGCAATACAAAAGACAGGTTTAGGATAACGATATAAAATATAATCCTGCTTATATTCGTGATAAAATGTTTGATAACAGATATGTTCCTCTGTAAATATAGAACTACTACTATCGATATTCGTATAATCGTGATGCTTGAGTACATTAAATAATGAAACGACATCTCCACCTGCACAAAATGCTTTAGACACATTACTTCGAATAATTACAGCTAGTATTTCAGCGCAATTAGCCCAATGCTTAAGTACATCACACAAAGCACGATTAATCCCAATATTTTTAGCATTTAAAGCATTAGGACGATCAAGAATAATCTCACCAATATACCCGCCCGAAATATGAGGCAATACTTTAAAATATACAAAATCAGATAAATGCGAAACAGAGAGCGATTTATTCATAAATAACAAGCCTTAGATCACTGTATGTTTATCAGGATCTTTTAAAAAATTAAAGTTTCCAATCGATTTCTTGTTGGTTTGTTTGCTTGAGGTATTTATTTGCACTAGAAAAAGGCTTACTACCAAAAAAACCACGATAAGACGATAATGGAGATGGGTGCGCTGATTTTATAATATGATGTTTTGTGGAGTTAATATATTTACTTTTCTTTTGGGCGTATGCACCCCACAAAACAAATACTACATTACTTTTCCTGTCACTAATAAGCTCTATCACTCGGTCAGTAAATAATTCCCAGCCTTTATTCTTATGACTTGCTGCTTTATTTGCCTCTACAGTCAATACACTATTAAGTAATAAAACACCTTGTCTTGCCCATTTTGATAAATCCCCTAACCTTTGTGATAAATTATCCACACACAAATCAGCATCTAACTCTTTAAATATATTAACTAAAGAAGGAGGCAGTTTAGATATAGAATGCTGTACAGAAAAACTCAAACCATGCGCTTGTCCTATGCCATGATATGGATCCTGACCAAGAATAACAATTTTTATATCCTCAAAAGGTGTTAAGTGAAATGCATTAAAAACATCCGACTCCGAAGGTAATATTTCTTTCCCAGATTTTAGCTCGACATCAATAAATGCTTTCAACGACTGCATAGACTGACTTGACAGTTCATTCTTTAGCATCGCATACCACTGCTCTGTTAACTTATACTCCATACCCGCCTCTAAAAAACACATAAAATTAAAGCATTTAGATATAAAAAAACCAGAATTAATCTGGTTTGTTTATATCTAATTCAAATACGTAAGATATTTATTCTTTTACTGTTCTCATTAAAGGAAATAAAATAACATCTCTAATCGATGGCGAATTCGTAAACAACATCGCTAAACGATCAATACCAATACCTTGACCAGCCGTAGGAGGCATGCCATATTCTAAAGCAGTAATATAGTCAGAATCAAAATGCATAGCCTCATCATCACCAGCATCTTTTTCAGCCACTTGCTTTGCAAAACGCTCAGCCTGATCTTGAGGGTCATTTAATTCCGAAAAACCATTGGCAATTTCACGTCCACAAATAAACAATTCAAAACGATCCGTAATTTCTGGATTATCATCATTAACACGCGCTAATGGCGAAACTTCTGTTGGGTACTCAGTTATAAATGTTGGTTGCATTAGTTTTTCTTCGACAACCGCTTCAAACAACTCCATTTGTTTTTTGCCTTTACCCCATGAAGACTTCACTGTTATACCATTTTTTTCTAACAATAAGTCTAAAGTGTTTTCATTGGTAACTTGGTCTATTGTGATATCTTTATTGTATTGAACAATAGAATCAACAATAGATAAACGCTCAAAAGGTTTACCAAAATCTAAAGATACGTCTTCACAAAGTACAGTGGTAGAGTCACATAAGGTTAATGCAATTTCTTTAAACATTTGCTCAGTAATATCCATTAAATCATGGTACGTTGCATACGCTTGATAAAATTCGAGCATAGTAAATTCAGGATTATGCCTTGTAGATAAACCTTCATTTCTGAAATTTCTATTGATTTCAAATACACGATCAAAGCCACCAACAACCAAACGTTTTAAGTACAACTCTGGAGCAATACGCATAAATAATTCCATATCCAACGCATTATGATGTGTTGTAAAAGGACGCGCTGAAGCACCACCTGGGATAGATTGCAACATTGGTGTTTCGACTTCAAGATAATCACGTGTAGTTAAAAAATTACGTATCACTTGAACTAATTTTGAACGCAACATAAAGGTTTTTCTAGTGTCATCATTCACAATTAAATCAACATAACGCTGACGATATTTCATTTCAACATCAGCAAGACCTTTATGTTTATCAGGTAATGGACGCAATGACTTAGTTAAAATTTTAAATTCAGCAAGATCAACATACAGATCGCCCTTACCAGATTTAGCTAACAATCCTTTACCATAAACAATATCACCTAAATCTAAACTTTTAATCAGAGTCAATGTGTCTTTGCTTAATGCTTTACGATTAACATAAAACTGAATACGCGATGAAGTGTCTTGAATTACTATAAATGCGCCTCGATTTAACATAACACGACCCGCTATACTTAATCCCAATGCAATATCAGCAAGCTCTTCTTTTGATTTATCTGCAAATTGATTTTGAATATCAATAGCCAAATAGCTTGGTTTAACATCATTTGGATACGCAAGTCCTTGTTCTCTTAATGAAGCTAACTTCTCTTTCCTTTGAGCAATTAACTTATTTTCTTCTGCTTGCTCTAATGCTATGTCATTTGTATCTTCTATTTTTTGATCTGTCATATTATATCTTCTAATGTATTTATAATTTATGATTTATAATTTATGATTTATAATTTTTACCGCGTTAATGATATTAAAAGTAAAAATGTATTAATTCTAAAGACCCGCCTTTAAACTAGCCTCTATAAACTTATCTAAATCGCCATCAAGTACTTTGCCTGTATTACTTGATTCAACATTGGTTCTTAAATCTTTAATACGCTGTTGATCCAAAACATACGATCTAATTTGACTACCCCAACCTATATCGGATTTAGTGTCTTCTAATGCTTGCTTTTCTGCATTTTGCTTTTGTTGCTCAAGCTCATACAGTTTGGCTTTTAACTGACTCATAGCTTGCGCTTTATTTTTGTGTTGAGAACGATCATTTTGGCATTGCACTACTGTATTGGTAGGTAAATGTGTAATACGCACAGCTGAATCGGTTCTATTTACATGTTGCCCACCAGCACCTGACGCACGATACGTATCAATACGTAAATCGGCAGGGTTTATATCAATTTCTATATCATCCGCCACTTCAGGTGATACAAAAACAGAAGCAAACGATGTATGTCGTCTATTTCCTGAATCAAAAGGCGATTTACGAACCAATCTATGCACACCGGTTTCAGTTCTCAGCCACCCATACACAAATTCACCTTGAACATGAATCGTTGCACTTTTTATACCTGCTACATCACCAGCAGATGCCTCAATTAAGCTAGCCTTAAAACCATGCTGTTCCGCCCAACGTAAATACATTCTCAAGAGTATTTCAGCCCAATCTTGGGCTTCTGTTCCTCCAGAACCCGCTTGAATATCAACGAAGGCATTGCATCCATCCATTTTACCTGAAAACATTCGCTGAAACTCTAATTTTTCCAACATTGTTTGACATTCATTTAACTGCTGCTCAGCTTCTAATAGCAAACTTGGATCTTGTTCTTCAATTGCCATGTCTAAAAAATCTTGTGCATCAGATATTAGGGATAAAGCATTTTGAATAATCAAAACCACAGACTCTAAGGCTGTCTTTTCTTTACCTAATTTTTGAGCTAACTCAGGTTGACTCCATAAGCTAGGATCTTCAAGCTCTCTCGAAACTTCTTCCAACTGCTCTTGCTTTGTCTCAAAGTCAAAGATACCCCCGAAGTGCATCTAAACGATTTTTATAATCGACTATTCGTGTTTTAATCGCACCAAATTCCATATTTTGAGCTTAACCTCTCATACCATAATAAAGACTCAAGTGTAAGTAAACTAATACATACAATTTATAAGCCCACAT
>JACLAC010008336.1_pt1 | contig 14535 bp, 9 predicted proteins | sample 8027881 | NCBI WGS metagenome assembly JACLAC01 (sample SAMN15725517, study PRJNA655200) | protist metagenome | isolation source: fluorescence activated cell sorting (FACS) single amplified genomes of... | place: Spain: Blaines Bay Microbial Observatory, Mediterranean Sea | collected 2016-01-19 | reverse complement strand
GACGTAGAAATAAAGTTAAATCAAATTTATGGTGAGATAGGTTCTCGAAAACTTGAACTTGATTTATACCAACCTAAAGGAAAGGGACCTTTTCCTGGTATTTTAATTTTACACGGGGGTGGCTGGGTTGGGAGCTCTAGAAAAAAACATGATGACATGTCACTAGAACTTGCAGCTTTGGGTTATGTGGTGGCGAATGCCGATTACCGTTTAGCGACAGAAGCAAAGTTCCCTGGTGCTGTGAGTGATGGAAAGGCTGCTGTCCGCTGGATGAGAGCTAATGCAAGTATATTGAAGATAAATCCAAATAAAATAATTGGAGCTGGTTTTTCAGCTGGAGGCCATTTAATTAGTATGTTAGCTACGACAGTTGGAAAGTTTGAGGGAATGGCTGGCAATTCAGATTATTCAAGTCGTTTGCAAGGAGCTTTTGTGATGGGAGCAGGTGTGGATCAAGTTGCTAGAGTTGAGGAGAGTAAAAACAGAGAGGTAAAGAATTGTTTAATTTTTCTAGGAGCTGGAATTGATGAAAACTTAAAGGTTTATCAACAAGCCTCGCCTATTTACCATGTGGATAAGAACACAGCACCCTTCTTCTTTTATGATGGGGAATTGGATCGTCCTGGAAAACGTTATATCGAAATGAGAAAAAAAATGAACCAAGTCAATGTCCAAAACTATTTTGAAATGCTCCCAGGTTTAAAGCATGGGGCCTGGAACAAACCAACTTTTAGACCTACTATTGTAAAAAAAATAGATCGTTTTGTGAAAATGACTGACTAGCGCTACCTTTTATGAGGTAGAGTGGAATAAAATTTACAGAACTTAGTTACTGTATTTATCTCTAGAATACTAAGATAGCTTCATGAGAAAAGCATTGGCGATTCTATTGATTCTTCTAGTTGGGGTTTTGACTTATGTTAATTCTCAGAAGGAAGTGATGAAGAGACCGCTTGTTGTTGCAACAAATGTGTTTCCTGGTTATGAAGTTTTGTATTTAGCGCGTGAATTAGAGTTTATTAGCGATAAAGATTTAAAGTTTATGGAGTGTAGTTCAGCTTCTGAAGTGATGCAGGCTTTTTCTAATGAACTGGCTGATGTTGTCGCCCTCACGTTAGATGAGTTTCTGAGTTTGAGAGAAAAGGTGGGGGATGAAGCTGTCGTTGCCTTAGTTTTGGACAATTCAAATGGAGCAGATTGTATTGTAGCTAATCCTGAGATCCGAACGTTAAAAGGACTTGAAGGTAAAAGAGTGGGTTATGAAAATACAGCTCTGGGTGCTTATGTTTTACATAGGGCCCTAGAACTTGGAGGCTTAAGTTTGGGAGATGTAACAGGTGTGCCTCTCTTGGTGAGTCAGCATAAAACGGCTTTTGAAGAAAAAAAGATAGATGCGGCTGTTACATTTGACCCCTATTCCAATAATCTAAAAAAACTGGGAGGGAATGTCATTTTTGATAGCACGATGATCCCAGGAGAGATTCTGGATGTATTGGTCGTAAGAAAAAGTTTAGTTCTTAAGAAAGATAAGCGTTTAAATTCACTTATTCAAGGCTGGTTTAAATCTTTAAATTCTATAGATGAGTCATTATTGATGTGTGCAAGCCTTATGGCACCGAGGCTTCAAATTCAACCGAGTGAAGTCGTGGATGCATTGGAGCTTTTAAAATTACATGGTATAGAAAGCAATCGAGACCTTTTAACAAGAAATAAAATAACGGATTTGATGGAGAAAATGAAAACGTTTTTGATCGAGAAGAAAATCATTGAAAATGTGAACCTGAATGAGGCTTCAACTGATCTTTATTTAAGGACTCCCTAAAAATTCATGCATTTAAGAGTCCAAACATTATTTTTACTCTTTATTGTAGGTTTCATTTACTATTTGTTTTTTTATCAAACCTCTCGGTTTGATTTAGAATCTCAATTTAAACAACAGGCTAAAGAGCAAGTTAAGTCATTGTTATTTTTATCTCAGAGCGTGATTTCTGAAGATTTAAAGAACGATAACATAGAGCATATTCAACGAATCTTGGTTAATATGGCATCTACATCTGGCTTAGCTTGGGCCAGAGTACTAAATGATGAAAGTAAAGTGATTGCTTCGAGTCGACGTGGAGAGCTAGGTTTGCAGATAATAAATTGGCCTCAGAAAATGAGATTATCAAATGAACAAGTGATTAAAACAAAAGAAGCAATTGGTGCGGTAGTAAACTACGATTCAGTTCAGGACGTTTATCATGGCGTTATAAAAATTGAATGGCAAATGGGAGATGAATTAAGACCCGAAGGCGCTGTTTGGTTAGTGGTAGCAAAAGAAATGAACTCTCAATTAAGTTGGATCGAAAGCCAAATTTCACTTAATATGTTCGAATTTATTGTCGTGATTGTTTTTACGAACTTACTTATTTGGGGTTTTATAGAAGTTCGCTTTATGAGTCGCTTAGATTTTCTTAATAGCTCTGTGCAAGAGTTTAGCGAGGGAAAAGCTGACCTGGAAATGAATTTGTCAGGAAAAGATGAGATTTCCTTAGTTAATAAAGCTGTACATGATTTAGCTAATAAAAAAGAAAGGGCTGATGAGAAACTTATTGAGCAATCTAATGCTTTCCAACAGGTTTTAGAAGCGTCAAAAGATGCCATTGTTATTGTCGATGGAAAGGGGGTCGTGACCTATTTTTCACCCGCAGCTGTTCGTGTGTTTGAAATAGACGATTCAAATATTTTAGGTAAAAAAATTCATGAAGTCATTCCTTTTAGTAAGAAATATGATAAATCAGGTTTGATGCAGAATTTTTTAAAAAATAACACCACAAAAGTTGTGGGTGAAGAGCAAGAAGTTTTGGCACTTAAACCTTTGCGAAAGCATAAATTCCCAGTAAAAATGTCTGTCGTAGAAATTGTGTTAGAGGGGACTTCTCATTTTGTATGTTTTTTGAGAGATATTAGTCAGGAGAAAAAAGCTGAGCAAGATTTGAATGATGCTTTATTAAAAGCCAATGCAGGAAACCAGGTTAAAAGTGAGTTTTTATCCATGATCCATCATGAGTTAAAGACACCTCTGAATGGAATTCTGGGAGGAGTTGATATTTTATTATTAGAAGACCGTGAGGATAAAGGGTGCTACGAACTCATTAAAAGGTCGGCACAAAAAATGAGTGAGTTGATCAATAATTTATTAGATTTTGTGTCGATGGAAAAGCTTGAGGCAAATAAAGATGTAGACCCACTGATTTGTAAGGATTTTTTAAGAGATAATAAATCCTTTTGCGAATCACTCATCGTTGAAGCAGGAAAAACAATAGACGTCAGTGTTGCGATAGAAATAGAAGAGAAGTTTATATATGTGAATATCACGAAAGTAAATTTGATTTTACACCATTTGATTAGGAATGCTGTGAAGTTTTCAGAAAGTGGAAAAATTTACTTAAGTATGCAAGTTTCAGACGAAGAAGATAAGAGGCTATTTATCGATGTGAAAGATGAGGGGAAAGGTATCAAGTCGGAAAACCACAACGTGGTATTCGATACTTTTTTTCAAGAAGATAGTTCTATTAGTAGGGGGTTTGAAGGCTCTGGAATGGGGTTGTCGTTGGCAAAGAAAATATCCTGGAGTATCGGAGGCGATTTAATTCTTTTTAGGTCTATCCCAAATGAGGGCTCTCATTTTAGGCTCATCTTGCCTTTTATCGATAAGGTTTGAGGATTCTTATAGCTTAAAGCGTTGCTGTTTACTGGGATTCTGTTAGAATCCACTTTCTCTCATTTTGATGGGTTTCATTTGAAACTTAATCTTTTTTTACGTCTTACTCTTTTGTTGAGTATCACCTTTTCTTTGGGGTGTCAGCTTAGACCTTCTGAAGACCCAGATGCGTCTGCATTCATGCCAATTATTGTTACCTTGGTCGGTCCCTTTCATTTGCCCTGCAATGGCCTTTTTAGCACTATTTTCAACACCCCACCAAGATTCACTGCAATTTATTGAATAAGTTCGTGGTTTGCCTTCTTCAAAAGACTCTCTTATCCAATCTGATGAATTTGAGGTGATTCCTGGAACCCTCGCTCCAGAGTCATCTAAAGGACAAGCATACATTTCTACTCCAGTCGCCTCCTCCCCCTTCAATATGTTCTTATCCATCTGAGCAACGGTTAGGTTTCTACCATCATAACCTCCTCCTAGAAGGTCGTCCCATATAACAGTAAAGCCTCTATCTTCATAACCTCTACTACTCGTCCAAGTATTGGCCTTGTGATACAAAGGAAAGAAGCCAAAATCCTCAGCGTACATTGTAATGGAAGCTGAATTTATTTTTAAATTATTCTGACAAGCAACGCCACGTGTTGCGAGTAAGGTTCTCGAAACAGAAGGAACGATCATACTAGAAAGAATGGCCAACACAGAGATGACAACGATTAATTCGATGAGGCTAAAACTCTTCTTCTGTCCCTGATTAATCATCTGGATTCGCTGACCAATAATTCCCTTTGGGGTTTGATAAATCACCATTTTTAGCCAAAGTTTCTTCAGGCAATAAATTCTCGACATGTCCATCAACAAATAAATAGTTCCAACCACGATTGTGATATCTAACATTTTTTAACAGATCCACGGAGATTCCCATTCCATTTAACCAATTCACATAAGGCACTCCATCCTGACTATTTGGGCTACCAACTGCAGCACCACCACCCGAACCGACATAACCCGTCGCCGGCGTTTCAGCTAACATAAACATCTCCGAAGGCATAGGGATGTTCATCGCACTTTGCGACCATGACAAGAAAACATTCTTTCCCTCAATTGATTTATACTCTACTCCAGCAATACCTTTCTTAACCGAATTTGGTGTACCATTTCCTGATCCAAAGCTATTTAAGCCATAAGAACGTACACGACCTTCTGCCTGCCCTAAAACGATGCCTTTAAATCTTTTAGGAAAAACAAGGTCTCTATCCACACCTTCATCTAAAGGACAAGCGTACATATCAGAAGCGTTTAAGTCATTCCCTACAAGCGGTGATTTATCCATTTGTTGTTGGGTTAAATTTCGTCCATCATAACCTGCTCCTAGCAGATCATCCCAAAATACACTATGCTGTTTTTTAGGGTTAGGGCTCGTCGACCTCGCCATCCGAAAAAGAGGGAATCTGCCATGGTCTTCTACATAAAAGGAGATGGCCTGAGCAATCGTTTTTTGATGTTCCATACACACCATATGATAAGAACTTCTCACAGCTCTTGAAATAGATGGAAAAAACAGAGATGCCATAACTGCTAAAACAGACATGACCAACATCATTTCGATAAGGCTAAATGATTTTTTATTCACACTTTCCTCTTCACCTTAAAACATCTGAACCTCCAGATGCTACTTTATACTAAAAAGAAAAGTAATTTTACAATTTATTTGCTCAGATGCCTATCTTAAACCATCGAGGCCTTTGATAGGGAATTCAGCAGAAGGAAAGCGTTGCTTCATCATAAAAACTTCCATTTCCTTGACCTTCTCAGGGTAATCGCCAGCTAAATCCTTACTTTCACCTGGATCACTTTTTAAGTTATACAACTCAAATGAGGTTGTTTTTTTCTTTAAACCTGTCCTAATGGCTTTCCAATCACCTCGCCAAAGAGCCTGATGACCATTGGAACCAGCAAATTCTCTATAAAGAAATTTCTTACTTTCAAATGACTCTCCCTTTAATAATGGTAACAAACTTTGGCCATCTCCCTTATTTTTCTTCGGAGATTCTCCAGCCACTTCCATAAAAGTAGGAAGCCAATCTTCAAACCCACTCATCTGATCACTGGTTGAGTTTTTAGCGATTCCTTCAGGCCAACGAACGATAGTAGGAACTTTTAGTCCTCCTTCATAACTTTGCCCCTTGGTCCCTCGCATGACCCCACCCGCTGAATCAAAGAACTCAGCCATCGGACCCAAGTAGGTCGGGCCATTATCAGAGGTAAAAACGAGTATTGTGTTATCACTCAACTTTAACTCATCTAACAAGGCCATCACTCGACCAACATAGCTATCCATTCTCGTGATCATTCCAGCATAAGCTGCTCTAGGCGTAAAATGGGGTGTATACCTCGCACTATCAGGAGGGTCAATCCAATTTTCCTTAAGATAAGGCTCTACTGAATCATCAGGTACATGTAAAGCCAAATGTGGGATCAAAGTTGGGTAATAGAGAAAGAAAGGTTTTCCTTTATTGTCTTTTATAAAACTCAAAACCTCATTGATGATATGGTCAGAAGAAAAGTCTTTCCCTTTAAAGACTTCGTAACTTTTAGGGTCAGCAGGGTCTACTCCCTTTGCCAACTTAGCATGACCCGGCACCGGTGGCACATTATTCAAGGGAATTTTTTTATCGTTATCCCATAAGTAATCTGTAAAATAAGTATGAGCGTGCCTCTGGCAATTATATCCAAAAAAGCGATCAAAACCTTGATTTAGAGGGTCCCCTTCAGAACCTGGGTTTCCTAAACCCCATTTTCCAAAAGCCCCTGTTGTATAACCCTGGCTTTTTAAGGCTTCTGCCATAGTTACTTCTGAAGCTGGAATGGGTTTTTGACCTTCGACATGTGTCATTTTCCCATTCACCATGGCTCGTAACTCACCATTATTCCTAACAAATGCATGACCAGGGTGCTTCCCAGTCATCAGAACATAACGCGATGGAGCACATACTGGAGAACCGCTGTAATGACGGGTCAATTTCATTCCCTGCTGTGCTAATTTATCTAAATTTGGCGTTTTTATTTTTGTTTGGCCAAAACAGCCCAGCTCACCATAGCCTAAATCATCAGCTAAAATAAAAATAATGTTGGGCTGCTGACTCGCTAAAAGGCTAGCCCAAAGACATGTAAAATAAATACAAATAAAAGCACATTTTTTTTTCATGCTTTCAAGTATAAATAAAGCTCTTCAAAAAAGAAGAGCTAATTTTAAAATTTAGTAAATAAGTTTGATTCTAGAGAATGGCAAAATGACTGTCAAAGCCTTACCAATCAACTGTTCCTCAGGTACTGGACCCCACATGCGGCCATCATAACTGTGATATGAATTATCACCCATCGCAAAGTAACTACCTGGCATCACTTTAAAACTCTGGTCTTGGCCAGTAAAATGTTCATGACTTCCACCCTGATAAAAGATATCTCGCTTCACTTCCAAACGATCAATTCTCAGTTTCTCACCTTTATACCTTAACTTTGGCATAATTGTATTTGTCATCTCACTTGGATTCAAACCTTTAATAGGGAATTTTTGAATAACGCCATCTAGCTCTAACCAAATATGTCCATCGACCCTAGCAAAACTCAATTCGGAGAATTTTGGCAATGTCGTATTTAAGATAGCTTGATCAGGCAATTTAATATTTAGCGTTTTAGCTGTAAAATCTAATTCTAAAATATGAGGAACATGGTTCCATGAAATCTCCAAATCTAATTTCCCTTTAGCAGGAACTTGACTCATCTCGAGTGATAGTTGTACATCTCCTACAAAAGGTGCTCCCATTGGCAATGGACCACCATTTGTTCCTTTATCACCATGACCACGTAAGTGCTCTTTATCATAAAAAAGTAGACTTTGCTCTGACTTACCTTCTAATTCGAGAATAGAAGAGTTTTGCCACTTAGATAAATCGGCACTACTTTTCCAATAGTAATTTAACATTCCCATTTGCTCTGCTTTTTCACTATCAAAAACAGGGACCCACATCGCATCTTGAGCTAAATCTGTTTTAACAGAATGCTTCCACACACCATCTTGCTTTAAAGCAATACTTCCATCTCTAACAGAGACTTCATCACCAGGCACTGCGACACAACGTTTGATATAATCTTTTCTGATAAAACTTAAGTTTTTAGATTTACCACGACATGACATCTGAAAACATTCAGCTCTTTCTGGCATTTCATTCGGTGCATCATTCGGAACTTCACGTACGACATCTTGCTGACAGTTATTACAAACAATGGTTCTGTAAGGGAACTCAAAAACGATCACATCCCAACGCTTTGGTTTTTCAAAACGATAGATAAATTTATTAACAAGGACCTTGTCCCCTAACTCACTTGGATAATCGCCTTTACCATGTAATGTTGGTTGCATCGACCCTGTCGGGATAACATACAAAGCCATCACAAATTTCATGACCAATAAAGCAATACCCAGTGCCGAACCTATCGGCTCAATCCATTCCCAAAATATGTAGCGTAAAAGCTCGTTGCGAGTCAAATTTATTCAGGCTTAAAAATATGAATGGGTAATTGTTGTACGCCCCACTTCAGAGCGTCACTAACATTAGAAAATCTTAAATCGATATGTATTTTCTTATCTTTCTTCCAAGCATCTCTCATAGCGGATCCCGTATCGTCTACTTCACGATAACCAATGCCAGGAATAAAAACAATGGTTCCATAAGGGAGAACACTAGGGTCTGCAGCGACACCATCTAAGCTCCAAGCATTATGTCCAATACTCGTTAAACCGTCGGCGAACTCACCGCACGACTCAGCCCCTGGAGTATAACCAGTTACTTTTGAGATGAGTGTCTTTTCGTACTTAAACTTGAAGCCATCATCTTTAACTTCAGGTATACTCTCAGCTTCGACATCGAAAAATGGATGGTCTTCAAAACTAACTTTCTTTATAGGCTCAGAATCTGCCGCTCTCAAAGGCATTGGGCCACTAGAGGTTTCCGTAATCCACATCAGCAAGCCTAAACACAAGACAGGGAGTACAGCTACCCATATATGCGAAAGCAAAAAACTATCTAAATTATCCTCGGATTTGCCCATCACCTTCTACGACATATTTATAAGTTGTTAGAGATGCAGCTCCCATAGGGCCACGAGCGTGCAATCGATCTGTAGAGATACCAATTTCAGCCCCCAAACCAAACTGTCCGCCGTCACTAAAGCGAGTACTAGCATTGATCAAAACAACCGAACTGTCCACTTGCTCGACAAATTCTTTACCTGCCATACGACCTTCACTGACAATAGCCTCACTGTGACCTGAGCTGTACTTTGAGATATGCTGAATAGCTTCGTCGAAATCGCGAACTGTTTTCACACTAATAATTAAGTCTAGGTATTCTTCGGCAAAGTCATCCTCAGTTGCGGCAACAGCACCTTTTAAACTTTTTAGGCTCTCTTCACAAGCTCTTATTTCTACCCCTTTGGCTTTTAGTCGCTCTTCAAGTAAAGGTAAAAACTGAGCAGCGATGTCTTGATCAACCACCAAGCTTTCAACAGCATTACATACACCTGGTCGTTGAGTTTTTGCATTTTCAACAATGTCTAAAGCTTTTGTGATATCAGCTAATTTATGAATATAAATATGACAGTTACCGGCGTCGTGCTTGATCACAGGTACTTGGCTTTCTTCGACCACTCTTTGAATCAATCCGTGACCACCGCGAGGAATCACTAAGTCGACCAAACCTTTTTGTTTAACTAGGTGCCCTACAACGGCACGATCTTTGCAATCTAATAGGCAAACGAGTTCATCTGGCAAACCTACATCTAACAAAGCCTGACGACAAATAGATTCTAAAATTAAATTACTGTGAACGGCTTCTTTCCCGCCTTTTAAAAGAACAGCATTGCCGGCCTTCAAACAAAGAGCCACCGCATCAATGGTGACATTAGGTCTACTTTCGTAAATAAAGCCAATGACACCAATGCCAACTTGAACTTTCTGCAAACCCAAACCATTTTCTAGACGACGACCCTCTGATTGGCCTAATGGATCTTCGAAGTTTTTAATTTCATTAACAGAGGTGATTAAGTCATTTATTCTAGTATCATTTAAAGCTAAACGGTCCACCATAGCTTTGCTAAGGCCATTTTCTTTAGCTTGATCTAAATCCAAAGCATTGGCTGTTTGAATATCGGATCTTTTTTCATCTAATAACAGAGCTAACCTATCGTAAAAGGCAGAGCGCTTGGCTAAGCCACCTTTACGAAAATTTGCTACAGCATCACGTGCTTTTAGCGCCTTTTCTTTTACTTCTGATTCGGTCATGATCTTTCTTCTTTAATAAAACAGCTTTTAGGCAGACTTTACTAGGTTTATTAAAGCTTTTGTGTTTCCAATTTTAAATGAAGGGGGTATTATAAAGCCATCAGACCATCGGCAAACTGAGATGGCGATTTTGAGGCTTTAAATTAAAAGATAGCCGTCTTTTTTTAAGTCGAGAAAAAAGCGACTTAGCATGGGGTTTACCCCGTGATGAAACCAGCTGAGATAACGATTTGCATTATCAAGAAAACCTCTACCACGATAATCGATAATTTGGGTGTATTCGTAACGCTTAAGAATAGCTCCATTTTCAATCACTCTTACTTCCATCCTATGAAACATCTCTGCATCTGATTCGACCATACTCCATTTAGACCTCACAGATTGAGAGCCAATTTCTGGAAGACTTCGGTCTCTTTTCCAACTTTCCCACTGAACGAAAATAACATGGCCTTTTTTGCTCTCACCCACATCGAACAAACCTGAACGCCTAAATTTATCTGCTATTTTAGGGAAAAATTTTGACTGATCTTTAAAAGACTCTTCAGGTCCAAACCCTTCAATCATCAACTCCATTGGCAAGAACACAGGCTCGTTATCACGCTTAACTAGCATGAATGCAGACGCATCTGGGTCTTCAGAAGGTCTAAGCTGACACCCCAAAGAAAAGGTGATACTCAACAAAAGAGTAAGACGTAAAAAAAGATTAAGTTTCAAATGAAACCCATCAAAATGAGAGAAAGTGGATTCTAACAGAATCCCAGTAAACAGCAACGCTTTAAGCTATAAGAATCCTCAAACCTTATCGATAAAAGGCAAGATGAGCCTAAAATGAGAGCCCTCATTTGGGATAGACCTAAAAAGAATTAAATCGCCTCCGATACTCCAGGATATTTTCTTTGCCAACGACAACCCCATTCCAGAGCCTTCAAACCCCCTACTAATAGAACTATCTTCTTGAAAAAAAGTATCGAATACCACGTTGTGGTTTTCCGACTTGATACCTTTCCCCTCATCTTTCACATCGATAAATAGCCTCTTATCTTCTTCGTCTGAAACTTGCATACTTAAGTAAATTTTTCCACTTTCTGAAAACTTCACAGCATTCCTAATCAAATGGTGTAAAATCAAATTTACTTTCGTGATATTCACATATATAAACTTCTCTTCTATTTCTATCGCAACACTGACGTCTATTGTTTTTCCTGCTTCAACGATGAGTGATTCGCAAAAGGATTTATTATCTCTTAAAAAATCCTTACAAATCAGTGGGTCTACATCTTTATTTGCCTCAAGCTTTTCCATCGACACAAAATCTAATAAATTATTGATCAACTCACTCATTTTTTGTGCCGACCTTTTAATGAGTTCGTAGCACCCTTTATCCTCACGGTCTTCTAATAATAAAATATCAACTCCTCCCAGAATTCCATTCAGAGGTGTCTTTAACTCATGATGGATCATGGATAAAAACTCACTTTTAACCTGGTTTCCTGCATTGGCTTTTAATAAAGCATCATTCAAATCTTGCTCAGCTTTTTTCTCCTGACTAATATCTCTCAAAAAACATACAAAATGAGAAGTCCCCTCTAACACAATTTCTACGACAGACATTTTTACTGGGAATTTATGCTTTCGCAAAGGTTTAAGTGCCAAAACTTCTTGCTCTTCACCCACAACTTTTGTGGTGTTATTTTTTAAAAAATTCTGCATCAAACCTGATTTATCATATTTCTTACTAAAAGGAATGACTTCATGAATTTTTTTACCTAAAATATTTGAATCGTCTATTTCAAACACACGAACAGCTGCGGGTGAAAAATAGGTCACGACCCCCTTTCCATCGACAATAACAATGGCATCTTTTGACGCTTCTAAAACCTGTTGGAAAGCATTAGATTGCTCAATAAGTTTCTCATCAGCCCTTTCTTTTTTATTAGCTAAATCATGTACAGCTTTATTAACTAAGGAAATCTCATCTTTTCCTGACAAATTCATTTCCAGGTCAGCTTTTCCCTCGCTAAACTCTTGCACAGAGCTATTAAGAAAATCTAAGCGACTCATAAAGCGAACTTCTATAAAACCCCAAATAAGTAAGTTCGTAAAAACAATCACGACAATAAATTCGAACATATTAAGTGAAATTTGGCTTTCGATCCAACTTAATTGAGAGTTCATTTCTTTTGCTACCACTAACCAAACAGCGCCTTCGGGTCTTAATTCATCTCCCATTTGCCATTCAATTTTTATAACGCCATGATAAACGTCCTGAACTGAATCGTAGTTTACTACCGCACCAATTGCTTCTTTTGTTTTAATCACTTGTTCATTTGATAATCTCATTTTCTGAGGCCAATTTATTATCTGCAAACCTAGCTCTCCACGTCGACTCGAAGCAATCACTTTACTTTCATCATTTAGTACTCTGGCCCAAGCTAAGCCAGATGTAGATGCCATATTAACCAAGATTCGTTGAATATGCTCTATGTTATCGTTCTTTAAATCTTCAGAAATCACGCTCTGAGATAAAAATAACAATGACTTAACTTGCTCTTTAGCCTGTTGTTTAAATTGAGATTCTAAATCAAACCGAGAGGTTTGATAAAAAAACAAATAGTAAATGAAACCTACAATAAAGAGTAAAAATAATGTTTGGACTCTTAAATGCATGAATTTTTAGGGAGTCCTTAAATAAAGATCAGTTGAAGCCTCATTCAGGTTCACATTTTCAATGATTTTCTTCTCGATCAAAAACGTTTTCATTTTCTCCATCAAATCCGTTATTTTATTTCTTGTTAAAAGGTCTCGATTGCTTTCTATACCATGTAATTTTAAAAGCTCCAATGCATCCACGACTTCACTCGGTTGAATTTGAAGCCTCGGTGCCATAAGGCTTGCACACATCAATAATGACTCATCTATAGAATTTAAAGATTTAAACCAGCCTTGAATAAGTGAATTTAAACGCTTATCTTTCTTAAGAACTAAACTTTTTCTTACGACCAATACATCCAGAATCTCTCCTGGGATCATCGTGCTATCAAAAATGACATTCCCTCCCAGTTTTTTTAGATTATTGGAATAGGGGTCAAATGTAACAGCCGCATCTATCTTTTTTTCTTCAAAAGCCGTTTTATGCTGACTCACCAAGAGAGGCACACCTGTTACATCTCCCAAACTTAAGCCTCCAAGTTCTAGGGCCCTATGTAAAACATAAGCACCCAGAGCTGTATTTTCATAACCCACTCTTTTACCTTCAAGTCCTTTTAACGTTCGGATCTCAGGATTAGCTACAATACAATCTGCTCCATTTGAATTGTCCAAAACTAAGGCAACGACAGCTTCATCCCCCACCTTTTCTCTCAAACTCAGAAACTCATCTAACGTGAGGGCGACAACATCAGCCAGTTCATTAGAAAAAGCCTGCATCACTTCAGAAGCTGAACTACACTCCATAAACTTTAAATCTTTATCGCTAATAAACTCTAATTCACGCGCTAAATACAAAACTTCATAACCAGGAAACACATTTGTTGCAACAACAAGCGGTCTCTTCATCACTTCCTTCTGAGAATTAACATAAGTCAAAACCCCAACTAGAAGAATCAATAGAATCGCCAATGCTTTTCTCATGAAGCTATCTTAGTATTCTAGAGATAAATACAGTAACTAAGTTCTGTAAATTTTATTCCACTCTACCTCATAAAAGGTAGCGCTAGTCAGTCATTTTCACAAAACGATCTATTTTTTTTACAATAGTAGGTCTAAAAGTTGGTTTGTTCCAGGCCCCATGCTTTAAACCTGGGAGCATTTCAAAATAGTTTTGGACATTGACTTGGTTCATTTTTTTTCTCATTTCGATATAACGTTTTCCAGGACGATCCAATTCCCCATCATAAAAGAAGAAGGGTGCTGTGTTCTTATCCACATGGTAAATAGGCGAGGCTTGTTGATAAACCTTTAAGTTTTCATCAATTCCAGCTCCTAGAAAAATTAAACAATTCTTTACCTCTCTGTTTTTACTCTCCTCAACTCTAGCAACTTGATCCACACCTGCTCCCATCACAAAAGCTCCTTGCAAACGACTTGAATAATCTGAATTGCCAGCCATTCCCTCAAACTTTCCAACTGTCGTAGCTAACATACTAATTAAATGGCCTCCAGCTGAAAAACCAGCTCCAATTATTTTATTTGGATTTATCTTCAATATACTTGCATTAGCTCTCATCCAGCGGACAGCAGCCTTTCCATCACTCACAGCACCAGGGAACTTTGCTTCTGTCGCTAAACGGTAATCGGCATTCGCCACCACATAACCCAAAGCTGCAAGTTCTAGTGACATGTCATCATGTTTTTTTCTAGAGCTCCCAACCCAGCCACCCCCGTGTAAAATTAAAATACCAGGAAAAGGTCCCTTTCCTTTAGGTTGGTATAAATCAAGTTCAAGTTTTCGAGAACCTATCTCACCATAAATTTGATTTAACTTTATTTCTACGTC
>JACLAC010025255.1_pt1 | contig 14536 bp, 5 predicted proteins | sample 8027881 | NCBI WGS metagenome assembly JACLAC01 (sample SAMN15725517, study PRJNA655200) | protist metagenome | isolation source: fluorescence activated cell sorting (FACS) single amplified genomes of... | place: Spain: Blaines Bay Microbial Observatory, Mediterranean Sea | collected 2016-01-19 | reverse complement strand
GACGAACAAGGGAGTTTCTAGGATGTGTGCGATCGTGCCGCCGCCGGTCGCGGCAATGATCGCATTTTTGAAATCTCAAGGAAAATGAGAAATCTTACAATCTAGCCTCCTCATTTAAATAAAAAATGTATAAGTATTTTATATCTTATTTCACTTTGATTGTTTTCGCGATTAATTCGACAACCCAAGCTAAAGCGACCTGTACGAGTATCACCCGGCTTGGCCATTACAGTACCGGCGGTAGCAAACGCGAATTTCTCGTTAAACCCCCACCCTCTGGTTAAACAAATAAATAGTCTAACGAGTTTATATTTAGGCTTATCTTTTATTGAATTTATTGCAATAGTGCGACTTTAAACGCGACAGCTCGAGTCTCGAGCGCAGGATTGCAAATACCCGCATATTTATCAGTTCATGATCGGGTCTGTTGTCTTCTGTTGGCCCGCGATAGTATCATTATGGGCAATATGTCTGCCGAGCAAAATGGCGGAATGAATTCGTGATGCAGAATAATCCAAAGAAATGTGGATGAAGCCCTGCTGCCGGCTGGCTGGAAGCAGGGTCGCAGCAGCATAACCTCATGACGACACACAACAGCCATCGCCGCGCGTCACTATCGACCCAGCAGCAGCATTAGCGGTAGCAGCAGTAGAAGTAGAAGTAGCAGTATAGCAGTAGCAGCAGCAGATCGATTATACTTAAGGACCTTTAGGCCATACCGTACGAGCATAGACATAGAGCAGGAGATGGACCCTCCAAAGGATGTAGCGGCTGAAACAGCAGCCGAGGCAGCGCCTCAAACATTGGGCCAGCTCATGGCAATGGGGGAGAAGGAAGAAAAGCCGAGATTTGATCTCGGGGCTATGGGTTTACACCTTGCACGGAATGTTACTGCCCCCCTTGGTAAAACGTTGCATCAAGGTAATCATGCTATCATTGCGATGCGAAATGTTGTTGTACCGCGGTTCAGAAAGGTACAATGCTTGAAACAACTTGTGGAGGAAGCTGATATTCGGCATAAGAAATTAGAAGAAGAGAAGAAGAAGAAGAAGAGTAAGAAGGACAATGATGATGATGATGCTGACGATGCCGAAGAAAGCACGCCAACACCACCAATATGGGGGCCGATCTCTCCCCGCCAGCTCTATCTCAACCGCATAAAGCGGGAAGAATACTCCCCCGGTCCCTCGGCCGCGTTCCCCTTACAAGCTAAGATTATTAATCGCACACAGCTGAAAAAAGTCGACGCAGAGAAAAAAGTGGGCGATCAGCGACACACAGTGGTGTCTCTGGAACGACAAGAAGTGCTCGCATTGGAGAAAATTCAGCTTCCCCGTCTCCATTTGTGGGAACAACGATTGTCACATTTAGAAAATGAAAAAAAACGCTTAGATTCTTTAACACCTGCTCAATTGAGTGGTGAAGCGCTCGTACCCGATGAAACATTAATAGAAAAGGGATCGTATGGAAAAAAAGAAATGTTTGTAAAAACAAATGTATTAATCGACTCTAGCTCGATTGGGATGGCGGCATCTGAAGCCAAAGGGATATATGCATACGTGGCTCCATTACGGTATATGATGTCACATTTGCCAGAAGCAATTAAAAAAATGAAAGCGAAAATTGATGAAGGAAGGAATAAACACAACACGGCGAGGAACGGATTGCGGACCTTGGCTGGTAAAAAAATCTTATGGTACTTGGGCCATCGTAATGAGATAAGACTGGCTCGAGCCATAGCGGACGCAAGACGCGTTTATTTTGAGAGAGTTCGGGATTCGGAAGAAAGATATTGGATAAGGTGGGAGAAGCGTCGTTTGGAGAGAGCTAGGAGGAGGAGGGAGGCGGCTATATTAATACAGCAAGCATGGAGGGCGTTTTGGGATCGATTACAAGCATGGAAACGCAGCTTTACCCCCGCGGCTTTAACGATCCAATGTGGGTGGAGACAGCATTTGGCTCGATCACGGGTGAGAGAGGTAAAAATATGGTGGTCCATTCGGCATCAAGCGGCTTCTCGTATACAAACATGGTTCAGGCCGAAATTAGATGATGCCGCGTATGAACGTCATGAAGAGATCTTGATAGAAATCGCGAAGCAAGAGGTTGTACGACAAAAGGTTCTGAAGAAATATTCAGTGAAAAGTATACAACGCGCGGTCCGAAGATGGCTGACGTGGAAGCATGCTTTGATCAAGAGAAGATTAAGGGGCCTTCATCCGAATTTACGCGTTTTGTTCGATGATTTTCGAGACGCTACGGGGAGGGGGTCGGAGGAGGAGGGAGAGGGAGAGGGGAAAGGACTTCAGACAAACAGTACCTCTTCTCTTCCTCCTCGTTATACTCGTCGCACCAGGAGCACCCATTCTCGTTTCCGTGCCGTCCATGATTTTGTGAACGCTTTGGGGGATTGGTGCGAGAGACATAAATCTTTACTGGCCAGACGAGTAGATACGGAAGGCCTCTCTGGACAACTTGTACGATTACCACTACGCGTGAGACTATCGAAAACATTCGAACGGAGGCAGTTGGATCGCACGCCTCGGTGGACACAGAGATCACCGAGATCCCCAACTGCTGCTCAACACAACCTGCACCGAACGGCTCATGATATGGCCGTGGAATCCTCTGCGATGGCGCTTTTGCTAGAAGAAGCAGAGGCGGAAAATAAATTAGAAGCAGCAGCAGCGGCAGCAGCAGCAGCGGGTGCGGAAGGGGGAGAAGGGGGGGCGGAGGAGAAAAAGGAGAATGATAATGCCCACAATCGATCGCTTTCTAGACAACTAAGTGCCGATGTGGACGCACTCAGCGCTGCGTATTCTGAACAAGCGGTATTGAGTCCAACGAGTACACATGCTACTATCAATACTACTGGCAGCTTCAAAAGTGGGAGTCGTACAACTTTACCCAGTGGTATATCTATTCGACAGAGCGATGTCGACCAGGTCGCGTCTATAAATACAAGTCGCGCCGCTTCTGGGGGTATTGGCGGGTCCAAAGTTGGTGACCGGTGGGTTAGTTTGGACGAGGTTATGAGTAGAGGTATATCAAGAGAGGAGCTGGTGTATGACCATTTGGCCGGATCTCTTATACATCACACCGATGGAGGCATATCCATCCGCGACCCGCCCACACTCGACCATTTGCCAATTTGGTACCTCCCTCTCCGATTTTGGACACTTCTATTTTTACTAGATGAAGACATGTGGTTCGTACAAATTAAAACGTGGCACAGAGATTTAACACTTCGTAATGAACAAACGTCGATTGTGAAAACATTCTTGACCATTGCCGCGGGCCTCCGCGAGGAGGGGGAAGACGCGAGAGCTATTGTAAAAAGTTGCAAGAGGAGAGGGGGCGGGAGCAAGAGACCGTTTGGAGGGGCGATGGGCCGAAGAGTCAGCGGCGGAGGAGGCGGCGGCGGCGGTCGTGGTGTTGATAATGGTGGTATTGAAGGTGATGCTCCCCTCCTGCGGTGGTTCGAACTCCAAGAGCTGTGTGCCGTGTGTTTGGGTCTTCCCGACGCCGACGCCAATGCTGCGCGGTGTGATTTGTGCGGTGCCGTTCGTGCTACGTCTCAATTAACGGTGGCCGCTGCGATCCGAAGATCTGCAAACGTGGGTGCGAGGGAGAGAAAACGCGTAGAGAGGATAAGATATGAAGAAACAGGAGTAATTGGAATGGGACAGCAAATTCATCCACCCGGCTTGTCATCTACATCATCTCAAACAACCAACGCCAACGCCGGCGCGAACTCGAACGTGAACTCACAGCATTTACATTTACAAACACGACCACAACCACACCCACGGCAGCGTGCAGATGTTCGATCATCTCCGCACATGTACCTCCGGCTCTTCCTTACCCATGCTTGTTTTGCCGCGCGGGTGTTTGCCGTTCTCCTCCAATGGCCATGCCGTCCTCAGGACTGGAGAAGATTTGTTGATGTTCGCGAAACCTGGAACGCTTCCGTGCTCCATGCCCACGATTTATCAGTTTTGTTACAACAAAGGTGTAATGTGTTTGATCTACCAGCCTTACAACGCGTTGCACTCCATGATCCTTCTTTGGGAATTGAAGCTGGAGTGGTGTTGCAGCTCCAGGCACAAATGGAAGATTTAGCCGCGGCTGTGGATTTGTTGCCAACGGGAGTGGGAGTCCAGTTACACCACCAAGGTACAGATTTGAATTCCATCAAGCAACTAGGGGTGGAAGGTGATTTGATGATGAATAACAATAATGAAATGTGGGGCACATTTCAATCCCTGCCAGCAGCGTTACGCCTCGAACCGCCACCAGCGGTGGAAATGAAAGCAAGTAGTAGAGAGCCGTATCATTATTACGAAGAGGATGACATTTTGCATACTTCGCATAGCACAGGAGTGCTCCGTGGTAATACACAACAGTTGGGAAGGCGGCGAGCGGTGCTGGAGAAACAGCAGCAGCAGCAGCAGCAGCAACGGCGGCGGCAGCGGCGAAGGAAGCAGCGAACATCGAGTTCTCAAAAGCACATGCGACCCACTTGGGAAAAGCTCGTGCCACGTCGGCGCCGCCGTCGTCCTGCAAGCCAAGGATCACCGTCGCAGCAGCAGGGAGTTTCACTACCGTATATTTCGTGAAAGTGAGAAGAGCACTCTATGCATAGGAGAAGAGATAAAATAGTGGAGCCTGATAGATAATAGGATAGAGTGTGGTGTAACCAGAGGGGCGGGGATCTCGAGCTCATGAATATGTATTCCATTTACGATTCTACCGGGTGGTATGTCCGATGTGAATGCATAATAGGTGTGTGCACACTGTGTGTGCATATAATATATGTGATATTCTATTTTATTTATCCGAGTATGATATGGGCGTGTGCGATGTGCGAATAATATAAATGATACGAGTTACTCTCTGTAACAGCGAGTGTAACAGTATAAATGTGACGATGATTTTTATGTCATTTTATAAATATGGCTCTCTTTTTTATCATATAGTGTCTTCTCTGTCTCTCTTGTGTGTCTTAGATTTACTTCGTACACATACAGCGATGTTTTCAAGATCAGAAAACCCAAAGCGGATAATTTCTTATAACCGTTACCCGTAACGGCTGACTTTTCGCCCTCCCGTTCGAACAGACCATGTTGTCTTTTCCACAAACCCCGCCGTTTCCATGTGGCGTTTTGCCGTCCTAAGAGATTCTCGCTGGCGCACACGCGATAGCACGCGCGAGTGCGGAATACGGTGCTGCCAAAGTTCGCGGACAGCTGGTTTGTCGCAAACTTTAGACGGCCATAGTAGCGCCACCTGTGTCGCGCCTTCGCCAACTGATGCGGCAGACTGGTCTACTCGCGAAACCCAACATACAAAAAAATTTTCATGCCCCAACTTGCCCTCCTTGTGTGCCATTTTCAATAGCGCTGGTGGCCGTATTTGGCGAAAATTTCCCCGCAGGGGCTATAATTATGCACGTGTAAATAACACGTGCAACGGCATACGTGCAACGGCACTATGCCGTTCACTGACAAGGACAATCCCTCGACCAAGAATGTTCGCGATACAGAGGATGGTGTCAATATTGCGTTACCTCTGGGAACGAATTGTAAGTACCCAGCAACTGTTGGAGCATTCCGCAATGAGACAATTGAACCGGCCGCTTTCGTGGGGTTGGTTGCCTCTGATAATTTTTGCAAAGGGTGTGGTCTCGGGTCAATTGATAGCAACTACAATGTTGGAAACAGATGATGGATACAAAGCTGATTTCCCGTTTGCTATTCTTGTGGCGAACACCGCAGCATTCCGAGCTAAGAAGGCACGGACTCAGATGAATGGAATCAAAGTAAGTATAGATTTTTGGGCTGTAAAAGTCATTTGGACCACGAGAGTGGGTGAATCAAATAAATTTCGCCCCACTGGTGACGAGACCGAATGTCTTATTCGCACACCCCGCGGCCGAAATGGGGGTGATATTGTGCTCACCGAAGAGCAAATTGGATTTGAAAAGCGTACTAGACGCGGCAGGGGTGACGAGTATATTATGGAGGATGTACCAAAAGACATGCTGGTGGCATTGCATAATAACGCCAGAAGCAATGCTGCTGCTGGTGAGTGAGCATAAATTATATTTAATTTTACATTTTAGAGCTAATTTTGTGAGGAGAATAAGAAGATAAAATACTGATGAACTGTGGAATATGAATAATATTTGATGTTTTAATTATTTGGAAGCTCTGTGAGATGAGAGATGAGTAATCAATCAAATAAACAAATAAGTTTTGTGTTTTTATGAATCGAATATTGCGTTTTAAGACTCATATCTTTCAAAAATTTCGCCGCAGGCGCCTCAAAAATAGGTTAAATTTCCATTAATTATCCAAATAGCCTTATTTTGGCTTTTCTGATCTTGAAAATATCGACAGTGTATTGAGATAATAATGTCGCTCCACCCTCTGCTCGAGCTATAACTCCTCATGAAATTAATGAAATAAATATTTACATACTCGTAAAAAGAACACAGTATGGCTCCGTATGGCGCCATACCCTGCATGTATTTTTATGTGCCGCATATTCGATAACGATGGACACAATATATATATAAATATGATATCATACCTGTTACAGTATGTATCTATACACACGCACGGCCACACGCGCATAAACAAAAGATTCCTTTCACCCCCCCTGGTATCATATGGGGTTACAACCACATAACATGGGCCCATTTATACATGGGTTAGGATACACAGTTCATATACAAAAAATGATATAAAATAGTACTACCCCCACATATCATACATACCATCTGGTATATTACTGGTATATTTCAAGATCAGATATAGTTAGTGCATATAACTATATAATAATATAATTATACCCCCCCCCTGATAATATAATAAGTATTATGCAATATACAACATAATAATAATTATAATGCACTTCGCCCCCACGATTCATACAAAATAGTTTCATTTTGAATAACCATCCATTGTCCCGAAGGTAAATTCTTGCCATCGTATTCGAAATCACTCGACGCCACAACTCCATATTGACCAGGTAGTTGGAACACAGTGTCCATCATCTCTGTTCCATCGGAATCACTCCCACACGCACACACGATAGTTAATCCACTAGTACTAGTGCCGGAGACGGTGGTAAGCCAACCGCCGTACGAGGAGCTCTCTTTCGAGACTCGAGGTATTTTATGCTCATCAATACCATCAATACTAGTAGTATTGCTAGTAGTATTAATGCCATCAGTATCACGCGTCAGCGCGCCACCCATAGGAGCTCTAGAAAAATCATGAAATGATGGCCGCGTTCGTTGTACCCTGAACCCACCGTAAATTACTCTCTGAACCAATTTGTACATGTCATAACTCTCTCTAGGTTCACCATACCTATCGAAATAACAATTATGACCACCCTTCTTTGGGTTATCCATCAGACAATGGGCATTTAATTCTGATAATTTCACATCATAAGCGAATGACAAAAGCTGTACGAAAGCAACCATAAGCTCTGGAGAGTTTATTGTTTGTGTTGATCGAACAGAGTTGTATGTGAACAAGCCCCACTCCGTAATCACGCTTCCATTCAATGCATTTCGCCCGTAAAACCGGGTAACATTCGCATACGTCGATCGATTTGGATTCGCGTCATTCATACTGTGACGATAGAAATGCCACGATAATCGCACATCACCGCCATCTCGTCGGTAACGTTGGGAGGCTTGTTGAGCGAAATCGTGAAAGCCATGATCACTTCCATTCGGTTCATTGTAGCCTCCCAATTCCGATGAAAATGCGCAGCATACAACCCGTGGTGCTGGGGGTATGGTTGATACCGATCGGCCGGATACGCTGGATACAGAAGGGGGAGAAGATATTGGTGATTGAGACAGTTCAGTCAGTTCAGTCAGTTCAGTCAGTTGAGGCGCACGTGTTGCACGTGTTGTCGTGGCAGACTTATTGGAATGGTTCGTAAGTAGAGCTCCGACTGTGATGTCAGCAATAGGAGTATAGTCCTCCGCCGTGCCCCAAAAGTATCCGGCGGCATTCGGTTCATTGCCAATCTCGAAGTCCACCAAGTGCTCAATATTCACAGCCGCAAGATATGTTCGTAATTTTATCAATATGTCACGATATCCGTCCATAGATCCGTTCTGCCATGCCACAGGTGGACCTCTGTTCGTATATTTCGATTCCTCGAGTAATTTGGATGCACTTGGTTGCCCAGGATAGACTTTTAGATATTTATCCGGGTGATGCAACACATCGGGCGGTATGGGGTATGGATAATCGGATAATGTGAGAGTGAGAGAAGGAGGCCGAGTATTGTTATCATTATCATTGCCACCACCCATCTTGATTAATATCTGTTTAATCCATTGCACCGTCCAAAACGGTGCTTGCTCTTGTATGCCTCGTAAGAAAGGCCCCATGCAACGAAGGTGGTTAAATCCATCACTCGATACCGTATGAATCGCTTTTGTATAATACTCGGAATCGGTGATATAACCCATGTTAAAACCCAAGCGCATAGAATGGACGGGCAACGCTGCTGCTGCTGCTGCTGCTGCTGCTGCTGTGCCGTGCGTGGACTTATGATCTTGTTGTTCTGGTGTTCCTGCTGTGCCTGTGACCAGGGTTACGGTCACGGCGGCGTAGGCGATGAGCAGCAGCCGGATCAGTACTACTAGATGCTTCATCCCCGTGGGCGTAATTGTTCCACGACCAGTCGGCTTAATTTTGATAACGCCTCGCCTGGTCTGCCTGGGTTCAGAAGTATGGCGGTTAAGTTGTACCGCGCAAGAGGATAATGCAAGCGGCTATAAGATACTCCGGAGTCCGGAGTGCGGCGTTGGAATTTAGGAGTGGCCAATTCAACCCGCCTTCGCTTCGATCTTCGATCAGGCCATGCGATCCAGTCGTTCCCCAGCTGCAAAATTTTACAAGCCAAAATGGACATTGTCCATTTTGTAAATTCGCAGTTTTTATTTAAAGAGTTCGCTAGTCATCACTTCGACAAATTTCAAAGCATTCGCCGCCGGCCCGCGACGAAGTCGGACAAATAAATACGCGTATCGAGTACAGGCAGGCTAAAATCAAGGAAAATTGCAACTGACGATTTTGACTTTTTGCTGGATCGCATGGGGCACACATGGGGCCGTGGCGCCTGCGTGCGCGGTGCGGACTTATTTTAACTCGTAACTTGCAAGCCTCAACTACTATTAGCGGCGAGGCGAGCGAGGCTCGCATAGAGGGGCTCATCTTGGGCATATTCCTATGGACTTATATGGAGTCATTATAATATAATATATGTACAGTATACATACCTGTACTGTACAGTGCGTATTCCTGCTGGAATTATTATAATATAACATATTATGATTATTTTTTATTTATTCTCGAGATGCCTGAAAAATTCCCAATCTGCAGGTGCTCTTATAACAATGACATTATTATTACTGGTACTGCTGCTGCTGCTGCTGGAAGTATCTCTGTTGTTGGAATCAGTATTGGCGGCTCTGGTCGCCGTGCCACTCCCACTACTCCTTTCCATGTACCGAAGAAGCACCTGCCCAGCACCATCCATAGGATACGTCTCTTTCCACAACAGCAGCATCGCATAGGCCTCGGTCCATTTTCCCGCGAGGTATAATTCGACAGCTTCTTTATAAAAAGACAACACCCCCCCAGAGATACTCGTGTTTCCACTGCCAGAGGCTTCACAAAAAGACGGACAAAACTCATCGGGTCGAAATATCACGACCGGAGTCTCAGGGGCATTATCAACAGCAATAAAACTATCAGTAGAAGCACGACATTCCGTCATGAGATTCGGAAATGTAGATACCAACCTTGTGCCATCATCATTCACTGTTGAGACATCTACGCCGTTATTGTTGTTCTTCTGATTAGAGGTCTTATACTTCTTATACCGCTCAATTTGATCTCGAATTTTGAAAACATTGAATCGATCAAAAGATATCTTATCAGACCAACAATATATATCCAATGGCACATTACTTCCCTTGACTGCCACACGATCGGTTTTACGTATCCCGTGTTGTCTGATCATATTCCAAGATAAACGCTCAACGAATTCCCCAGACATAAGAATCGTAACACCGTACTGCTTCGTCGCAGATTCCAATCTCGCGGCGATATTCACGTGGGGAGAAAGATACGATGCTTCGACGCGACATCTTGACCCAATGGCGCCCTCAATGGCCCAACCCCTGTGTACCCCGAACCCCATTTTCACGTTAAAGTTGAATAATCGTTTCCTGGGGGTAGAGAGTAGCCCTTGTATATCCGGAGAATCGTGTATGCTGCCACATATATTCAAACAGCACTGTAGAGCTCGATCATGAATATTCACGCTGCTGTTTACGCTGTAGATGGAATGAGACGAGCGGGATCGAGAATATTTCCGTTGTGGCATCGTCCGATTCTTATTCTTCTTATTCTTATTCTTATTGTGATTGTCATTCGGCGATGAAGATTGATTCGCCCGGTGGTGATCCACACGTCCACGGTCCCTTTTATCCTTGTCCTTATTATTATTATTATCATTATTACTATTACCGCCATTAGCGCCAACATTTTCACTGCCATTACCGCCAATGTTTTCATGAGTACCGCTAGTACTACGCCCGCCATTACTATTAATACTACTATTAGCACTACTATTGCCGTGCCGATGATTCATCCAATTGCTGCTCTGCCTTCTTCTAGAATTCCGCACCTTCCATACCATAAAGAATCCATCCCCGATATTCTTATTCGGATCTCCGCCACTTGTAACCACACAAGCATGGACAACCGTGGCGATTTGGTTCACAAATAGCATCACATCCTCTTGTAACATCTCTGTTGCCTTTGTGAATCCTCTAATGTCACAAAACCCGAACACGGCTTGAACTCTCATTCCGGGCTGCATAGGATCGATTTCACCGTTACTCAACACATTTTTCGATATAATTTGAGCACCTGCGGTACCAAATCCAATTTGTAAAAGACTTGCCATTTTCATAATAGCTCCATGGACCCTCACGGTTTCATAATCGCTATGCTTTCGGCCCTCGGATAATTCATGCAGCTCTGCTAGGGGATTTTCAGAAATTCTCTGAATCGTGGCAAGCATTCGCTCCACCGGTACAATGACTATGCGATGCGCATCTCGGGACAGTAACATGGACATGGTTGCCAATAGAGCTGTGACGATCAACGTTAAGAACAAAGATCTAGTTGCTTCGTCTTGTGTTTCCTCTCTCGTATTCAATTCGGCAAACGTTTCTCTGCCTACACCAAACGCGAGGGCATTCGTTTCTATTTCGGCCTTTGTGTATGGAGGTTGGACATCATACGCGGTGTACTCCGTCGCGCTCTGGGGCAAAAGCAGTATCTCGCTACGACGTAGGTATGCATCGCCCTTTTGTATAAGGGATACTCCATTTATGGAGAGTAGTAATAGATTAGGATGGTGATTCTTGTATCTATCTAAGGCGTTTGTGAATATACCGTTGTGCCGCGTGAGATTATTCATGAACAACGCGCTGAGTTGGGCCAATCCAGTCAGTCCGCTTCTGTCCTCGACTTCATCTCCTAGGAAAAAGAAAGCTATAATCATGATGAGAACACATAAAATAACTTTTTGTGTGATGGAATTAATCATGAGCTGTCCCACCACCGAGACATCGGGGTGGTGGTGATGGTCATGATGGCCATCGTGGTGATCATCCTCATGACCATTATGATCATGTCCATATGAAGGTGAACGTGAAGATGAAGAACGGCGGCGACGTTTTATCTTCTTGCGTACCCAGAGTATAAAACGATTATTCTGATTTTCTATCCGACTTTCTTCTGCTTTTTCTCCTAATACTATTACCCCTTGATCTTCGATCCCCGTTGATTGATCCATTCCCCCAACCCCATTATCCTGCTCCTCCTCCTCTTTCCCCTCCTCGTGCTGCCGCTTTTGGTACTGCGATGGTGTCGTCCCGGTATTCTTTGAAAGCCCGGGTGTGGTCTGTGTGCTACTAGTCACATTCATACTATTACAATTACAATTACCCTGCGGTGTGCCATCAGTAATACTTTCTTGTAGAGATACTGGAGTGCCCATACCTTTCATAGGAGTAGGAGTCTTCACATATCTCCTAGATCTTCTCTTTGGCGACGAGGGGGGGGAATGATATCGTTGTACTCTTTTCTTTAACGGGGGTACACGCACGTGTCGTGTTAATACAATTCCCTTCCCTCCTCTTCTACCTCCCCCCCCTCTTGTTTTCTTGGTGGAGGAATCAGCTGCAGCCGCACGCTGCCGTCTTTTTCGTATTGTGTGTTGCTTCACTATTTCGATTAAATGAAGAAAACGAGGTGCCAAGGCGAATAATCGTACGAGGCGTATCACTCGCAACATTCTAACAACTTTCCCGGCTCTCGTACCCGCCCTTGCTGCTCTCCCCGCTCGGGCTAATGACGCGTTCTCGCCACCCGACCTTGCTAATTCATCAATTGCTTCCACTATCCAAGGAATATCAGGAAGGAGGGAACCCGCGGCGACGAAGTCCAGCCAAAACATCATCGTGTCGTAACGTTTCCAAACGCAAGCGTTGATGATGAGCTCGATGACGAAGAGAACGAAGACGAATATGGTAATTCCACCAAATACCGCATCTGAGCGATTGTCAAGAAATGCTAGCTTCGCGTCGTCCCCGAAGAGCGCGAATATTGTGCACACGAACAGGAGCGCCTCACAGCATCTATGAAGGGCTCGTCGGCGTTTATCATAGTTTTAGCACTGGTTTCGACAAAAGCTGCACCCCAACTCTTAGCCAGTTCCTCACCCTCCTGCTCATCTACCTCCCTCTCGTCCCCCAAGTCGCACTTATTTCCCACAAGGATGACGGGAATCGCATCATTTTCTTTGCAACGCATGATCTTATCTCGAAACGGTGCCACGTCTTCGAACGACTGACGGTTATTGATGGCATAGACGACGAGAAATCCGTCACCATCTACCATCCACTGGTCTTGCATAGCGCTAAACTCCTCCTGACCTGCTGTGTCAAGTATTTCAAGCAACCCCACGGTACCATCTACGTCGACTTGCCTCCTATAACTGTCTTCAATGGTTGGATTATAATCCTCGACGAAGTCCCCTTGTGTGAATCTTATCGTTAGCGCGCTTTTGCCAACGCCACCGGACCCTAAGACAACCACGCAAAACTCGTCCGGTTTTTCCATATTTCGTACGATACTACCGTGCACGTACACAGCGCGCCCTTTTCACGCGGCAAAACTACTTCAATTCGCACCCTCCCGAGCTTCGTGCGGCCCTTGGACTGTACACAATAAGGAGCAGCGGATAGTGGCGCGTACAACGGCGGGCACGGGCACGGACTAAGTCGACATAAATTGTACCGGCTGTACTGGTAGTCCGCCGCGATGTCCGCAGGCGCCATAAAGCATATTACAATAATCACCTTTTTTACTTTTTGACTCCATACTGTTTTTCAAAACACTGCTGACGCTTTGAAAAATCTACTAAATTTATGAAAAAGTCTGGGCTTCTAGTATTACATTCATTATTTGAGCACATATACATATGCGTATCAATACTGTATCGGCCGATATGCTAGATTGAAATTTTTTCGGCGGGGTCCATCAAAATGAAACCGCGCTCAATCAATCAATCAAAACTTCACACTATAGCTTCGTAGATTGCTAAGCAGAACCCGTGTGAGCAGGCAGACACACACATGTAGCATTCACGCAAAGGATAAGAGACACTGCTTTACGAGCTTATATGCACCCCTATCCCCAGCAACAGCCAGTACACCCAACTATGGACCGAGCTATGGGCGAGCCGATAGAATTAAATGTAGAAGAAAAAGAAAAATACGAAAATAAACCTCCAACTGATGATCATCTTGCGTTGGTCCCGGTCCCTGCATATTGATCAGCAATTTCTAAATTGTCCTCAGATCGATATTGAATATTGAATACCCCTGATTCGAGGATGTTTAAATTCCGGGCAAGGTCTGTGGAGCTCGAAGAGACAAACATCCTAATTTTGATCAAAAACAAATTGGAGCTCGCGAACGGAACCAGGCGAAAATTAATAGGGAGAATAAATTTCGGACCCACGAGCTCATAATGAGCAGAACGGCCGGCTGATCACGCGCCACGCGCCGATCACGATCCCACGTCGCAGCGGTCGGTGGCGGATGCCTATATCTTAAAAACCTGCTTCCACGGCTGAAAATGGTGAGTCTCTTTTCCATCAGTTCGTTGTTTTATAATGGGTTGGAACATGGTAGGGGACTAAATATTCGCGTTCACAAGCCGTGTGTGTAAAGCATCGCAAAATATTAAAAAACATGGCCGATGATGAGTTTTCCGCTGCCATAGCAGAAGGCGAGCGTGTCGCAAGTGACATTATCGATACATCATGTAATAAAAATAATCTTAAGAGCAATGATAACGAAACCAATCTCCGTGCTGCAGGTGTTGAGATGACGCCGTTACGTGTCGTCATTCAG
>JACLAC010013717.1_pt1 | contig 14537 bp, 8 predicted proteins | sample 8027881 | NCBI WGS metagenome assembly JACLAC01 (sample SAMN15725517, study PRJNA655200) | protist metagenome | isolation source: fluorescence activated cell sorting (FACS) single amplified genomes of... | place: Spain: Blaines Bay Microbial Observatory, Mediterranean Sea | collected 2016-01-19 | reverse complement strand
TGTTGTACTCCTACTAATGTACATTACACGCGAGAAGTATGCGGAGTCCTTCCAGACGAAACTAATGGCGAGGTCCTCCCTCACCTCCGCCGTCATCGCCGCCGGATCTCTCGTCAACGGCAGCTTCCTTAACGCCCTCAGCCAGGATAGATTAGGCTACGCGACCGTCAAGCGCGATTCGGCCATCTGCTTCCTCCTCTTCTATGGCATCCCAATGATTGGCGTCGCAGCGGCCGCATTAGCCGGCTTCAACTGCCAGCACCGTACATGTTATGGCTATGGCTACAAGGACGCGAGCCTCGAGTACTATACCGTCTTCTGTATCGTTGTTACGACGCCTGTTGTCTGGTGGCAATTCCTCTCACTGCTTACCGCCTCTGTTGCGGTACGGTCCGCACAGGAGGAGCTCAAGGATGGCGGTGTCAATAAGCTACCCACGGATCCGCAGGAGCTCGACGCGTTAGAGCCGCCGATTGGTGATAAGGGTGTCACCGGCCTCGCCACCGCCGTGGTCGCTCTTGTACTATCCCTTATCAAATGGATCCTGCAGCTTATCCTACTGCTTGCCCTCTTCTGGAACAGCCCATTAGCGACACGTACCATCGGCGGCCGTGCCATCTCAGAATGGGGTGATGCCTATGTAGGTGAGAGCTTTACCGCCGCCATCGATCTGGGCAATGACATGTACAACGAGACGGTCGTGCGCCCAACACCACTGGTCGGTGAGATTGATAGCGGCTACTTTACGACCGGCATCTTCGTATGGGTCTTAGGTATGCTCCTCAACGTCTTTGCGGTGGGTATCTACATGGCCTGCAGATCTACCGCCGTCCTTCGTAAAGCGGTGGAGGAGCGTCTCGCCTTGACCGCCTTCACATTTACGTGCGCGACCTACAACCCTGAGGCGATGCGCGCCTTGGCGGACCGCCGTGCCGATGTCTACTTCCTCCGCAAGTTGGGCGCATTACCGGCGTTAGTGATGGATTTACCGATTGTGATCCTCTCTATGCGCTTCCTCGTCACCTATGGATGGAACACTATGGTCCTCTTTGTTGGCGCCGCCTCCTTAGCTCATGGCCTCATCTACCTGTCACGTGCCATCGTCGTCGCCCTTACCGCCACCCTACGGCGCACACCCTACGTCCCAGACGTTGCGAATGGCGAGCCGCCCTTCTACCGCGCTACATTAGGCGATGTAGCCTCGATGTTCGCCTCCATGCTCCAGTTGGGCCTCCTCTGTGCACTGCTTGGCGTCTACTATCACGGCTACTCATACGGCCTCTACATGGGCTTCACAGAGGATGAGGCGAGGGCATGCAATGGCGCCTTCTGGGCGCTCAGCCTGATCATTATCGCCTACCTCATCGCCAATCTATGCTGTACCATCTCCTTCCTCAATCATTTCACATTCAGCCACGAGAATATCGCCGAGAAGTCGTACCGTTCGGGCCTCTGCGTCGTCCTGTCACTGTTGGATGGCGCGTGGCTCAACCTCATCGCGGAGGAGACGGTTGCCGTCCGTGAGGTGAAGCGTGCGGCGTCCTTTGTTGCGATAGGCGCCAATTTCGTGCCGGCCCTATTATTACAGGGTGTGATGCTCTTTATGGCGAATGTGCCGTTTGGGCTGCTGGACACACGGGAGGATGATAGCGATTGGGAGGAGATTGTCGAGACCGCCTCTGGTGAGGTGGGATACTATTCCTTCCTTGCGTCCGATTACCTTCGCATGATGTCCGCCGGATCTGTCGCCAACCTCGCAATGGCATGCACTGTCCTTGTCGGCGTCTGGAAGCTCCTTCTACTCGTCATCTTACATACTACTCGGCTGAAGGCCGAGGAGTCGCCATTCGTGCACACGCCATTCGTTGGTGGTGCGCAGTGGTTGGCCAACCGTGCCCTTCCCGAGGGCTTTGACGATGAGAGCCGCCGTGCGCGCCTTGCCGCCAAGCTGAAGGGTAACGGCCCCGGCAAGCCGACCCATCACATGGGATATGCGATTGATGCGAATGGTCAGTATATCTTTGATCGTGACGGCCAGTATACCTTAGGACCGGGCGTACAATACGTCTTTGATCAGGACGGCAACTATTCTACAGATGAATGGGGGAATGCGATGCTGGAGGATGCGGATGGTGTGTTGATCACGGAGGGCTATGGCAGGGATGGCGATGGATATGGTGGCTACCCACCGCCATCGCCTACACCGCAGCGCCCACCGCCGCCGGGTCTTGGAGGGCCGGGTAGGGGCCCGAGGGGGCCGGGCCCTCCTAAGCCGCCTGGTATGAACAACTGGAATAAGGACAACTCGTGGCAGCGTGATAACATTACTAACACGTCGCGCTCGTCATTTGGTGGGGATAGCCAGGCTGGGTACGGACCTGATGGCGGGGTTGCTCCTGCTGAGATGCTCTGGGCGACGACCGCTCAGAAGTCGATCTTTACGCGACCGGATGGAGTGAAGGGCGTCCTCATCACATTACCTCAGGGCCATGAGACGGGATTGCCATTCTTCTTTTTGGAGGCCCATCAGCAGGAGGCGCCAAAGAAGAAGAAGGTTCGGTTCCAGTACCTCTCTGTTGACGCGCAAAGCTATGGTTTGAGCCCTCAATATGTCGAGACACACATCTCGGAGGATCCTATGGCCTCATGGCGGCGGCTTCAGCAGGCGGAGGCGGCGATGAATGAGCCAAACTACGGGAATGGTTACGATCAGCAGCAGCAGTACGGTGGTGGGTACGACCAGCAGCAGCGCTCGCCGTATGCGCCGGCGCCAGCATACGCCGGAGGCGGCGGTTATGGCGGCGGTGGGTACGACCAGCAGAGCGGCGGCTACGGCGGAGGTGGCGACCTGAATGCGTATGCGGCGCCTGCTGGTGACGAGCCGCAGAGGTTGTGATGATGAAGGGGAGGAGGTGGAGGAAGGAGGAGATGTGTGATGTGGAAGGGAGGGTGGTGGATGGAGTGTGACATGCTTCATGCGAAGAGAGTTGTCGGACGGATGTGGTTGCTGGTTGTTGTGGCTTGTGGAATGTGGAGAGAAGGCTTTGTCAGAGCGGAGAGAGAGACGCGGCGCGTGTGACGGAATGTTGTGGCGGACTGTTGGAGGCGAGAGAGAGAGAGAGCGGCGCGTGTTGTGATGGCGGAGCGGACTTTGTCTTGATACTTGAAAACACACAAGCGCCCACACACTTCTCTCACGGCGCGTCGAGCCTTTGGAAGAGGTGCATACGCTGCCAATGGGCATTCCCCTCTCGCGTCGCACGCTCGCTCGCTACCGGCATCTGCTTGATCAGCTTCCAGTTGGCAGCGAGATGCGGGTAGCGCGTTGGTCCGTAGACGCGGTGTGCATTCCACACGAGCCGATCACGCGCCTCATAAGGTACCCCAAGCAGCATGTGGCTGTTTGGCTTGGCGATACACCATGCACGTGCGATCGCGAGGATGTCACCAAAAGGGTTGAGCGCCTCGCCATAACGGCCAAGCCCTGAATGCTCCACAGATGAGAAGGAGACGACCGCATCAAATGGAGGGAGCTGATTGTTGAGGAAGGCCGCTCGTATAGCCGCAGGTGTCATTGGCTTTACCTGTGGATGGGTGGAGGTCATCAAGCCGTACTCGAGGGTGACGATATCAGTAGCGCCGTGAGCAAGCAAGCAGGCCTCCACCCATGGCCTCTCTGTACCGATGACCAGTACACGCTTACCCTTTACATCAAGCTTGGCAAGGCCGTCAAGGAAATGGTTGGTCACAGGTACGCCGTATGTGCCATGAAGCGTCCGGCTCTCTGCTTGCTTGCGCATTCCCTCTATACCCTCTCTAGTAAGACGAACAGCCTCAGATGATTTGACGGTACGAAAGTAGCCATTCTGTAGCTTGACCCGCCCACCCATAGAGTAGTCATGCTGATACACACATGGCATCCTCTTTGGCGGCTTTGGTTCAATCGGGGCGGAGGTATCAACCGTAGTCGACCAGAGAGAAGCGCAGTCGACAGGCCATCATCGGAGGAGGAGGACGCTGTAGTGGTGGAGGAGGCGGATGCGAACATCTCCCATAACGCCGCCCTCTCATGTCCTTCTATATCAAGCTTTAACAATCGCACGGTAGGGAAGCCGAGCTCCTTTATTAGGGTGCGCCATGTGACGAATCGGCGGCCTGCGCTGTCGTGACCGTCAAAGGCGCCAACGCACGTCTGATGGAAGGTGAGGCGGTCACGTAATGCGGCGGGTACGCGCGGATGAGCCACGGTACAGTCGTACGTATGCATTGGCACTCCAGGCGGCCCATGCGCAGCCATAGAGCGCTCAAACTCGTATTGATTGTTGCCGCCGAGCGAGAGGATGACCTCACTCCCGGACGAATGCGACGACGCATTGGCAATGTCACACAGCCATTTGCCGCCGTCCTTGTGGCCTTGGCGCGTCGGCGCGCGTGTGCCGCGGTAGTGGAGCAGCCGCTCATTGCTTGGGCCTGCGGGTCCGCCGCACGCATGCACCACCTCGAGAAAATCAAACCGCGCGTAGCCGCGCCGCGGCTGCTGCGCCTCAATGGAGCCAATAAAGCCGATGCGCTTTCCTTGGTAATAATTCGCGTTGCCACCCACACCACTGTCCTGGCACCGCCGGCCACCGCGCCAGAGTGCGTTAGAGCGTTTGCAGCCCGCGTCGGTGTATGTAGCATTGTCGAGGATAGTGGCGACACGCGATTGTAGACTGGCAAACCACGCGTCGGCCAAGCGCAGCGTGGTGGCGGGAGCGTGCGCGCACGTGGGCATGACAAGTTTGTGGTGGCGCCGTCACGGGCACCCAAACATTTTCCCCTGGGTCTCCCTACGTCCGTCCGCTCCTCGCCTCGACACGCACCTCTCTCCACACAGCACACAAACACACTAGAGCGACGAGCCATCAAAATGCTTCAAAGCCGCGACGCCCATACGATCGATTGCGGCGTCAGTCTCACGCTCAGCGGCCTCACGCTTCTCACGCTCGACGGCTGCCTCGCGGGAGATGCGATCAGCTCCCTCCTCGGCGTCATTACATATCGTCGTCAGTTTAGCGTCATACTTCTGGATCTCGGACTCCGTCATCTTATGCTTGTTCCAGACCGTCCAAGTAGTGCCGACGACGTACGCCCTAAGCAAATGGAAGGAGAACGCCATCGACTCGCTCATCTCGGACTGCTTGTCGCGAACCCTTGACACCCCTTTGGTCATCTTCGCATTCAGCCACAAGCCCACGTCGAAGATCTTCTCCGTGGTCTTGCGCGCCTTCTTCTGCTCGGTCTGGATGTCATCGAGCTTGACGCCCTGCTCCACGAGCTTGCGGTCGACGCCCGCAAACTTGTCGTCAAGGTCAGCACGCAGGCTCGCGATCTCCTTGTCCTTGTCTGAGCGCTTCAGCGCCTTCAGGATCGACTTCAGGAGCGACTTCGTGGAGCGCGACGGCTTCTCGTCGTCCGCGGCCGGCGCCTTGTCCGCGGGCGGCGTCTTCTTGTCCGGCGAGCCGGCGCGCGCGAGCACGCGGCCGACGGCATTGGCGGCGTTGCCGACGGTCGAGGTGAGCGCGGCGCGACGGGTGCGGGGAGCCATGGGAGCTTGTGCGGGTAGCAGCGAAAGGACGGGAGCGCCCAGCAAGCAAATGTGTTGCGCCTGCCGCTTCACGTGTCGCTAAGTGCTCATGGCGGCGCTCACTCACGCGCGCCGCACTCTATGGTACAACGCCATGGCGCGTACCGCCGCGATAACAATCAAACGCGCTCCAACTCAGCAGCCGGAGCCCCGTCAACTTGTTTTCAAAAGCACCACTCGCTCTCTCGCTCACACTCACTCCTGCTCTACACTCACTCGCTCGCTCACTGAGTCGTCGGCGCCTCCTCTTCCACCTCCACCAGCTTGAAGCGGCCCCAATTGCATCGCATGACCGCCATCTTAGCCACCGTCAGCTTCTCCACGTCCGTAATAAGCCGCCGTTCGCAAACGCTCGTCCCAAAGTACCACGAAGCGACCGCCTCAGCATGTGTGCAGCCGCCGAGCTTTGGTGAATGCTGTGAGGCGCTTCCCGCATCCGACCAGTCCATGGGATGCTCGAGGCACGCCGGTACAAACGCTCCACGATCGTACACGCCGCGACTTGACGCGTTGGCGACCGTGCCCGCAATGGCGGTTGCCGTCACGGTGAGAAGATAGCGCAGCTTTGGATCGGCCTTTATTGTCGGCCCAAGTTTGCCTTGCGGTACCTGCTCCTGCACGTCTGTAGTCCACGCATCGAATAGATTGGTTGAGATGAACAATGGTACAGCAATGCTCTGCGCGACAATCGGCGTCGATGAGCAGCGCATCGGATCGGTGCCGCTTGGCAGGCTCGCGAGGCAGCGTGTCGGCAGCATCAAGCTGATATTGTGGAGGGTCCACGCCGGCACTGCGATGGGAGAGGCGGACGAGGGGTAGGGTACTGAAGGGTCCGTATGCCGCCCTCGTATCCAATCAGGGTAGCGGTCGGTCAGCGGCTCAAACCAGCCATACTGCGGGTTGGCCTTGACGACTGTGTTTGGCAGCATCGCCTGAAGGCGGTCCGCGTGAAAGTAGGCTCCTTGACCGCCCGCGGAGCCGCCAGACAGCAGGACGCGCTGCGGAGGCGCCGGAAGGCTCGCGAGCCACTGCTCGACGGCGGCGATGAAATTGTTGGCGCCCGCGAACCACAACGGTTTGGCGATGCCGTCGTCGTCAGCCCATGGATCGGCAGGCCGCGTCATGTTGGCGAGCCAATCGTCGCCAGACAAGTATGGCAGATAGAGCTTACCCCACGCGTGAAATGGATTGTACGCGCCATCGTCGAGGATGCCGTCGGAGAGGCCGGTCGCCTCGTACTGCGCCGGCAGATAATCCGCGGAGCCGAGCTCGGAGGCGGCCCGCTGATGGCAGTCGGCACGCGTCTCGCACTCGCCGCCGCCTTCCAAATAAATCACCCAGTCAGCGGGAGACAAGTCGCTCGGCGCATAATAAACGTAGGTGGAGCCGTCGAGAGCGAATGCGCTATGGCGTTGCGGGTTGTTGATTGGCGTCTTTGTGAGCGTGACGGCGTGGCAGCCGGTCGCGAGCGCGACCAGGAGGAGGCGTCGCGAGCGCAGCGCGACCGCGCGCTTCATGAGTCCGAGCAAAACTCGGGCCAAGTGCTCGCGACGGCGGCGTCGCTACCGACTGCGCGTGCAGCGTCGAGAAAGGGCGAAGGCGCACGTACGCGGGGGCGCAAGCGTCGCCGGAAAACAAGGAAGCTTGCTGTAAAAGGCAAGCGCGCCAAAGTTTGTGTGTCGGACGCGAAGCGTGGCCGACTTGCTCTCTGTTGCACGCACGCGGCGCGCGACATGTTGCACGCGATCATGCGGCAGCGTGACCGACTTGCTTTGTTGCGCTCACTACACCCTTCCCGGACGCCGGCGCTCACCCGGGAGGAAAGCGCGGTTGTGGTGCAGCAAATGATCCGCGCCGGCGGGGACGTCAATATGCGTCTATATCCGGCGGCGCCGGCAGTCATTGGCAGCACCTTGCTCTACACTCTCGCCGAGATGGGATACGCCGAAGCCGTCTCCGTGTTGCTCGACGCCGGTGCGGCAGTGGACCTGCGCGACAACGATTGGCTTGAGACTGCTCTCATCGTCGCAAGCTGGCGTGGCTACACAAATATCGTCAAGATGTTGCTCGATGCGGCCGCCGATGTGAACCAGACAGACAAACATGGCCGGACTGCTCTGACGGTCGCAAGCTCACGCGGCTGGGTTGCGACCGTTCGTGCCCTACTTTACGCCGGCGCCGATGTGGAGGAGGGTCAGGACGTGTGCTCTCGAACGCCGCTCCATGTCGCCTGCCACAATGGCCGCCATCACAGACACCTCGAGTGCGTCCAACTTCTCTCGTCTTATAACGCATCACGCACCGTTTGGTTCAGCAGAGAGCGTGGCAACGGCGTGACAGCAGAGAGCGTGGCAACGGAGCGTGGCCACACCGAGATCGCTGAATGGCTCGCATCGACTCGGCTGTGGAGCACGCCGCTTCACCACCTCAGCGTCATCGACAGCGACTTTACGCGCGCCGAGCTACGCGGCGGCGCCGACCTCCATGCCGCCGGCCACTTACGTGGAGGTGCTGCCGAGGCGGCCTTATTGGATCGCCAGTCTCGTATTCCGACGCATGGACCGACGCCACTCTCGCTCGCGCAGCAGATGGAGCCCATCAAGGGCTCGCCGGCCGATCTCGTCCTCCGCGCCGCTGAGCCTTGGTCGCAGGCGAATCACGGCCTCTTCCCAGACGACGCGCGTGAGAGCGCGGTCCAGCTCCTGTTCCTTGGCTACCGCCTCTCGCGCGATCTGCCCATTGACCGCGCGAATGGCAGAGCCCTCCTCGATGTATGGGTCGGCGAGGTGATGCCGCTCCTCGTGACGCGCGAGATGGAGTGGCTGATGGAGCATCCCCTCGCATTGGAGGTAGCGTCGTCCGAGTCCTCGGATGACATGATGGGACATCTCCTTTCCGTGGTGCCCGACTCCGTGGCTCCGTCCATGCACGTCTCGAGACTTAAGCGGTACATCACACAGAGACTCGTGCGCCTTCTTCGACTCGGTGCGCGTTTCGGTGCGCGTCGAATGATGCCGCGCTCAAGCTCCGCGGGGGCTTTATAGGCGGCGGCGGGACCAATCAGTGGGTTTGGTGTGTGTTGGGCGGGGACGGAGGAGGGCTCAGAGGGTGCGTGGTGTGCGGTGGTGCGTGAGTGGAGGTGTCCAAAACGGCGCCCAACAACTCTTGCAAGTCTTTCGTGGCCCCTCGCCAACTTGTGTTGCGCGCCACCAGCTGATGCCCTCCTCCTTCATCGACTCGCCCTTTCCGACGCGCGCGGCGTACGACGCGGCGATCGCCACCTCGGCCGACGACGCTGCCTTTGCCGCTGCCGAGCGCGCGTGCGCCGAGCGCCACGCGGCTGCTCGCCTCGAGACGGAGTACGTCGGCCGCCTCGTTGCGCTGCGCGGGCTCAAGGCAAAGCCGGAGCTGAACGGCAAGCGCGGGAGGGCCGTGCGGTACGACGCGACGTCCGGCCGGGTCGGCGTCTCGCTCAAGACGCTCAACAAGTTTGGCGGCGTCGAGCGGGCCGTGCTCGCGCTGCTGCCTGCAAATCTGATGGTCGTGCCGGAGGCGGCTGACGAGCAGCAGCCACGCGAGGCGGAGGTGGCCGAGGGCGAGGTGTCGTGGGCGGCGCTGTGCCACAAGCTAGATCTGGCGCACCACGCGCACGTCCACTGGTCCACGCACGAGGAGAAGCTCGCCAGCCATCTGATGGGTCGCGACGTGAGCGAGGACGCGCGGCGCGAGGCCTCAGAGTATCTCGAAGCAAAGGTGGGCATGACGAGCCGTGGCGAACGCGAGAGGCTGATCGAGGCGTTGGTGCGGCCAGCGTCCGACTTTGGATTCAGCGAGCATTCGGCCCTCACGACGATGATGAAGCTCTTCTCCCGGCGCATGGCGGATCAGGAGAAGCGCGAGGAGAGGGCGTGCGAGCCGGTGCGGCAAGCGCGTGACGCCAAGTCGAAGGGCGTGCCGACGGCGGACATGCGCTTCCGGGACAGCCCGGGTCGAGTGTGCGAGCAGACGCGCGGGCGGCTCGACGAGCGCGACAATGCGCGGCCGCCGCTCGACGACATCTTCACGAATGGGCGCAACGGCCAGCGGCAAAAGGAGCAGCCGGTCGTCTACCCGACGTCCAGCCAGGTCGATCAGCTGGCCGAGCTCTTGCGGACGCGCTGCCGCACGGTCGCGTGCTTTGGGAGCGGGCCGGGGCGATTGCTCGACGGCATGCTCGAGCGGCGCGGCATCAACGTGATGGCAATTGACAGCGACACGATGGCCGACGCGGACGAGTACTATGAGGAGCGGGTCTACTGCCGGTCGCCCATTCATCGGATCGGCGTCGACTGCCTGATGCACTTTGAGCGGCCGCTGGAGACGGCGCTCGTCTTTGTGCGGACGGTGCTCCAGCCGTGGCGCGCGTACCTCGCTCGCTACCCGACGCTGCCGCTCGTGATTGTGATTGGCGACGACTCGCTGCCAAAGCTGTACGAGCCGAAGCCGATGGAGCCGGCGGAGGTGACCGGGCTGCGGCTGCTGAGGCGGAGCGCGATTGATTGCCATCGCGGCGGCACGCTCGATATGGCGGTGTACGAGAGGGTGGGGTGAGAGCACGACGGGGTGATGGGTATGGGAGCTCGAGAGCAAGCTGCGTGTTTGGCGCGTATGTGCAAATGAGCAAGTTTGTTCTGCAATACCGTATACTCGAACACGTACAGTAATCGCACCTAAGTCGCCACTGGGAGTACCCTAAACTGATCCATTCTGTCTCTCTCTCTCTTGCCTCTTCGTCTCTCCGCCCCTCCGTGCCTTCCTCGTCACAGCACACACATCCGCTCTCTTCCTCGTCACACACTCACGCACACTATTGCACTCTCGCCTCTGGATCGTCCCACACATTGCACACACAAACAAAACTCTCTCGCCTCTGGATCATCCCGAAAAAACATCCCCAATCACACACACAGCAGCACGCCTTATCAAGGCATCAAAAGCAATCTCTGAGCATCAAAAGCACATCTTGTGCATCATCAACCTGATCAGCGCGCCGCCGTGTGGGCGTGCTCGGTCTAGACGCGCGACTCGACGATCGTCTCGTCGACGCGATGGATTTGCGCGGTACGGAGGTCGGTCGGTTTGGCGCTCGGGGCGGCGGCGCTCGCGCCCGCGAGCGCGTCGGTCGAGCTCGAAGCGCCCGAGGTCGAGCCGACAGGCTCGGCGAGGATAGGCTCCGCGCGGAGACCCTCCTCGAGCTCGTTGAGCTTCTCCGTGAGAGCATCGCGGAGGACGCGGTTATCGTTCGGGATCGTGTCGACAATGTTGCGCGCGGCGACAAAGCACTCGTCGCCGCGGACCGCAAGGTAGTCGACGACGGCGTCTTTCGCGTGGTCGCTGACCACGTTGCCGCGTGAGGCGGTGATGAGGAGCTTGCCGAGCGACTTCGAGAGGAGCGTGAGGTGCTCCTTGAGCGTCTCGGCCGGGAGGACGTGGATGAGGACGATGTGCAGGTTGGCCGCGCACGCGACGATCATCTTGTCCGTCTCATGAAGGCCCGCATCGACGACGATCTTCATCGCATCGACGGACGGCGCTTTCGAGAGAAGGGTCTCGGCCGCCAAGGCCGCCGCCTTGCGCACCTCGCCGGACGCCTTGAAGGCAGAGGTCTTGAGGAGGGCCCCGAGGACGGTGACATGATTCTTGTCGGCGGCGAGGGCGAGCGGCGCGATCTCCGACTTGTACTCACGCGCAAACTCCTGGACGGTCGCGGAGGCGGCGAGCTGGACCTTCGAGTGCGGGTCCATGATGTTCGCGACGAGGCCCTGGCCGATGATGGCAAGGACCTCGTTGATGCGGCCCGTGCGCTGGTAGCGCGCGACGAACGCACGGAGCGAGCCAAGGAGGATCTGGGTGCGCTTGCACCAGTCCTCGTGCTTGCCACCGAGGAGGTCGTCCATGATCGACTTGCCCTGCGGATCGCGCGCCTCCTTTACCGGAAGGGGGCGGTACGACGGCGCCTTCTCGTCGGCGGGCTTCGTCGGCTGCTGCGGCTTCGGCTGCGACTTCTTTGGCGGCTGCTTCTTCGGCGGCGGCGGCGGCGCCGGCTTCTTGCCCGCCGCCTTACCGCCGCGCGTCACGCGCGCCTCCACCGTCGGCGCCGCGCGCGCCGGCTTCGCCGTGAGCGCCTTCGCCGATTTGGCCTCCTCCTTCTCTGCCTCCTCCGCCTCCTTCTCAATCTCCTCCGGCGACAGCTCCTCAATCTTCTTGCCCTCCTTAATCATGTCGGTAATCTTCTCCAAGAGCTGCTTTACCTCCGGCAGCGCCTCCGTGTCCTTACGCTCAAGCGCCGCGTCGATGCTCGTCGTGAGCTTCTCGTAGACCGCGGCGCACTCGGAGCCGACGCGCTCCTTGAGGTATGTCATCTCCGCCTCGATAAACTCCTTGAGGGTGTCGATCTTCTGGCCGACCTCCTGCGTCGCCGCGAGGTTCGCCTCGCCGAGGGCCTTCGCCTCCGACTCCTGCGCCTGGAGCTGCGTCGTGACCGCCTTGTGGTTGGCCTCGCCCTGCTCCCATAACGCCTTCCCCATCTGAACATTCAGAAGGGCTGCCGTCTGTAATGAATCGAAGATGCCCTTAGTCTGCGCGGCGGTGGCCTGCGCGTACTGCGCGGCCTGCTCGGCGGCCCGGTTGAAGCCGGCCGAGAGGTTCGCGTTGACGGAGGCGAAGCCGGCCATAGTCTCGCCGTGGTTGGCCGCATTCTCGCGGCGGCCGTCCGTCACGTTCGCGTTGACGGAGGCGATGCCGGCCTTATTCTCCGCGCGCGACAGGTCGAAGGCACCCTTGAGATCCTTTGCCGAGTCCGCGAATTTCGCCTCGAACTTGTCCAATCGCTTCACGAGCGCACGGCCGGCCGCCGAACTCTTGAGCGCCTCCTCGTCCTCGGCGGACGTCGGCAACGTCGGATTCGGCTTCGGCGCCGGCGAGGCCTCGACGGTCGGCCGCGACGCGTCGGGCAGCACCGCGGCGAGCGGCGCGAGGTCGAGCGGCGTGCCCTCCACAGGCTGGCCGATTGGAATAGTCGTCGTCGGCGGCGGTGGCGGCGCGAGCTCCGTCATCGGCGGCGGCGGCGCGAGCTCCGTCATCGTCGGCGGCGGCGCGAGCTCCGTCGGCGGCGGCGGCGGCGCGAGATCCGTCGGCGGCGGCGGCGGTGCAAGATCCGTCGTCGGCGGCGGCGGTGCAAGATTCTGGAGGACGCCGACGTACTCGTCGAGCTTGTTCTCCTTGCGCTTCTGGAGTACGAATGCCATGATGTCGGGCTCGTCGGCCGGGGCGGGGCGCTCGCGCGTGATGGCGTCGGCGATCTTCGTCGCCTCGGTCCGGGTGCTCTTGACCCAGTGCCACGTCCGGTACATGTGGGTGGGCTGCTGCAAGACGATGATCGCGGCACCCGAGGTCATGTAGTTCTCCGGCGCGGTGACGCAGTAGATGCGTTTCTCCGGGTTCTCAAGCGTGATTGGCATGGCGACGGCGGTGACGACGTCCAGTAAATGCAGGCGGGTGGTTCTAGTGCTTAGGCGCCAAACTGGAGGGCGGGGTGTGAAGGGGTCCGGGTGCTGGTACGAAAGGGCCAGGGGCTGGTACGGAGGGGCCCAGGGCATGCCGTCGAAGGGGCGCAGCCGGAAAGCCTCTATTCACAGCGTCACGCGCGTCATGCAGCCGGACACCGCCACCCTCTCCGAGCGCACCAAGGCGGCGGCCGGCGAGGACGCGCGTGCTTTAATGCGGCGGAGCGTCAGCAGTCGCTCACGCGTCTCTCTCATGACCGGCCACGTCGCCGAGAAGCGGAAATCGTGGGTCGAGCGGCTCGGCAAGACGGGCAAGCCAACCGGCGCGCCGCTCGCGCCGTCGGCCGCTGCAACGCGCACGGCGTCGTCTCAGCAGCTATTGATCGACGATGACGTCGAGAAGGCCGTCGACGCGGCGACAGAGGCGGTTGTGACGACGGCAATCGCCTTCGCCGTGGTCTCTATTGCTCACACGCTGCTGTGGGCGCGGCCGCCGGCCGCTGCCAAATCGTCCCAGGAGGCCGCCGCCGCCCTGCGCAGCCCGCTCCCGCCGCCGCCGCCTCCGCTCCTAAACACCAAATCGACCATCGCCGCCGCGGCCAAGCCGCCGCCGATACCGATGGACTCCAGCGAGCCGCAGCAGCGACCCACAGCAGCGCCGCCACCGCCGCCCTCGCCCAAGCCGCCTCCGCCTCCGCCAAAACCGCCAAACCTCCTGCAGACGAAGTCGAAAATCAATGCGGCGGCCATCCCGCCGCCGACGCTTCCCGACGAGGAGCCGCCGCAGCAGCAGCGGGATGCAGCCGCGCCCGTACCACCGCCACCGCCGGCACCACTCCTCAACAGCAAGTCGACTATTCGCGCGGCGGCGATACCTCCACCAACCCTATCTACCAAGACGCTCGACGAGGAGTTTGGCGAGGACGAGGATTGGGATACGGCCGCTGTCGAGGAGGGTGAGGACGCCTTCGATTCGGAGGGACCTCCGCCGCAGCAGCAGCCATCACCCTCACAGCTCGAACACTCCCGCTCAAAGCGCCATACCTTCGGGTTGGCCGCGGTACCTGGCGACGCGACGCTGTTTGCACGTGAGCGATCGTACTCATTTGGCGAGAATGTCGTGGTCGATGATGAGGAGCTTCTTACCGCTCTGCCATCACCGCCGCAGCCTGGGGCGGCTCCGAGGAGGCTGCAGCCGCCGCAGGCGCAGCAGGAGCCGCCGCAGCAGCAGCAGCAGAGCAGCAGCACAGAAGTGGGGTCAGCCGCGCCCGAGCCGCCGCAGCCACCCGCGTCATCGCGAGGCGGCGCCTTAACGAAGCCGCCGCCTCCTCCTTCCGCCAGCTCGAGTGTTGAATCCGGTAGGAAGC
>JACLAC010022847.1_pt1 | contig 14538 bp, 14 predicted proteins | sample 8027881 | NCBI WGS metagenome assembly JACLAC01 (sample SAMN15725517, study PRJNA655200) | protist metagenome | isolation source: fluorescence activated cell sorting (FACS) single amplified genomes of... | place: Spain: Blaines Bay Microbial Observatory, Mediterranean Sea | collected 2016-01-19 | reverse complement strand
AGAAGAAAATTATCGCTCACGAGTCTTGGATGATTTGAAAGCTGGTCAAAAGGCTGGAGTGACAGGAACTCCTGGTTTCTTTATTGGCACATTTGATTCTAAGAGTGGGAGAGTCAGGGGTGAATTACTCTCTGGTGCAAGGCCCTTTCAAGATTTTAAACAAGCTTTAGAAAAGTATTTAAATCATCAGTCTTGATGCAATTACCTGAACCGCAGGTGTGCCTCGCAGCCTGGGATGCAGTTGTATCACCAAATATATTGGTACTTGGCGATTTGATGCTCGATCGTTACTCTTGGGGTACAGTTGATCGGATTTCACCAGAGGCGCCAATTCCAGTATTGAAACTAGCCCGTGAAGAAGAACGCCTAGGAGGTGCAGGAAACGTTGCGATGAACCTTAAAACTCTGGGCTGTAGTGTCACAGTCTCAGGTTTGATTGGTAAAGATTCAATTGGAAACCAAATTCTTGAAATTTTAGCAAATGAAGGACTTGACCCTAAAGGAGTCCAACAAGAAAGTGATCTCTCCACGGTTTTGAAACATCGGATGATTGCAGGACATAACCATCTATTACGCTTAGATCATGACCCTCCCGCATATTATCAATATCGAAACTACACCAACTTGCTTAAATGGCTTGAATCTGTACTGCCCGGCCAACAAGCCTTGGTTATATCCGATTATAACAAGGGAACTCTTCACCCTTCGCTTCTCAAATCAGCGATCCAAATTTCAAATTCATTACATATTCCGGTACTTGTAGACCCAAGAAATCATGGAAATTATGAGATTTATGAGGGATGTAGTTGGATTAAACCGAATCGGAAAGAAGCCAGTGCTGCTTCTGGCGTAAGTATTACGGACAAAGAAAGTGCAATAAAAGCTGCTGGGCTTCTCCAACAAAAGCTTAACGGGGCTATAATCGCACTTAGTTTGGATAAAGATGGACTTTTACTTTTTCAATCGAGGGAAGAATTCATCTTTTTTGGCACGGAAGCACTTGAGGTCTTTGATGTCGTAGGGGCGGGTGATATGGTAATTAGTATTTTAGCAATGCTTATTTCTAGTAAAGCCACTCCATCTATATCTGCTCATTGGGCTCAAATTGGGGCAGCGATGGAAATTCAACACGTTGGAGTTGTTTCTTTTGAAAGAGAAGAAATTCGTAAAAGATTTGTTTATGGACATACATCTACAAAAATTGTCTCATTAAAAAGACTTCAACGAGAATTAATATTTAATGATGAATCTTCTCTGGTTATCACGAATGGATACTTCGATAAACTTTCTTCAACTCATCTAAAGTTCCTTGGGCAACTTCGAGAGTTCAAAGGTTTTACAGTAGTCGCGATCAATAGCGACGCTTCAATCCAGCGAAAAAAAGGAGAACCACCTTTACTTGATGAGATGGAACGCGCCAGATTGCTGGCATCGCTCCAAAGTGTAGATAGGGTACTGATTTTTGATGAAGACGACTGTTGTGAAATTTTCCGGTGCCTAAAGCCTAAAATTGTTGTCAAGGGAGCACGCTACAAGTACAGACAAATTGAAGAGTTCAAAGTTATTAATGAGATAGGAGCCCAAGTTGAATTTCTTCCAGAGTATAGTATGTAAAATGAGCTTTTTTCCAAAATTTGATCACCAAAAAAGATACCTCCCGATTAGTCAATACTACCGTGAGAAATTTGGATTTCGAGTACAAAAGGTAAGTGTTTCTATCGCTAAGACCTGTCCTAATCGAGAAGGCTTGGCTGGCATGAAAACCTGTATATTTTGTGATGAGTGGGGTTCTGCGCCTGCATTTGTTCAAGCTGATTGGACGATGTTAGAACAGTTAAAATATCATAGAGAGCGTATAAGGAAGCGATACAAGGCGAATAAATTTTTAGTTTATTTTCAAAGCTATACGAACACATTTGGAAGACTTTCAGATTTAAAGAAACGTTGTGACGAAGCTCTGCAACAAAAAGACATCATAGGCATCGTCATCGGAACCCGTCCGGATTGCTTACCAAAGGGAGCTTTAAAATTTTTTGGAGAGCTGGCTTCGCAAACTTACTTGTCCATTGAACTAGGCATTCAAACATTTAATGATGAGCAGTTAAGTTTTCTGCGACGTGGACACGATAGAGAAGCTTCAATCCAAGCACTTAAGCAACTAAGAGAAATTCAAAATTTGAATATCTGTACGCATCTTATTTTTGGTATTCCAGGTGAATCAGATCAACAACTAGTTGAAGCCGCAAATTTACTCAATGAACTTTCTGTCGATGGGGTAAAGTTGCATAATTTGCATGTTCTTAAGAATACTCCCTTGGCAGAAGAGTATAACGCAGGCAATTTTTCTCCAATTGAATTACCAGACTATGCTAGGCGTGTTGTTCTGTTTTTAGAAAACCTTGATCAAAGGATATCAATTCATCGACTTTCAGCTGTCGCACCTCGCTGGGATGAATTGATTGCACCTGAATGGAATAAAGAAAAAATGCGTCCTGCACAGTATATTGAAAACTTACTGGCAAAACGTGAAACATGGCAGGGACGTATGTTAGAAACAGTTTCATAACCTAAAGGAGAACTTGCAGTCAAAAATGCAGGCAGATTTAGTCGTGGCAGGAGCAAAGAATGGGAAAGCAAGTCAAATAGCTCTCTATGATATACGAGCAAAATCCAGCTTGGCCGATTACGTGATGATTTGTGAAGGACGCTCACAGCCACATTGTCGAGGAATTGCAGAGAAGATTCAGGAAAAGCTTAAACTTACCAAAACTTGGCCTCTAGGCATTGAAGGTGAAATGGAAGGAACTTGGATTTTGCTGGATTATGGAGACGTGATTGTTCACATTTTTCATCCAGACATAAGGACTTACTATAAACTTGATGAGCTTCAGCCAGGACCCCCATTAGAAAGATGGGATGAAGAGTGATCCGCTTTTCTTAGAGCATTTAAGATTAGACCTCAAGCAATCTACACTGTCAGTGCGTCCACCATTGAGTCGATTGAACACTTGGAAATTAGGTGGTACGGCTCTGGCTTTGTTAAATGCAGAATGCGAATCAGACATCTGTTCGACAATAGAGAAATGTCATCTTAACGGGGTGCCCTGGCGAGTGATTGGCAAGGGGTCAAATTTGCTAATGCCTGAATTTTGGCCAGGTATTTTAATCAGATTGGGAAAAAAATTTAGGAAATTTGAAATAGTAGATCAGGATTTCTCTGCGACTTTTGGAGCGGGGATGGCTGATGCTACTGCCGCTCTGAAATTAAGTCATAAAGGTTGGTCAGGTCTTGAATTTTTGATTGGGATTCCAGGCACCATTGGTGGGGCTATTTGTATGAATGCAGGTGCACATGGCTCTCAGACTTGTGACTTTCTGCATAGCGTTGATTGGATTGATGAGCAAGGTAATTGGCGAAGATCAAATCGAGAAGAACTGTACTTTGCATACAGGTCATCTCCTTTTAGTACGAGCAAAAAAAGGGTGGTTTTGATGGCTAAGTTTTCCCTATGCTCAAGGAGTCCTGAAGAAATTCGTAAAAAAATGGCTAAATTTCACACTTTCAGGATTGAGAAACAGCCACAGAAGCTGCCCAACTGTGGTTCTGTTTTTAGGAATCCACCAAATGGTATTGCAGCTGAACTCATTGAAGTTTCTGGATTAAAAGGAAAGACCTTTGGTTGCATGCAAATCAGTAAAGTGCATAGCAATTTTATGGTCAATCTGGGTGGTGCCACATCTGATGATGCTCTTAGACTAATAGAATTTGTTAAAGATAAAATTTGGATTGATCATAAAATAGAATTGAACACGGAAGTTCATACTCTAACTTAGAGAAAATTTTGGGATTGCTCCACTAGAAGGATTCTAGTGGGATTGACGGGGAATGGATGCCAAGGCTATGCAAGATCTAAAAAAACGCCCTACAAAACGAAACCCTCAAAAAACTAGTCGAAAAATTACCCCTGTTACAATTAGAAAAAGTGACGGGCGGCGCATTATGGTCATGCCTGAGCAGATCCCCACGAGGATGAAGCGGCAAAATAAGATTGCAACCGCAAATTCTGTTTCATTTAAAAGTTCAATCAAAATTTTGGGTGGGTTGTCATTGACAATCCTTAAGATGATCCCCTCGACGGTACTGCTATTAGCTGTTTCCTGGCTGGCTTGGGGAACTTTTCAGATGGCTCCAAATTTATTCCAACAGCAACTACAGCAACTAAGTGTAGAAGGAATCCATTTGTTAAGTGAAGATGATATTCTAAGTTCGGTGCAAATACCTTCATCAAACAATCTATCATCACTTGACCCATATGAACTATCTGGAAAGGCCAATACCAACAAAATTGTGAAAACGTCCCACGTGAGGCGCTACTTCCCTGATCAAATACATTTCTTTATTGAGGAGTTCGGCCCTGAAGCAACTATTGAACATCGTGGTAAACTTTTCTTGATTGATGAAAATAGAAAACTTTTGAGAGAAATCAAAAGTGATGGAATCATCAACGCTCCAGTGCTTAGAGGTTTTGATAGACAGGAAATTGTTGATCTGCCAGATTCCTTTAGGTTGGGGCAGGCTTTGAGATTTCAGAATTCATTACATTTAAACGAAGCTTTCAGACAGAAAGTTCAATACATCGATGTGGAAGAACCACTCAACGTTAAAGTGAAGTTGTTTGAGGGACCGACACTGATCTACTTTGGTAGTAATTTCTTTGTAGAAAGAATAGGAGTTTTTGAAAAAGTTTATGACCCAATTCTGGAAAAACACAGACTACCGCAAAGAATTGATCTACGGTATCACAACAAATTGATTGTCACACCCTGAAAAGCAACGATTCTTCTAAATTAAAGGTGGAAATAAGATTTTAAATTGGTACGATACCGAAAAAAAAAGATTTCGAGATTATCCGAATTTCTTTTGGTGCAGGATGCAAACAAAGATACCATTGGAGGTTAATTGGAAACTGTTAGTCGGGAACAAATCTATTCAATCATCGCTGAAGAACTTGGCAATGATCATTACATTCAGGACTTAAGGCAAAAAGCTCTTGCAATTGCAGAAGGCGATCCGAGTAAAGCACAAGAAGTTTATGTGGAATATCGACTTAAACAGTTAGAGGAGAAGATTCGAGAGAGTGAACAATCAATCCGTTCACTTAGAGAAACTTGGAAGCGTGAAAATGAACAAAGGATTCAAGAAGCACATAGAATAAAATTAAAAGAGCGAGGCGTTCTCAACACTGACTGGAATCAATCAGATGAAATGAAACCAAGAAAAGCCAGTAGATGGGTGCTACTTGCCCCCGTAGTTTTAATGAGCGTTGTAATGATTTACGGTTTGATTAACTTTCAGTAAAATTAAACTAAATTTTTTCTAAAATTTTCATTAAACTTTAAATTTCCATAAGTAGAAATTTTTCAAAATAGATTAAATCAATAAAAAAATCTTACCTATTTTAGTAATAAAAATAAATTTTAGATTAAAAAAATTCAAATTCTCTACTTTTCAAACACCAACAACAAATCATTACTCAAATTTAGATAGAAGTTCATGGTGAAACATGAGAGAAAAAATCAGCAAACAGAGCGACTCCTAGAAATTATGAGAACCCTCCGCGATCCTGATGATGGTTGCCCTTGGGATATAGAACAAGATTTTTCAACTGTGGCACCTTACACGATTGAGGAAGCTTATGAAGTAGATGAAGCTATCCGGAAAAAAGACTTTGAAGAATTAAAAGAAGAATTAGGTGATCTTCTTCTTCAGGTTGTTTTTCATTCGCAAATTGCAGGAGAATTAGGATTGTTTGACTTTGATCAAGTGGCTATGGGGGTCTGTGAAAAAATGATTAGCAGGCACCCACATGTGTTTCAAAAAGACGTGGTTAAAGATATTCACTCCCAAGGAGTGTCTTGGGAATTACATAAAGCCGAAGAGCGAAAACAGAAATCAGCCGATCGAGGAGGCCAATCTGGGGCATTAGATGATGTGGCTTTAGCGCTACCAGCTTTGATGCGAGCTCAAAAGCTAAGTAAGAGGGCTGCTCAAGTTGGGTTTGATTTGCAAAATTCTACAATTGCTTGGGAGAAAGTTGAAGAAAAAATATGTGAAATTAAGGACGAATTCGAAAGTAAAGAATCAACTCCACAGAGTTTGCAGGAAGAATTTGGTGATCTTCTCTTTGCGCTTTGTAATTGGGCAAGAAAGTCAGGATTAGACGCGGAGGTTGCTCTTAGAAATGCGAATTCAAAATTCATTCATCGATTTGGATATGTAGAATGCAAAGTAAACAGTTCCGGGGAGCTTTGGGAGCAGTTTTCTATGGAGGATCTAATAAAACTTTGGAATGAAAATAAAGAGGATAGAAAATTATTTAAATAATTATGCTAGATGATATTTTGGCAGTTTTACACTTGATATCTCATGATTCTTTATTTTTTAGAAAAAATTTAATTTTTTAATCTTCAATCTACCTTATTTGAGCACTATCAAACTGGTATCGGTGCTTATCTTTATACTTGCTTAAATAAGGAGTCTATAAACTAATTAGTTCATGCTCAGATAATCAAAAGACTTAAAATTAAGTGAAAAATCCTATTAGAACTTATTAACTAGAATAAAGAAATATAAACTATAAACTGAGTTATCAATACTGAAGCATAAAAAAATATTCATTATTGGTTTGATCGAAAATTTATAGAATGTATCATTTGTGAATTAAGTTATCTAAATATTTTTTTAAGAACAAATTATTATGTTTTGTTAAATAAAAAACTTCAATTACATAAACATTCTTAATTGTTAAGATGTTTATGTAATCAAAATCTGGAAGGAAAAAGGGTAAGGTCAAACAGCTGAGTCCCCTTTTTCACCTGTCCTAATTCTTATTGCCTGATCCAGATTAACAACAAATATTTTACCATCTCCAATTCTGCCTGTCTTGGCCGCATTCAGAATAGCTTCAATAGCATTTTCAACCTGATCATCGGACAAAACTATTTCGATCTTCACCTTTGGTAAAAAATCAACGATGTATTCAGCTCCACGGTATAATTCAGTATGACCTTTTTGTCGGCCGAACCCTTTTACTTCACTTACAGTCAGTCCCTGGATTCCGGCTGCGTGTAAGCTATCTTTAACTTCTTCAAGTTTAAATGGCTTAATAATAGCTTCGACTTTTTTCATTGAGTCTCAATAATGTATGTTAAAAATTTGGAGCAAATCCATCTGGAATATCAGTGGTACCTACAACATGAAAAAAGGCTAACACATGGGACATGTCAGCTTTATAAGCAAATATCAGAACAATTCATTAAATACGTTACTAATAATTCTGAAAAGCTATACCTCCACAATGAATGGACTTTAAATGACCTTACTGGAAGAATTGTACAAATTGTTCTTGATGATTATTCTACACATAGAAACTGGAAGGATGCAACCTACTCATCCTATGAAAAATCAATCCGATCATTTTTCCATTTCTTGAGTGTTAAAGAATTTATTGATAAAAACCCACTAAAAAACTTTAAGACTCGTGAATTGCTAAATCATAATGAATTCATTGATAAGCATGATATTTTACCTGATAAGCTTAATAATTTAATTAATTCGCCATGTTTAGAAAACTTTAAAGAATTAAGAAATAGAATTTTACTAGAATTAGCTTATTCTACAGTTTGGAAAATTAGTCAATTAGCAAAAATTCAGGATATCATTTTAAAAAAAGAAGAACTTTTAGAAATTAAAACTAAATTAGAAATTAAAGAGGTTCCTCATTTGGGAATCAATAAGGATAGACTAGAACAATACAAGATGTTTTTACCTAATTTGTATGAAAGAGAATGTTTCTGGATAAATAATAATAATGAAAAAATTAACCTAAATCAGCTTAGAACAATCCTCAGAAAACAATTAAAGCCAATAGGCTTAGATCTCAAAAAACTTAGAGAGATTGCTACACAGCAATTTCAAAAAAATGGTGCTGACATTCGATCTGTACAAAGGCTAAGAAATCTAAAGAAAATTCACCGATTCAAATCTTTAATTGATTCCGATTACAAGAAACTCGAAAGAAAGTTCTCAGTGTCTCATATTAGAAATCGTTAGTGGGTAAATAAGCTGGTCTCCCAGCCCTGATCACGGTCACCGTAACCATGGATCAGAATTTGGATCAATCCTGGAAGAATTTTCTGAGCTATGTCATTAATTTCAATTATAGTTTTTCCTGAGGGTAAAGACGGACGATATCTCATCATGCTTTCCAATTGATGATAGATATCAATCAGATGATAAACATCACTAGCAGCATACTCTAATTGGCTTTGTGTAAGATTTGGTGATGCCCAATTAGTCTGCTGCTGCTGTTTAGAGATTTCAATGCTCAGTAACTCCTCACAAAGATTTTTTAATCCATGGGAATCGGTATATGTTCTAACAATCTTGCTCATCACTTTAGTGCATCTAAAATTTTCAACAATAATTCCCATTGATACTTCAAAGAAAGCTACATCAGTCAATGCAAAATGAAAAAGCTTACGAACAGAAGAATCTTGAAGTAGCCTTTTGAGATTTTTTGGAGGTCTTTCAGGGTTTGGTCTGATCAGAGTAACATTCCTTGCATCGTCGCCTAGTTGAACAAGGCAAATATTATCACGATTAATTTTTAAGCCATGTAATTCAGTATCAACAGCAATTAGTTTATTAGCGCTATAAGCATTCAAATCTTGGTCACTTAAATCTTCAAAAACTTCAAAATTAGAATTTTGACTCATACTTTATCCTCAGAATTTATTAAATGATTTGAGATCAACTGATGAAATCAAAAAAAGTTTTAAACTACTCTATCAGATTTTTTCTTAGCATACCTCTGCTATTCGGCTTTTCTTTAAAATCTATAAGTGCACTTACACTCGACGAAGGAGCTTACTTGGTTCTTAATCAGGAAAATAGAACATTTCAGTTTCAGAATCGAGAAGAAGAATTTGATCTAAATGATGGAAGAAGAGTACAACTAAAGATTGATGGTACTTATGAATTTACTGAAACTGGCCAAAGAAATATCAGACTTCAAGATGGAAGAATCCTCATGCTGCAGAGTGATCAAAGCTATGGGTATTTTGAAGGTGAATCGATTTTGATGCCAAATGGACTGACTTTGATGTTGAGACCGGATAGCACTTATCAATTGTACAGTGCAAATGAGCAATTATTTCCATTAAGAGATGGCAAGTTGATCTTGTTAAAACAAAATAACCAGTATGAGTACATTACATCCGATTCTGATTTTCGTCGTTTTTGGAACCCGAGAATTATAGAGTTGGAGTCAGAACTGTGTAGAATAACATTGAGAGAAGAGGAGGATCTTCAACGTGTAATGAATCTTCAAATGGAATTAGATCAAATAGTTGAATATATGCAAATTGTTGGATCTGATAAACAAATAGACCTTTTAACCCGAGAAAGACTAAGAACAGTCTACTCTCCTAATTGTAAATCAGCATCCTGATTAAAGATTATAGACTGCTCGTGGAATTAAATATTTAATTTACTGATATAATTAGATAAATAGATAAAATATAAGAGAATAATATCAGATATGTTCCATATCTGATATTATCAAACTTATATATTATCTGGTTATTTAACATTATTAGAAGACTTCTTATTTATTTTTATCTATTAAAGGTATAATTTATGGTGATTTTCAAAATTTAATGATCTTCAAATCTATTTCTAGGCGGTTTTTCCTATTTAGTTGATGCACTAATACTGTATTACGTAATTTCATATGATGAGAGATCTGGAGGCTCTGATGAGGTTAGCCCCAAAAGATAAAAAATACACTGACCATATTATATAGAATTATGGTTAATTGAATAAAATCGCAGAGTGCGACTTGATTTGAATTTGTGATCCTTCAATACTATTGATATTAAAAACTCTAACTAGGAATTTTATGAATTTGAATTTTGAATATAGCTCTTCTGAAAAGATTAAAACCGATGGAGTATTGATTTTTGTTTCATCTGATAATCTGAAAACTTGTTCAAGTAACCAATACTTATCAGCGGATATTTCTACTTCTATTGAATTAGGAATTAATAGCGAATTATTTTTTGGAGATTATAACGAACAAAAGACTTTTGCAATTTCCTCTGCACAACCAAGAATAGTGCACTTGAGTGGACTTGGTGAATTGAAAGATATGACCCCTGAGAAACTACGAAGAATCTCTGCAAAAGCTATTCGAAGCATTATGGATACCAGAGTCAAATCACTCTCAGTACTAATACCCAATAACTTGTCTGAAGAATTTGAATCCGGTAAGTTGATTACGGAAGCACTTTCATTAGGAAGCTATCAATTTAAAAAATATAAAACTGATGAATCGGATGATTCACGTACTTCAGAAATTAACATAATCATTTTAGACCCTCATCAAGTTTCTTCAAAAGATGATATAGAAAGAGGAGCAAGTATTGCTCGTGGGACAAATTTTACAAGAGACCTTGGAAATACTGCTCCTAATGATTTGACACCAGATGATTTACGACAAGTTGCCCAAGATTTGGCAGAGGCTTCTAAAGGAAAACTCAAATTCAGTTATTTCGATGAAGAAAAAATGGAAGAACTAGGAATGGATATGTTCCTAGGAGTTTCCAAAGGATCCGAAGTTCCTGGCCGAATGATTTTTTTAGAATACTTCCCTAAGGGAGCCAAGCAAACTGTAGCAATTATTGGCAAAGGAATAACTTTCGATACTGGAGGTATCTCACTCAAAGCAATGAAATCCTTTTTGGGTGGAATGGATGAAATGAAATTTGATATGTGTGGCGGTGGTGCAGTTTTAGGAATTATGAAAATCATTTATGAATTAAATATTAATGTAAATGTGATTGGAGTAATTGCTGCCGCAGAAAATATGCCTGATGGAAAATCGCAGAAACCGGGTGATATCGTTAAGGCGTATAATGGAAAGACAGTTGAGATTATAAATACTGATGCCGAAGGTCGTTTAGTTTTGGGAGATGCACTAAGTTTTACGGCAGAGCATTATAAGCCAGATTGTATGATTGATTTAGCTACACTAACGGGAGCATGTGCGATTGCATTAGGCCATTTTGCCATGGGAGCAATAACAAATAATCAATCACTTTGTAATTTACTAATGAAGTCTGGTGAAGAAACAGGTGATCGAGTTTGGCAACTTCCTAATTTTCCTGATTATGCAGAATCAATGAAAGGAACTTATGCGGATCTACAAAATTCAGGAGATGGAGTAGCAGGAACAATAACGGCAGGCTCATTTTTAGAAAATTTTGTAAATAATATTCCTTGGGTTCACCTTGATATTGCAGGTACAGCTTGGGGAGTAAAAACAATTGAATATCATCCAAATAAGGGTGCAACTGGAACAGGTGTCAGACTTTTGATAAATTCTTTAGAAAATTTATCAGAGTGGGAGCATTGAAAGTAATTTACTTTGGAACCCCAGATTGGGCGATTCCCCCACTAGAAGGTCTTATTTCAGAGGGGTTCCAAGTATCCATGGTGATTACTCAACCTGATCGATTAACAGGTCGAAGAAAAGTCCTGACACCTTGTGCTGTTAAAGCTTTTGCACTTCAAAAGAATTTACCAGTTTTCTCACCAATAAAAATCAAGGACAAGGATGTCTTTAATCATCTTAGACAGAAAAATCCAGATCTGATCATAGTTTGTGCGTATGGTCAGATACTGCCCCAGAAATTATTAGACCTTCCAAGTTTTGGCAGCTTTAATATTCACTTTTCTATTTTACCAAAATTTAGAGGGGCGAGTCCAGTGCAAGCATCCATCTTAGCTGGAGATTCCATAACGGGGATTTCAATTCAAAAGATGGTAATGAAATTGGACGCAGGACCAATACTTTCAGAAAAAAAATCTATTGAGATACTTAAATCAGACACTTCTAGAACACTTGGAGAAAAACTTTCTGCACAAAGTAAAGATTTACTGATAGAGTCAATTCATCAGATTATTGCTAAAAAAGGACTTGTTGAACAGGATGAATCTAAAGCAACATTTTGTGGTTTAATTAAAAAAGAAATGGGCAGAATAAATTGGATCGAAGATACACCAGAATTAATTAGCAGAAAATTAAGAGCTTATGACCCATGGCCAGGTATTTATTCTTATGATTCAGATGGTAAAAGAATTAATTTTGTAGCAATAGAATTAAGCAGTCACCACACTAAATTAGGTGTTATTCAAAATGATTTTAGCATCGGCTGCAAAGATGGTTCTGTGAAAGTAAAGAGAATTAAACCTGAAGGAAAGAAAATTATGACTGGAGAAGAATTTCTCCGTGGCAGATCACATTTAATTAATACATCATTATCCTAAAAGGAACACAATGGATGAACAAACTAAAGTTGAATTAGAATCGGCTGCTTTTCGAACTCTAATCAGTCATTTGCGAGATCGAACTGATGTACAAAATGTTGATATGATGAATTTGGCAGGGTTTTGCAGAAACTGCTTGTCAAAATGGATTGTATCTGCTGCAGAATCCAAAGGGCTTACACTAGCTTATGAGGAAGCACGTGAACACGTTTACGGTATGACATATGAAGAATGGAAAACCAAACATCAGAAGCAAATATGATCAACCTCCTATACAACTCCTCTAACTATACGAGTCTCATTAACCAGCTTCTGGGGATTAGTTGGAAAATGTAATCTATTAACCTCATATATTGTTGGTAGATTTAACTCTATAATTAGTCAGATAACTATTCATCTTAGTAGTCTCTTCAGTTTTTCCTAAGTTGTATAAGACAACTTTAGGGCAGAAATCCAATTCCAGTCTTTTATTAATATTAACGAATTCTTTTTGGGATTCTATATATAGAACAACATAAAGGGGTTTGAAACCATTGATTCTGTCTTCGGATCTTTATAAGACCATTATCTTATAAAATTCAAACTGTGAAAATGTATTCGATTTAAATTAGTTCAGAAAGATTTTTTTCATTAAAAATATCAATATTTGGAACGTATTTGGTCTGGACCCCCCTCTATATCTATTTCAACGACATTAATGCTTTTTTAAAAAATTTCGTGTGTTGGGATAATAAAGAATTTTTTATTGGAGTAATACAGTAAAGGTTTTTCTCTTGATAAAGATTATATATAAAAAGGTTTTTTTCTTTGATTGCTTCCTCAATAATCAGATTGATTTCTATAAAAATTCCTTAAATCAATATTGCTTTAACTCTTCTATAAATTGAGCAGATATAATAAAACATAATAATTTGTTTATAAATAAATAATTTTACGGATTCTTGGTTAACCCCTACAATAAGTTTCTCATTCGCTAGAAACAACTGCTCTATAAATGTTGCAATCTAAGATGCTTTCATCTTCAATCGCACAGTCATTTTTGCGCATACTGTTTGCACTTAATAATAAAATATTATCAATTCATTAGTGCACTAAATACAGTAAGGTGATCAGGGCAACAGCCACCGCTTAACTTGTGGATTCTCCCGTGTTTTTGTAGTTTGCGGAACGGAAAATGATTGCTATTAGCAAATTTTAACTGCAACCTTCCATTTCTTCACCGGCTAAAACTATTTCCGGGTCAATATCTTATAAGCTAAAAAACGCCCTTCCATCATTTACGATTTTCAATTTGTTTCCTTCTACAGTGATCTCAAACTACTTTACAGATAAAGAAAGATATCATTACAAGATCCAGAAACAACTATTATAGAAAAATTCCTGGATGCCAAGGTAAATTAAAACTAATTATAAAACATAATAATTTGTTTTATAATTTAAGTCTATCCTAATAAACAAAGGGTTTTAGTCTTTTAAATAAGCACTCGGTGGGGGTATCTTCAAAGGCCCATATTTTTTTGATTGTTCAGGTTGCAGTTCTAGTTCTAAAGTAGTTTTTGGCTCTTTAACAGCAGGTACAAGTTCTGGGACAACCTTCTTAGATATGTCAGCATCTGGATTTTTGAAAAAATACCCCTTACCCCAACGTGTATAGATGAGGCGAATATCATAGCCCTGATCCATCTTCTTGCGTAATCTTGCAACCAAATTGTCAACAATTCTGGTAGCTGGATCATACGGATAATTCCAAATTTCTTTTAGCAGTTCCTCTTTTGTTAGGATTCGATTAGGATTCAACACCATATAATGTAATAACTCGTATTCTTTGCTGCGTAGTTCTACATAGTTTCCTGCTCTTCGAACTTGCTGACGGACTGGATCAATGATCAGATCTGCTACTTGAAGCAGACCATAAGCTTGCACTTCCTCTTCAGTTGGCAAAGGTCGATGCATCATAATATTTTTTAATCTTGTAAGCAGCTCTTCAACAGCAAAAGGTTTTGTCAGGTAGTCATTCCCTCCAGAACGAAGTCCATCTAGTTTCTCTTCAGTGTCACTTCTTGCACTCAATATAATTATTGGTAGCCGAGCATTTTTCGAACGTACACTTTCAATCACTTTGATTCCATCTACGTCAGGTAATGTTA
>JACLAC010016080.1_pt1 | contig 14539 bp, 13 predicted proteins | sample 8027881 | NCBI WGS metagenome assembly JACLAC01 (sample SAMN15725517, study PRJNA655200) | protist metagenome | isolation source: fluorescence activated cell sorting (FACS) single amplified genomes of... | place: Spain: Blaines Bay Microbial Observatory, Mediterranean Sea | collected 2016-01-19 | reverse complement strand
AGGCTGTAGGAATTGCGGTTGCCACACTCCGTGCTACGGCACCATATCCACAACCGACATCAATCACTCTTTCTTCTAAACCTATGTTTGCTATAAAAAACTGATGATAGTTTGTTAAATAGTGTTTCGGATGTTCGCTATTTCCATAAATCATTGATTGTTCATTAATCACTAAATGGAGGTCATCTAGTATATTGAATAGTCTTTTAAGATTCTTTTTTGAGTTCGAATTTCTAGATTCAAGGACAAGCAAACCAAAAATTATCTTTCTTCGAGTATTTTCTGGAATTAACTCCCAAACATAAGAAATATACTTGGCCAGAAGCAATATTTTATTCTTCATAAACTATTGAATTTCTTTCGTTAGTTGATTAAAAATTTCTGAATGCCGTTGAATCCATTTATGAATACAAAATTTTTCTTGTGCTCTGCTTCGTGCGGCCTCAGACATTTTAATGTATTCTGTTGATGCAGTTAGCATTGCCTCCGCCAGCTCAAAAACATCTACTCTTTGAACTTCTTCATAACTTTCCTTGCAGTTTAATGGAATTCCAGCACTAGACTCAACCAACTCTGGCACACCACCACTCTCAGAATAGATTACAGGTAAGCCACTTGCCATGGCCTCCAAAACAGTATTCGGACAAGGGTCGTTATGCTTGGTCATCAGATATACATTTGAAGAGCGGTAAATCTCTGGTGCTTGTTCTTGAGAGTAGGAACCAGTGAAAACGACATAATCAGTGATGTTGAGTTGATTTATCAACCGTTTGGAAGTCTTCAATACTTCCTCATCTAACCAGCCTGCAACAACCAATTCTGCATTAAGACCTTGCTTATGAACAATCGCCAAGGCCTCAATGCTTTCTTCAACACGATAAGCAAGGTGACGCCCTATCTTCCCAGAAACCAAGAATCGGAAACGTCCACCTGCTGAATGTTTTTCAGAAGGACAAAATCTTCTTGTGTCAACTCCGTTGAATAGAATCTCTCCTGGGCCATTACGCTTTCCAAGGAATTGATCAGCAGACCGTTTACAGAACTCACTTTGCCAGAACACATAATCAGCCAAGTGATAGGCACCTGCCATACGTTTGTTTTCAGCACGCCAATCTCCGTCGAACCAAGCAGGATAAAAAACTCCATTCTGGTTATGTATGATCGGAATTTTCCTCTTTTTAATTAAATTAAATATACTTTTAGATAAGTAAGGTGTGTTACTCAGTGAGTAGAGAATTGTGTATCCAAATTTCTGTTCCGGATAATATTCTTGAAGCCTTTTAACTTTAACTAGCGGCCCCCCAACGTTACCTGCAAGAGCACCTGCATAATTTAATCTAATATTTTTATTTTTGGGCACTAAGATATTTACAATTTCCTTCAAACCCAAAAGAAAACGATAGAGTTTTCTAATAATTTTTTTATACAGAGGATCTTGTTGATGTCTCAACGAACACCCATTTCCTTCATAAGTGGTAAGTATACCTCTTGAAGATGCGCTTTAGCGACATTTGACCAATCATACTTTTCGACTTTTAATCGGGCTGCAGTTCGTAAGCTTTCACGAATAACTTTAGCAGAAAGAATTTGTGCTGTTGCAGCTACTGTTGCTTCAACATCTTCGACATCTACAAGGTATCCAGTTCGGCTATTAACAATAAAATCTGGAGCCATACCAACTCTGCTAGCAACAACTGGTACTCCTGTTGCTGCACACTCCAAAATAGATTTTGGTCCACCTTCTTCACGGCTAGTCATCAGATACACATCGAGCGCATGATATGCAGTTACTATATCAAAATAATTTTCAAAGTTGTGGTGAATATATGGGATGTTCAGTAATTCAAGACCTTCAATCAAAAAACCACGAGCCGGTCCAGTTAACAGCACAAGAATTGGAAATTCATTACTCAGTTTTTTCAGTGTATCCAAAAAGACATCGGGGCCTTTAATCATCTTTGGTTCCATACCTTTTCCCCACCCAACACCATCTTTTTGGAATGATCCCACAATAAATCTATCGCTTGGAATTCCTAATGTATCTCTGGCTTTTTTTCGTATTTCTTCTGAGGGCAAGAAAAATTTTTTTGTATCCACACCGATTGGAATTTTTACTAGTTGACTGGCCGGTATACCCCAATCGAGTAAACGTTTTTCGACCATCGAATTAGCTACTATTATATAATCAATTAAATTTATATTTTTTAAAAACACTTCCACGTGCTCAGCCATCCTTAGACTATCTTCTGGTTTTCCATGGAAATAACTAACTACTACACGATTTTTTCTCGACAGGTGTTTGTGCCATATTTCCCAAAGAAATTGACTTCCAAAATGTGCGATTGCACTTGTTATTCTCTCCGGTCTGACTGTAATTCTCGACAAATCAGGATATTTCCTATTGATTTGTTCCGATATTTGTGTGCCATCCCATCTTATTGACCAATTTTGCTTTTCAACAATATATGCGATAATTGGCTTAGATTCTCTACGTATTCCTAACCTTTCTATTACTCTCCATGGTAAACTAATTGAAGCTCGGTATATATCAGAAATATTCATAATCTATTTGTAGTTAATTGATGTAACTTATGGAAGGTCATTTCAGGTAGGCTATCTGAGTCCTTTCCTACTGCTTTGCTCAATATACTTCGTTGAAGTCAACCAATTTCTTATGCAAATCTTCATAAATTCCAAATAGGTGCAAACTATATCTTTGGAATAATTTCCATGTAGCAATCGCAAGATACAAGAGTCAGAGAAAAGATTTGCAGTAATCCACTGAAAGCTATTTATTTGGCATTAGACCAATTACGGGGGGGGGGTTGGCGCAGTTGCGTGGTTTATACAAATGAAGTAATCTCTGAGATTTGGAGAACTAACAATGCAATGTCCTCACTGCGCTCATCCAGACTCTATCCGCTACGGCACCAGCCGGGGTGTCCAACGCTACCGTTGCCAAGCCTGCCGACGGATCTTTCAAACGCTACGACGAGGCAAAGGTCCAGCCCTCAAGCAACAGGCCTGTCAACTCTATCTCGAAGAGATGGGGATGCGAGCCATCGGTAGGGTTCTCAGCATCCATCATAAGACGGTCTCTCGCTGGTTGGTGCAAGCTGCCCAAGCACTCCCAGAAAGCTCACCAAAGACCGAAGCTTGCTCCTTCATCGAAATCGATGAACTCTGCACGTTCATCGCTAAAAAAAATCCCAATGTTGGCTCTGGTTAGCGTTAGACTCCATCTTCGGCAAGGTCCTCGGCTTTGCCTGTGGAAGAAGGACGATCAAAACCGCTAAACTCCTTTGGCAGCAGATCAAGCATCTGCCGACGATGGGCTATGGCACAGACAGGCTGAAGTCCTACGAGAATTTCATTCCACACGCCAAGCACTACGCAGGAAAGATCTTCACCACACAAATCGAATCACTCAACTGCCGACTGAGGCACTATTTAGCCAGGCTCCATCGCAAAACGCTTTGCTACAGCAAATCAAAAATGATGTTGGAAGTTTCTTTGAAACTGCTCATCCATAAACTGAACAACCCTTAAGCTCCAACGCCATTACGGGGTTTGGTCAAATGAATCAATCTCTGCGATTTTGAGATTTAATAATGCAATATCCTCACTGTGCTCATCCAGACTACATCCTCTTTGGTAAAAATCGAGGGGATAACGCTACCGTTGCCAAGCTTGTCGACAAATCTTTCAGATACTGCGCAGAGGCAATGAACCCACCCTCAAGGAACAGGCTCAAAAGCTATACCTTGAAGGACTGGGATTCAGAGCCATTAGCAGAATTTTCAGGTTGCATTACAAAACAGTTTCCTGCTGGCTTTTCCATGCATCTGGACATCTACCAGTTAAGCAACCCAAGACGAAGGGCTTTTTCTTCATTACGGTCGATAAACTCCGCAGTTTTGTTTTCAAAAAACCTCTAAATGCTGGATCTGGGTAGCGATGGATTTTACTGTTGGAAAAGTATTCGGCTTTGTTTACGGCAATAGATCGATCAAGATGGCAGGGACTTTTCAAACAATTTAAGAGCTTTTCTGTTATAGGCATGGCGCAGACTTACGCAAAACTTATGAATATCTCATCCCCACAGATTTGCATCACAAAGGCAAAACCTTCATTACTCAGATCGAATCACTCAATTGTCGTTTCTGGCATTACCTGGTCCGAATGCACTGGAAAACGTTGTTTTACAATAAATATAAAAGGCTGTTAGAAATTTCTTTGAAGTTACTCGTTCAAAACTCCACAATGCTCCGCCACCAACGCCAAGTTAAATGGAGTGCTTCGTTCTATGAACCACCAACATAGCCTGTAGAAATGGCAAATTTTGATCATTTTTTAACGCAGCTTCTAATAATTTTTTATAGACCCTTGGTGTTTTAATCCTTGACTGAAGACGCAGCAGCATTTCTGCCAGGGTAATCACAAAAAAGTGCAGCAAAAAACTACATGGACCACCTAACCCAATTACTCTTGTTCCTTGTTTCCCAAATTTTGTTACAATATTTCTGAGGGTGTACTGCCGATAACCATGCCATAAATACAGTGGCAAAGCCCATCCAGCCGGAACAAAATGTAGTTCAATACCATCACTGTCTAACATTTTAGGTAAGCGGTCAATGAGGCTCGCATCATCCGCAATGTGTTCCAAAGCGGAAATGGAAAGTATCAAATCAAACTTTTTGTCCTTGGGATCAAATTCATGAACATCACACTGCACAAATTCTTTGTGCAAGCCACGTACTTCTTTAAAAGAGAAACGGTTATGAATATCTAGACCCACGTACCTACCGGTGTAACCCAAATCTGCGAGTACTTGAGCCATGCGCCCACTACCACAACCAATATCTAATATATTGATTTGTTTTGGAGGCAGTAGTCCTGGTAGATGTTGATAGAGGTAGGCTTCTGTTAAGGCTCTGCTTGGTGACGCAAGAGGGGAGGTTTGCGGGTGACGATTTGCTGTAAATGGTGTGCAATTTATTGAAGGTGATGGCCACCGCAAGTTGCGAACAGCGTTGATCCAAATATACTGCAGTCGCTGGCCTACTGACAGTTTGATATCACCATTGATTTCATGAACCATTTTGCTCATTTGAGCTCAAGGTTTTCTAGCAATGCCAAGCAACATGTGCGCGATTAAACCTGCAGGTATGAATGGGGCAAGAACAGCACTCAAGGCTCGCGTGAAATACCAAGTGTAAGGCAAACCGAACTCGTGCTGTAATGAACGCAACACTCCTTGGCGCTTACCAATCGGACGGATATCTAGCACCTCAAACCCAGAGTGTTGTAACTGGTGTCGCAACTCACCCCGAGTAAAGCGCCATTGATAAAACCGAGTAGGAGTTGACTCAGGAGCTGATCTGTTTTTCCAGTCACAGGCTGCTCGAAAAGCATGGCGTAAATTATCAAAGGGTACAGAGATAAATAGGTAACCTCCTGGTTTTAAAATCCGAAAAGCTTCTTCAATGCAGGGTTTAAGACCTGTCTCAAAGTGCTCAAAGGTACCCCATGAAAAATAGCCATCAAAGCTTGAGTCTGGGAGTCCGGTAGCTCGAATGTCTCCAACACGAAAATCTTGTTCAGGCAGTAGTGACTGCAACTCTGCGACTGTTTCACGTGATATGTCTAATCCAACGGTCGGATAACCCTGGCCAGTAAGAAAAACGGTCCACTCTCCAAGCCCACAACCTCCGTCTAGCAAAGCCGCACCATTGGATAACCTAGCTAAGTAGGGGTTCATTATTCTGTATTCTTCCTTTTTTGGTATTTCTGCTTTCCTGTTTTGTGGACCACCTTCATTTTTCCAAACCTTAGTCCAATATGACTCAACAAAGTTAATCTCACTTTCTCTTAATTCTTGAGCTTCTATGTAATCTTTCCGCATAATTGCGTCGTTTTTCCAGAAGTTTAATCAAATAGGAATTTGATTTCTGAGTACCATCCAAGGCTTTCGCCAAATTTGGCGATGACGAAGAATGGAGTTTCTTTCAGCATATAAGTCCTCAAACAAACGAATATATTGAGCACACATTCGATTGGAGTTATGGGGATAAGAAGTCATTCTATTTTTAAATTTTGGAAAATCCTCCATCATCGTCCTCAAAGCACTAGGAATTTCCTCTACTTTATCAAATTCCAGCCCAAATCCATTACAATATTCAGGAAGAGCACCACTCCTTCTATAAATTAGAGGAAGTCCACACATGGCACCTTCAATGTGATGCATCCCAGCAGGTTCATTCTTCGATCCGGTAATGTAAACATGTTGAGTTGAAAGAAGTGAAGCAAGCTCAGAGCCACTCACTGGAGGCAAATGGGTAGCGTTATAAAATTTGAAACCTGCAGGCACATTTCCAATGTAAGTAAAATGAAACTTATTTTTCCAGTCCTCCTCTGCTAACATCTGATCAAGCTTCTCGTAGACATCAAATCCTTTCATCCAATTCCCACCCCAATGATGAGTAACTAATTTCAAGGGTTCATCGTTGTTCCAAGAATGGTAATTTCCATGGTTGAAAAGGTTCGCGTCCGCACCATTTAAAATGATAGAAAACGGTGATTCTTTAGTCCAAACAGAAAGAGATGTCAGCCAAGATGCAATAAATACAGTGTAGTCCGCCAAATAATTAACTTGCCTTAAGAGCCTATTCATCTGTTTAGTCTGTTTACGTTCATCACACTCATTGATGCGATGAACAATCAATGCTTCTGGGTTTCGAAAAAACAGATAGCGTACAACAGAACCACCGTGAAACGAGACGACTGGGCTTCTTCCGCGGGGGTCAGTAATCAAAATTATATCGATGTCATTATCTTTCAGGTCAAAACACACTTGATGGCCAAATAATTCAATTGCTTTGGACAAACTATAGGCAAATTGATTTCCACCACCCCAGGGGCCTGACTGTAAGTGATAGCCGATTGCAATCTTCAATTCTAAACATCCAAAACAAAAAAATGCCAATAATTACGTTCAACCATTCTGAAATGATCAATTTTTTTGAAATGTAGTTTATTTATTTCATTTAATATTCTCTTTAATGGAAAATTCTTTTTGCCTATTTCCCAATAATGTTGACCGTGATCTTCAAAGCTATGTTCTTGTGGAAATAAAGACTCACAAGAGTACCCCCTCCAAAGTTTAGGAATCAATCGACGGAGACCTGGAAATCTAAGGAAGAAAAAAGGTGAAACATCAGGAAGTGAAATAATGATCCGTTTACTACAAACTCGCTTAAACTCAACTAATGCTTCAAAGAAATCATCAAAAGGAATATGCTCTAGAACTTGGCAGCAGACTAAAGCTTCAATACTATTATCGCACAATGGGATATGTCTTAAATCTGCACATATATTGGGGTTCAAACTCAAATCTAAATCCATATTAATGTAATGGCATTTAGGAAGGGTTGAGCTTCCCATGAAACGCAGGACCCCTGGACCAACTCCGATCTCTAATGCACTTTGAGGTTGAATTTGTTGTAGCAAATCTATTTGGTAAACAAATGAAATCCACCTTTCTCGATATAGATAATTGCTATTATAGTGAGGATGCATATTGACTGTAAAGACAGACAGAATAATATTTGAATTCCAGTAATAACCTCGAATGCTAAAGAAAACTGATGAATTTATTCAAAATAGAGTAAATGAGACTAAGTATTTGGAAGTTGACTAACAGCATTTGAAAACAAGACTCCTTTGTGTAACCAGGCTTTAGAATCCCTCACAATTAATTATATATTGTGGACCTACAGATGTCTCTCTTCGGTTTTAAATTTCATATCGTTCACATCGTTCCAACAAAATTATCGGCAGTGTTAGTGCTAGTTGGCAACTCTTGATCAAATTATTTAATTTTAAAAGAACATCTATTCTCTTATGTTAGGAAGTCTATATAAAATAAAAGTAAATGTCTCATTTTATAAGTAGCGTTAGAGAAAAATGTAATTTAAAAAAAATTAAGCATAAGAATCGTAACAAAATTATTTTACATTATTTCAAACTAGTATTAAATATTTTACTTGGTCAAGTTTTGTATCATAGATACCAACGCATTCTCCATCCTTTCCAATCCAAAATGTTTCACTGCTGTCTCTCTTGCAGCAAGACCGATTTTAACTCTTAACTCACTATTTTGTAGTAAAATCTTAATTGCCTCACTTAATGCTACTGGTTCTTCAGGAGGAATTAAAATACAATTTACACCTGATTGAAAAACTTCACGATCCCACAATCCTTTTATATCGGACAAAATCACAGGCTTTGCACAAGCCATGGCTTGGAGTGTCACACTGTAACCAGTAGGTTGCCAAACATCTAATAAAGGGACCACAACAATTTCAGCAGAATTGTAGAGTTTTCTAAGTTCGATGTCTGTCAATTTGGAGGTAGTGAGATTACCTTTTAAAATTGTAACATTAGATTTTAATAAATTTTTATCAAGGTGAAGATTTGTTACAATGTTTAAAGGGCTCGTCATAGAAGCCAGCAGTAAAGTTTTGTAATCGCGCTTAATATCACTTCCAACTGCAAGTATAGAATTATCAGAATTTTTTTCAGGAAGTGGGACCCAAAATTCTAGATCAATTCCAAACGGGAATAAACTCGTTTTATCCTCCGGGATACTATACAATTCAATTGATCTTTTTCTGTCTGCAGGGCCGAAAAAAAACAAATGATCTAGCCTGCTAGTAGCTTTTTGTATCACGCCTTTAATAAAGTGCCCCAATCCAGCACGCCCAAAATCAGGCATATCAGCTAAACCATGAAATCCCCCAACGAGTGAAAGTGATTCATTAAGTCGGTTTCCATAAATCCCCATTGAAAGACTGAAAGTATCAGTAAATGAAATAGCAATTTCCTTTCCAATCAATTTATCTGCAATTGCGTTAACTCGCTGTGTATATAGCCCGAATTTCAATAGTCTGCTTCTCAAATACTCCGCTTTAAGTAAAATTTTACCTGAGTACTCAGGAGGATCTGTCTGAGTATTGATTAATTCAATGGGAAATCCTTTTTCGGGAAGGGAGTAAGAACCGTAGAAAAAATCTTTAGGGGATAAACCCAGTTTAATATTTTCTACCCTATCAGAGCGTGCTGCACCAGGAAAAAGAATAGCTATTGATTTGTTACTCATTTTCTAGTTTGTCATCTGAAAAATTAGTGTTATACCACCAAATCATTCGCTGTATGCCTTCTTCTAGTGAGATTTTGAAACTAGGATTCACAAGAATTTTATCCATTAAGTTCGTATCAGAACTTTTAATAATTCTCCCCTCAGGCTTAGATCTGTCGAAATTGATTTCTGGATTTAATCCTGCTGTTTTGCAAATAAGCTGAACCAATTCACGCATTGATACAGTATCTGTAGTTCCTAAGTTAACTGGTCCACCTACATACCCAGATTGTAAAAAAAGTATCATCATCCTGGCGCAATCATGTGCATGAATGTAACTTCGTTTCTGATTTCCACTCCCCCAGACAACCACAGGGTCCACACCATCCAAAACACGTTTAACTAACATTGGAATTGCTTGTGAGAATTCTCCAACCCACTTATACCTCTCTCCATAAATATTGAAAGGGCGAACCGTTGTAACTTGGATACCTGTTTCTTCCATAAGTAATCGCATCTTCTGTTCTAGAAAACGCTTCGCCCAGCCATATCCTCTGTTGGCGTGCTCAGGTTTATTATCAAAAACTGGTAGTTCAGAAATTATATCTGGACCATTATCATCGTAAACACACGATGAACTCGTAATTAACGCCTTTTCAGGTCGATGCTTCTGAAAAGCTTCTACTAGATTGGTAGTAATCCGTTCATTATGGTTGAGGATTTCCAAATGTCTTCCTTCACCATAACCGACGCCATATGCCCGACTAGCAAAATGGTAAACAATAGAGCAATCTGACAGTGCATCAATTGCAAATTTACGATCCTCTAAATTTCCTTCTCTAACTTCAATTTTATCTCTCGATTGAGATAAATTTTCCTTTAGGCCTTTTGAGAAGTCATCTATTACAATAACATGATTTCCCTGATCGACCAAGAGATCTACGACAGAGGATCCGATTAATCCTGCACCACCTGTTACTGCTATTGATTGTATCTTAGTGAAATTCAACTTTAAACTTTCATTTCTGCGGGATGGAATTTTCTATGATAATAATTCAGTTTCTTTGTGAACTAGAAGTTCAGCAAGTTCTAAATCAATTTCTGAATCAATATTTAAGGATTCTTCGTGATTCATCTCAATCCAACCTATTGGTTCGTTAATGATTTTGTTATTTTCGAAAAGGGTCTCTTTTCTAACAATATAAATAGCGCTGTTAATTCTGCACAGATGACTCATATCCTGCCTGCGAGTAAAATTATCATTTGGCAGCTGTATATATTTTCTAAGAAAGGTCTCCTTCAAAAAAATATTTTCCGGTTTTCGCTCAAGTGGACAGACAGATACTAAAGAGTTAATAGAATTCGATACAAATTGATCTACAGCTTGTGAGACATGATAAGAGTTTCGAAAAGGAGATGTTGGCTCTAAGATTACTATGATTGATATCGACTCTTTACTCCATTTTTCGAAAGAACTTACAGCATTTTGAACAGAATCAATACTTGATGTGAAATCGGTTGCTAAGTTCTTGGGTCTCAAGAAAGGAACTTCAGCTCCCCAATTTTGCGCAACACGCTGAATTTCTGTATCATCTGTACTAACTAATACACGGTCAATAAGTGAGGAACTTGCACTTTCTATTGCGCGCTGTAAGAGAGATTTGCCACCGACCGCACGCAAATTTTTTCTCGGTACACCCTTTGAGCCACCCCGAGCAGGAATAACTGCAAGAATTGTCATCAATAAGTCATCCTTTTCTCAAGATTCAGAGACATTGATTTAAGTGCATTAACAATAAGTTTACTTGCATTACCATCACCGTAGACTGGATCGCTATTGTAATGACCATGATCTAACTGATGCAGAACAGCATTAGTAATTGAATCAGTGTCATGCGGCACATCAATGACGTTGCCCCCCCTTTGCCTTCCATTTTGCCGACTACCAATATTAACTGCGGGCACACCCAAGAACGCACACTCACGAATTCCACTTGATGAATTTCCTACAAGACAACATGAATGACTCAATAAATTTGCATAAAATTCCATCGGCAAGCTTTCGATGATAGCCAATTTGTTAATGGAATCAGATGATAGCACTTTTGCAGCAGAAGATTCTCCAGCATCCATGTTCGGAAGTATCCATATGATAGGTAATCCAATCTTCCGAACCGATTCAAGAGTAATTAACATTTGTTCTTCAGCGGATTCATTTTCTGTAAATACGGGATGCTGAGATACAACGATATATTCTTCTGAGATACTAATCGACGCACCCCTGCTCCGATTATCTAAGTAATTTTGTATTAAAGTTATATCTAAACGCAAATTATCTTGAAGGAGATCAAGACTCGGTGTCCCACAAACCACCACATTATCTTTTGGCTCACCCATTCGAATTATTCTTTGGGCGGCGTCTTCATTGGCTGGTAAATGCAGATGTGAAAGCTTAGTAATTGCATGTCGAATACGCTCATCAATAGAACCTGAAATCTCTCCTCCCTCTAAATGAGCAATTGGGATATTCATACAGATTGAAGCATGTGCAATCGACAAAGCTTCATACCGATCAGCTATAACAAAGACGATATCAGGTTTGAGTCTTGCAAAAGACCTTGATAATTCTAAAGTCGCCAAACCAGATGAAATTGACAAAACTTCAGGTGAATCTCCATTTAACAAAAAAGGAACACTATCGTTGATCCTAAATCCATCTCTTTCTATAAGATTGCCATAATTACCATACCGATCTAAAAGTATTCCCCCAGCAACAACAATTTGAAGATTTAGAAAGAGATCTTTTTCTACAGCTAACATTGTTGATTTCAACTTTGCATAATTACCTCGAGTAGTCAAAACAACACAAATTTTTCTGGCCATTATTGAATTCTGTGTTTTAAAGTCCAATTGTCGTCCTTTTTCTCCCAAAGATGTTTACTTCGTCCATTATCAATTAAATGCCAAAAGCGCTCTTCAGAAATATCGATATATTCTAAGAATTCTTTAAAATATTTTTTGGGGAATTCACCATCGTATTTGCGAACAAGAGCAATTGCTTCATCTCTATTTATGTGACCATTTCTAATTTCTTGTGATGCATCATATGTCGCACGGCCAATTCCAAATTTAATATAAGTTGTAAAGAAGTGGAATCCATCAATGCGGTCATCCAAACTTACATACTTAGAATAAGTACCTTCACTGCGTTCTGGATTTGGTTTAAAACCGCAGTTCTCAGCGGCATAATAGTAATTTGCTTGTGGTTTCCAAAGATGATAATAGCTCATAAAATGCACTTCAATCTCATCATCCACAATTTTTTCTAAATCCATAGGGAGATATGGAACTAGATCAGATTTCATTATACCCATAGCCATTAGTTCGTTAACTTTCTTTCCACCTAACTCAATATTAGAGAGTTCACTCTGCTTTCGTGAAAAAAAACTGTTGGGCATTTGTGATTCATCCCAATTTAATCCAGAACCACCTTCTGCCTGATTTTCACCATACATTATAAACCGAATTCCTTTTTCCTTTGCTATCCGAGGCGCCACTAGCTTCTGACCCATGATAAATGGCTGGAATGGATGCAAAAGGTTCTCAAATGCTAGTTGAGTTAACTTTCGATGAACTTTTCCATTGGGTGTAACAAGTATGTTGTCAAATCCAGAATGAATCCATGCTTGAAAGTTCATCCAACCAATGTCGGTGTGTTTGTGAGGTGCCCAGGTAACTGTCAATGGATTCATCTGATATTTGTGTTTTAGAAAGTGGGCTACGTACACACTATCTTTTCCTCCGCTACCAGGCACTATTACATCGTATGATCCATCTTTACTTCTAAAACGATTACAAAGCTCAATAAGTTCTTTTTCGCGTAAACTCCAATCAACATGATTATATTTGTAATCGTGATAACGACAGGCAATACATTCTCCATCAACAAATTCAATCGTCTTCTTGGCAGAATTTTTGGTATGGTCGTGCTCAACTGTTGTTGATGGGCGTTGATTTGAAATAACACATCGTTTGCAGAATTTTACTTTTTCAGGTAACCCCCATCTTGCTTTTTTCTTATTTTTTTCTAACATAAAATCATTTATTCTGTTAAATATTAATTTTTAAGAAGTTACTCAAAACGTTTAACCCCATTTTAGAACTTTTTTCAGGATGAAATTGACAACCAATTATGTTTTTCTTTCTAGTTACGGCACAAAACTCTTGTGAACCATGGTAAGCGACGGCAACTATATTATGCTTGTACAATGGTTTTGTGACAAATGAGTGGGCGAAATAAAAATATTCCCTTTCAGGATGTTGACCACCAATTTCCATTTCAAAAATTTCACACGGAAGTTTTGGTATCACTGGTAACCAACCAACATTCGGTACTTTGCACTTCCTATTTTCATCGCTTTTTGAATTAAGTTTTTGAACAACTCCAGGGATTAATCCTAATCCTTCGTGAGTACCCATTTCTTCACTTTTTTCAAATAGTAATTGCATTCCTAAACAAATTCCAAGCAGTGGTCGCCCTGTCTCTGCAAAATCAATTACGCCATCTAGTAAACCCTTTTTTTCTAGTGTTAGCATCGCACTGCTAAATGCACCAACACCTGGTAGTATAAGTCTTTCAGCTTTTGCTATTTCGTGCTTTGAGGAAACAATATTAATTCTATCAGCACCGGCTGTAGATAAAGCAATTTCTAAGCTTCTAAGATTTCCACAATCATAATTAATAATTGCTACGTTGCTATCCATAAAATGTTAATAGATCTTTTGAAATAGATAAAGTTCGTTACTGTCTAAGCAGAAAAAGAGATTTCTGTCTGCATACTTAAAGAAATAAAAAATGAATTTTTTATACATATTTGAAAAATTAAAGCAGTTTAGCGGATCCTCAAGATCGTTATGTAATTGATTTCTATACGATTCTTAAGAAAGATGAATTGAATAGATGATGGGGGGCATGCTATTTTTTAATCATTATCCGAAGAAAAAACAAAACTTATGAAATTTCAAATATCAAAAATTTAAAGATTGGTGATTAATTTGATTCTTAAAAAAATGAATTGCTTTGATAAGCCTAAATCATACAAATAAGATACTCCTCACAATACACCCGAAAGATACTAAAATTTATTCACAATGAAATTTGAAACCATATAACGGCGGGTATGTAGATCAATGAACCTTTTTTCGTTATTGTAACTAAAATTGTTAAATTGATTACTAATATAACATAATTATCATTTGAACAAAATTATAAGCTTTTATTTTTGGACTTATAAATAAAAACATCCTATTTTTTTATAAAAAAAATGAACTAGTTACAATAATATGTCGTTGACATTATGATAATTCTTCAATCGATATTAATGTAAAATATACAGTGCT
>JACLAC010020442.1_pt1 | contig 14542 bp, 11 predicted proteins | sample 8027881 | NCBI WGS metagenome assembly JACLAC01 (sample SAMN15725517, study PRJNA655200) | protist metagenome | isolation source: fluorescence activated cell sorting (FACS) single amplified genomes of... | place: Spain: Blaines Bay Microbial Observatory, Mediterranean Sea | collected 2016-01-19 | reverse complement strand
GGTAAAGAAATATCACTTTCTCGTACCTTAGTAAGACAGAAATGTCCCCTTACTCAGCAATAGTGAGTGGTTGATGTATTTAACGATTTAAAGTTTTTTTCCAAAAAAATAGCCTACGTCAGTTTTTCAATGGTTGATTGAAGTATGATTTCTTACTTCACTTACTTTCACGATGTATTAGAAGACATAAGACGTATTATATCAGCATTAAACTTGCCATTATCAATCGACATCGATACCGACTTTGATGGTATGTTTAATATAGCCAAAACCATCCGACAAGTGAAAAAGCCGACGCAGTAGTGATTTATATTGAAAACTAAGTCCAACAAAAACGTTGGGATCATCGACCCAATAAAACCATTTTCAGCTAAAACAAAATGGTAGACCATATTGAAGCTTGCGCAGGCACCCGTCATAACGAATACAGAAGAATTGGCCAGTGTTGGTATTGATTTGATGCTCCACTCTTTAAGTGCTTTCGTGCCATGAACAAAGCAGCACTCGATGTTTATGAGCATTTATTAAACGATACTCATCAGTGCAAAATGATCGTACAGTATGCAAACACGTAACAAACTATATGACTTTTTTAACTACCATGAATACGAAAAACAGTTAGATATGTTATTCGCCAAAAAATAGCACCATATTTTTTCATCCACAAATAAAAAAGTAATAAAAAAAGACCTTTCAATCGCATCATAAGCATAAATGCTTCGGAAAAAGAGAAATTAACATGGCTAAAATCCTTTTTGGTGCAGGCCTCCGCGGCCAAAGCATAGGTAAAACCGCCCTTTGTACCGTCGACAAAGTGGTCTCTGGATTAACCATCGAGGCTATGATATTAATGTGCTCGCTGATAAAAACAACTTTGAAGAAATTGCTTATCCTCTGCTGTATGGTAAATTACCTAATCGTACTCAGCTGCATGACTACGAACGTAAGTTAATGAATTTGCGCTGTTTACCTGAAAAATTAAAAGCCGTCTTGGAACTTATTCCAAAGAGCGCTCACCCAATGGATGTAATGCATACTGGCCGTTCCTTTTTAGGCAATCTTGAATCAGAGATCACTTTTGAGAAACAACCTTCATTAGGCTTGCATACAGCCGACCGATTGTTTGCAGCACTGCCTTCGATAGTTATTTACTGGTATCGCTTTGCTCACGACGGTATTCGTATCGATACACACAATATCCATGCATCATCTTTGGCTGAACACTTCCTAACTATGCTGCACGACAAAGTAACAGATACTCTTAATACAAGTCATGAACGTGTCTTTGATCTTGTACGCTGAACACGAATTTAATGTCTTTATCTTTACCGATCGTGTCTGCACATCTACATTGTCAAACATGCATTCATGTATAACAAGTGTGGTGTCGGTAGCTTACGTGGTTCACTTCATGGTAGTACAAACGAAGCCACGATGGACATGATCGAACCTTGAAAGTCACCTGACGAAGCAGAAATTGCACTGCGACAAAAGCTCGCTAATAAAGAAAAAATTATGGGCTTTGGTCACGCCATCTACAGTAAACGAGATCAACGTAGTGACATCATAACAACATGGTCTAAAAAACTCAGTGATAATGTCGGTTATGATCATTTATACGCAGTCTCCAAACGTTGTGAAGATGTCATGTGGCGAGAGAAAAAGCTCTTCTGCAACACGGATTTTTTCACGCCAGTGCCTATCTCTTCATGGGTATTCCAATCAGATTATTTACGCCGATTTTCGTTTGCTACCTCGTCACTGGCTGGGCTGCTCACGTCATGGAGCAACGTGCCAACAATCGCATTATTCGACCAAGCGCAGATTACATCGGGCCAGATCATTTGTGGTTTACTCGCCCTATGCATTTTCTGAATGTACCAAACAATCTTGTCATCATCGCGCCTAACGGCGCTCATGTGCCAGGGGCCTCTTTGTCTATCGATCCTGTTAAAACCGAATTTATAGGTTGTATCATTCACCTAGCTAGGTTACAATGACAAACGGTGGACGATGAATGGCGGTCATCTATCTGATAACCGGTGGTATATTTTAGCGATGGCTGATCATCGTTCTCAAATACGGATATCAAACGATGAAGGACCTCTCATAATGTGTAAAATATCAGAAACCATGATCATAACTCACAAAATCCAAGGGATCATTGAGCCAGAAAACTCGTTTAGCCAAACTGGTTTATACCACGTTTTATTAGTACACGTCGCATTTGTTTCCGTAGTCATAAAGTGAAAAACTAGGTCTAAGGCTCCACACTGCATACTTATCATCATGCACTCAACGCTGGTTAACACAAATTTTAATCGGCAGATGACAACATCTCCCGAGCAGTTCGCTTAGCAAAGTCAATATATGGTACTGACATTCCTGGAGTTTTAGTCGCGTTTCAATGGAGCCTTTATGACGTATCTTTCTCGAAAAACAATAAAAACCAAGGCATTAAACCTGATACACGCCGTCAGTTTTCCTTTTCACAAGATTACGACAAATACGTGATGGAAAACGTCATATTCAAAATTTCTTTTCCAGTGAACTTCCACGCTCAAACCGCCGTTATCTCTTAGGCCCTCAAAAAAAATCGTTTTGCAGGAATCGACAAGACCATTATTCGTGCCCAAGAATCAGCAATTCGCATTATTTTCAAATCTAGCCCTTTAGCCAACACCGCCAACCGTGACCACTACCTGTAATACATTACCTCGGTTACAATGATTCTCGTATTACCCATCTCATTATCGATAAACTACACGATAAGATGGAAATTGTCGAAGACAAACGTTTTAATGCTGAAAAACAGAGATTTACAGTTCTAACACCTACCAGACGTTAAACAAAATCGAAATAAATTGCTAGGATAACTTTCCAAATATTTTTTTAGAGCGCTTTATAAAGATCAGTGATAAGAAAAAAGATACTATGCCTTATCATAATTCATGAAACTCATTTAAAAGTCTTCAAAATGTCCAGCAGTGGCAAAAAAACCACCTTGAAATCGCAACGCAGGATAATCCACATCTATCAACGGATCTTTTTCACATACTTCGTTTAAATAATCTTCTGCTGACTCTTTGGGTTGCCAACCTAGAAAACCGACTTCACTATTATCCCACCAAGAAGCTTTATTATTAGAAGCACCATAAATAACCGAGCATCCTAAATGATTCACTGCGTAGATTTTTTTGATTAAATCCGCCAAATCACCTTCGCTCAACCAAGTTGATAACATACGACGATCAACTGGTTTTGGTAGGCAGCTACCAATACGAACCAATGCAGATTCCACCCCAAATTTATCATAATAGTACTGAGCTATCAGTTCACCAAAACCTTTTGAAACACCATACAAACTATCCGGACGCATCTTACTATTGGCATCAAGCTTTTGTTCACGAGAATGAAAGCCAACAATATGGTTAGAACTAGCAAAGAAAACACGTTTCACACCACAACGCCTTGCCGCTTCATAAATATGGTACGTACCTTTAATATTACCATTTAGAATAGAATCAAAAGTACCTTCGATCGATTGCCCACCCAAATGTACAATACCATCACAACCTTTTACCAACGCCATAACGCTGTCATAATCAGCAAGATCACAAACAACAAACGTTTCATCCACTGTTAAGTTTGTCACTGTTTTCAAATCAGATAAGACAATTTCATCAGCCCAACCTACTAATCTTTCACGCATAGCCGTACCTAAGGCCCCAGCAGACCCAGTTAGTAAAACACGTTTCATGGACAACCAACTCCTTACAACAAGATTTTTGCTAACGAAAAGCTGAAAAATAACGTTCTTTTAGTAGTCCTTAACCGTTTCATCAGGCACCATTAACAAGGTTAGGCAGTGTCAAAGAGACGGCAGGAATATAAGTAACCAGTGCCAAAGCAACTAAGATAGCTAAATAAAATGGCCAAATGGCCTTAACTGCTCGCTGAATCGGCACTTGGCCAATAGCACAACCAACGAATAAACACCCACCTACAGGCGGCGTACAAAGACCAAGACCTAAATTCATCATCATCATTACACCAAATTGAATTGGATCCATACCTAAACCAGTTACTACTGGTAAAAAGATCGGTGTACAGATCAAGATCAAAGCGGCCATATCCATGATCATACCAAGTAACAATAAAATTAAGTTCATCAGAAACAAGATAATAATCGGATTACTGGATATTGAAGCAAGAGTGTGTGCTAACATGTTAGGAACTTCATATAGAGCAAGCATGTAGCCAAATGCACCAGCACAGCCAACTAATACCATAACCATACTCGTTGTTCTAACAGAACGAATTACCGCTACCAAAAAGTCTTTTAGACTAAGCGAGCGATACACTAAAGAGGCAATAATAGCTGCGTAAATTGCCCCTATAGCACCAGATTCCGTAACGGTAAAGATACCGGATAAAGAGCCACCTACAACAATAATCGCGGTCACTAACCCAGGAATAGAGGTCAAGAAAGAAAGAAAAACCAATCTCCAACCAGCAAAGTCCTCTGTCGGGAAATTCTTTTTAATGGAAATCCAACGGGCGGCATAACCCAGTAACAAACACATTAAAACCCCAGGCACCAAACCTGCGACAAACAAACTTGCTACAGATATACCACCGCCAGCAGCCACTACATATAAGACCATGTTGTGACTTGGTGGAATCAAAACACCTGCAATGGATGATGTCACCGTGACGTTGACTGCATAATCATCATCGTAGCCTTTCTCTTTCATCGCCGGAATTAACAAAGATCCTAGTGCGGAAGTGTCTGCCACGGCAGACCCCGAAATACCACCAAATAACATACTAGCAAACACATTAACTTGACCTAAACCACCACGCATCCAACCTACACTAGCAGAAGCGAGGCGAATTAATCGTGAAGCAATACCGCCATGTAACATCAACTCACCAGCGAAAATAAAAAAAGGTATTGCTAACAGAGAGAAAGACGACATACCGGAAACAATACGTTGAAAGCCAATCATCAAAGGGATACCTTCATACCAAAAGGCCCCAAGAGCCGACATTCCTAAAACAAATGCAACAGGAACACCAATAATCGCTAAGATACTAAATACACCTAGTAATACAGCTAATCCCATTATTGCTCCCCTTTTATGATAGAGTCATTCTCAAACGAACAAAAAGAAAATAACACTTTAAAACTCATTGTCATACGATAGAAAGAAAATACAAAAACAAGAGCACCTGACACCATAACAGGGACATAACGAATCCCATCTGGAATATTCAATAAAGGTATCAATCGATACCAACCAAATGACACCAACTCCCAGCAATAATAAAACATAGCAAAACCAAAAGAAGCGAGAAAAAAATCAATGATGATATCAAGTACTTTATTAACCTTTTCAGACACCAACAACGACAAAATTTCCATACTTAGATGAGTTCGTTCATGAATGCCAACAGCAGCACCTAAAAAAGTAATAGTGACAATTAATAACATTGACATTTGTTCAACCCAAGTTGGAGTGTTGTCCAATATATAACGCCCATACACAAGCCACCCAAAAGAGGCAATGAGCAACACTATGCATATACCAGAAATTACCATCGCTAGAAAAGCTATTGCATCCAGAAAACGCTTAACTATAGATGCTTCAACAAAGGAAGAAGCCATTATACTACTCACTTTATAAGACTAACAAAGAACCACTTTTTCTAAAAAACAACAACGGTATTCGCACTAGATCAACGCGTATTTTGGATTTGTTTAACTAAACGAATAAGAGAAGGAGTCGTTTCTCCAGCGGCCGTATAAACAGATTTCATTTTTTCTTGGAAAGCAGCTTTATCTCTAATCTGATTGACAATAACACCAGCTTTAATCAGTTTCTCACGACTTTCTTTAACACGCCCAACCCAAAGCTCACGTTCTAAAGCAACACTATCCTCAGCAGCTTTTTTCACTGCTTTTTGATCTGAGGCGGACAATCTATCCCAAACAACTTTACTAACACATAAAACTTCAGGCAAAATCAAATGCTCTGTCAGAGAATAGTATCTAGCAATTTCATAATGGTTGGTTGAATCATAAGAAGGCCAACTATTTTCTGCTCCATCTACACCTCTCGTTTTTAGTGCCTGATATACTTCGGAAAAAGCCATCGGTGTTGCATTACCACCCAATGCTCTCACCATATTCACATAAAGCTGGTTATCCATAACGCGAATCTTCATACCTTTCATGTCAGAAGGCTTATTGATTGGGTGTTTGATATTATAAAAAGAACGAGCACCAGAATCATACCAAGCAAGTGCGATAATACCTTTTTTAGCCATCGCTTTGCTTAACTCCTTACCTACAGGACCATCCATTATACGGTGCATGAACGAAACACTTTTGAAGATAAAAGGTAAAGAAACCACATTAAGTTCAGGAACAATAGTTCCCATAGGTCCTAGATTGAACTCGGCAAACTGAATGCCTCCAACCTGTAACATTTGAATTGCATCATTTTGATCACCCAAAACGCCATTATTATAAACACGCCCTATAATGCGACCATCAGTCACTTTCTCAACATGTTCAAGAAAGGATTCCATACCCACCGTAACCGGATATCCAGGTGGCTGGATATTCCATCCTTTCCAATTTTCCGCACAAACAAGAGGGGATGGTACAAATACAGCTACTAACGCCACGAGAAACAAAGCAAATATCAGATTTTTGCTATAGAAATTTTTTACCATTGCCTTCATCCCGTTTTTATTATCGCCACGAATGACGGAGTTGTTTTTATATATTGATCTATCGGACTTCAACAAATGCACCCTATCACACGATGGTATCATCATACAATAGTCATCGTATGAATTCCTTTAAATTGAAAGTAGAACAAAAAAGCCACAAATCACCGTTATAATACCCTACTTAAGCAGACTTATAAGCAACAAAGAGACAGAACAAGAAGACTTTAATTTTCAATATGACAATTACGGAAGCAAACATTTTGACAATATTCTATCAGTACCCGTCAAACATACTGTCCCATACTATAGTCATCTGATAAATAAACTAGTTCGCTACCACAGCTAAATAAGAGCAGCCGATCGTCATTTCCTTTAGCTAGGAAACGCGGCTACAGGCTACATGAACTGAATCGGTAGTTAGAAGAGTCACTAAAAAGACAAATAGAAATAACTAGCGAAACGGAAGACAGCAATATCTAAAAAAGCACTTTTCGTTCTAGTATTCATAATGTCTCCCAATAAAGGGCAGCTAAACAATACAAGCTGCCCTTAGCATCCTCTTTTATGAGATCAATATCTTATGGAATGAATCTACCATCAACTAATCGAGGAATAGATAATGGATTCTCATCTTTAAGCGCCAACGGAATCAAAATAGCGGGGAAATTTTGATAACAAACAGGACGTAAAAAACGATCGATCGCCAAACTACCAACAGACGATGAGCGGCTATCAGACGTTGCAGGGAATGGACCACCATGAACCATAGCTTGACACACTTCCACGCCTGTTGGGTAACCGTTGCACAGTAGGCGACCCGCTTTACGCTCAAGCACTGGTAACAAAGTGCGCACGACCTCTACATCAACATCATCCATCTGAATAGTGGCAGTTAACTGACCTTCAAAGTGTTCAGCAACCGCTTTATATTCCGTTAGGCTATGACATTTAATTATCAAAGAAGTCGAACCAAACACTTCATCTTCCATACTCTTATCCACAAGGAAAGCACTCGCATCAGAAATAAACACATGTGCTTGACACTGATTTGGCATATCAGCTTGTTGACCTTTCGCTAACAATCCCACTTTGGCATTATTTTCCAACGTGCTAACACTCGAACAATAAGTATCATAAATACCACGTGTAAGCATAGTTTGACTATTAAGCGCACGGGTATCTGTCACTACTTGTGAAATAAAATCTTCAAAACCGTCACCGTCTAATATCACAACCAAACCTGGATTAGTACAAAACTGACCTGCACCCATGGCTAAAGAAGCGACAAAACCAGAAGCCACTGTTTTTGCCTGAGCAGCAAGCTTACCTGGCATAACAAAAACAGGATTGATACTACTCATCTCTGCATAAACAGGAATAGGCTCAGAGCGATTTTTCGCGATATTTACTAACGCAAGACCACCACTACGAGACCCTGTGAAACCAACAGCCTTGATATGAGGGTGAGCAACAAGCGCACCACCAATTTGACTACCAGAACCGAATAACAGAGAGAACACACCGACTGCAATATCGAATTTCTCCACCGCAGTTTGAATTGCACGCCCAACAAGCTCAGACGTTCCCGGATGAGCAGAATGTGCTTTAACAACAACGGGACAACCCGCAGCCAATGCAGAAGCGGTATCACCACCAGCCACGGAAAAAGCCAATGGAAAGTTACTTGCACCAAAAACGGCTACAGGGCCTAATGGAATTTTTTGTAAACGTAAATCTACACGAGGCAATGGAGAACGATCCGGCATCGCAGGGTCAATACGAACATCATTAAATCCTCCCATACGAATAACAGAAGCGAACATACGAAGTTGGCTCATAGTACGACCACGCTCACCTTCGACACGTACTTTTGGAAGACCACTTTCCGCTATAGCACGCTCAACCAATACATCACCTAAGGCAAGAATCTCATCCGCAATGCACTCCAAGAAACTCGCTCTTTTTTCAATATCCAATGCACGATAACTATCGAATGCCTGCCAAGCCGCTTCAACCGCTTGATCTACATTACCTTTCGTCACACCTAAATAACTCGGTTCAAGAACACCATTAGTCGCTGGATTAACACCGCGAATAATTTCGTCAGTTGTTCCTAACACTTCTTGACCGGCGATAAGTGACACTCCCTTAAGAAGGGTATTACTTTTCATATTCTTCCCCTAGTTTTAGCCGTTAAACAGAAATAAGGCAAAGCTTATCTCCAGTAGAATTAATCAAACTTATCGATATCTTGACATCATCAATGCAAGCGACAAACTCAATACGAGCTGTTGCACATAACTTACCCCACTCTATTCGGCATATTTACTTTCACTACATTTGAGCACTCACCCTAAATAATCACCTTTTGGTAACCTACTTTCACTATTATGTACTCTTAATATTACATTTTTTATTAAACTTCTCACAAGACTGCTATTAGAACAACTCCGAACTTTCATTAAAGTGTACTTCTAACTGAAGCACATTCTTCTCTGGAAAACGTCATACAGTCAATTCACAATCCGTGACTTCCACACTCACACACCTTTCTAAGGTATGAAATTAAAATAGCCTCATTTCTAACGGACCAAGGCAGGTTTTTTCGGATCAAACCGCCATCCAGGAATTAAAAACTGCATCGCGGAACTATCATCACGTTGACCCAATGTGAGCGTCTCATAAAGCGCGTGCGCTTCCATTAATTTTTCACGATCAAGCTCAATACCCAAACCCGATTCAATTGGCACGGTGATCTTACCACCATTAATTTTAAATGGCTTTTTAGTAATACGCTGGCCATCTTGCCAGATCCAGTGAGTATCGATAGCGGTCACTTCACCTGGACAAGCCGCAGCCACATGAGTCATCATAGCCAGTGAAATATCAAAATGATTATTACTATGTGAGCCCCATGTCATACCCCATTCATTGCACAACTCACCTACAGCAACGGCTCCTTGCATAGTCCAAAAATGACAATCAGCCAATCGAATATCAACTGAATCTAAACGCACAGCACTTTTAAATTGTTGCCAATCAGTGGCAATCATATTGGTTGCCGTTTTCAGCCTAGTACGACGTTTAAATTCTGCCATGGTCTCACGACCAGACCATGCGCCTTCCTGGCCACAAGGATCTTCGGCGTAGCTCAACATATGTTTGACAGGCGTCAGATATTCAACAGCCTGATCCAACGTCCAAGCACCATTAGGATCAAGGGTAAGACGTGCATCGGGGAAAACCTCGTGTAAAGCAGCAATACACTGCGCTTCTTGGTGACCATTAAGCACGCCACCTTTTAGTTTGAAATCTTTAAATCCATAACGATTGTAAGCAGCTTTAGCTAAGACGGCAACGGCTTCGGGAGTTATCACTTCTTCACCACGAACCAAATCCCAATCATCCACAGGATTATTATAAGCAGGATAAGGCAAATTAGTTTTGGTACGATCACCTAAGAAAAATAAGTACCCCAACGCTTCCACTTCATTGCGTTGTTTGCCATATTGACCAAGTAAGTCCACCACAGGTAAACCCACATTCTGACCAACCAAATCCAACAAAGCAGATTCGATCGCAGTAATAACATGAACGGCTGTACGTAAATCGAACGTTTGATTACCACGCATGTCATCTGACTGGCCGGATATTGCCTGACGGATCTCACTAATAATGCATTTCCATCTACCAACGTTTCTACCTTCTACAATTGAACGACATTGTTCCAAAGTAGAGATAATTTTATCAGTAGCAGGGACCTCACCCAGGCCGATACTACCATCATTATCTTCTAAAATAACAATCGTACGTATAAACCAAGGAGAATGACCACCACTTAAGTTTAATAAAAAACTATCATAACCAGCAACAGGAACAACCTGCATTCTCTTTATTGTCGTGAACATAATACGAACCTATTTCAAACACAGAAACCTTTAAATAGAATCATAGACAAAGCCAAGAAGAAATAAAAAAACAAAACAAACTGAATCTATGGATTTTAGAATAGCATTTTAAGTCTATATTAGACATTACATTGGCACAAATGTTGGCTAAAGGTCTCTCATAAAAATAAAAAAAGAAGCTAGGACAGAAACCTAACCTCGTTAAGGGGAACTAACTATTTTTTTTGATAATAGCTTCTAACTGCGCCATATCGCTGAAATTCGGCATGGTCAAAGGAGCACGGACATCACCCGCAGTACAGCCCATGATGGTCGTACCTGCTTTGATCAAACTAACCGCGTACCCTTTTTTTGTATCGCGTAGGCGACAAAAAGGAATAAAAAAGTCCTTAATAACAGCTGCAACCGTTTCTTTCTCTCCCTCACGTAATGATTTATAGAACTTATTTGCCATGTCAGGCATAAAGTTAAACACAGCAGAAGAATAGGTGTTCACGCCAATAGACAAGTAAGCTTCAGCGAAAATCTCAGCGGTTGGCACACCACCAATATAAACCAGACGATCTCCAACGGTTTTGATCGTGTCATTTAAAGCCGCAATGTTACCTACACCATCTTTCAAAGATACCATGTTAGTGTTAAGAGAAGCAAGCTCTTTGACTCGGTCAGCAGACAAAACACCATTAGCCCGATTATAGTAAATGAAGTGGTTTTTACTTGAACTCATGACCTGACTAGCGTACTCAACAATACCGTCTTCCGGACATTCTGTTAAGAATGGAGGCATCAACAGAATACCATCACAGCCCACCTCATCTGCAATTGCAGTAAATTTTTTAGCATCCGAAACACTACGACCCGCAGAAGCAATAACAGGAACACGACCCTTCACCGTGTCAACAGATGACTTAACAACTTGACGGTAGTCGTCTTCATCTAGAGAAAAAAACTCTCCAGTACCACCAGCAACAAAAACAGAAGACACACCATGATCAACAAAGGCTTCAATGCGTTGACGAAAAGTCTTCTCGTTAAATTTAGCATTTACATCGAAATCCGTTACTGGAAAGGACAAAAGTCCGTTGCTTAAAGCGTCTCTCATTTGTTCTACAGAAAAAGTCATACTCTCTTCCTCGTTCTTATTGTGTCTTATCTTAAAATACGTTGAGTACGCTTTCGCCTAGTATTATTTGATGTCCCTAACAACAGGTCACCTAGCTACGAATCTATATCAGACTAAGACGTTATTGAAAATAAAATCCTAAAAACTATTTAACATAGTTGTGAATAAATACAACTGAAAACACTGATTCGCGGTGAATTTTATAACTTAAAATCGCAAATTACAAGAAAAAACTAAAACAAACATCTGTGTTAGAATAATCGCGCTCATACCTATAAATCAAACATAATCTAATCATCATGTCGATCGTTACGGTAATTACGTCTAAAGATAAAGGTAATCGCGAGCAAAACCATAACTCCTACGACAATCACCATGTAGATTATCAAACTATCAGAACCAAACATACTACTCGCATCATTCTTTACATCAGTAAACAATGTATCTACTGTTGATTGATTTGTCTGGTCTTGATTCGCTTGCATAGCTGATGAAGAGCTATTATTGACCACTTCCACATTAGGAATGATTGATAGAGGTACAACGTCCTGTTCAGATTTAATAAAAAACGTCGATGTCGATTCTGGCACAGAAGTGTTAGTAATACCTTTTTCAACATATATCGAATTATTATCTTTGCGATGAATGGTCCAAATTGGTGAACAATATTTAATGTGTTTTCCGGATTGAGTTACGCCAATTAATCGTATTCTAGCTTTTATTTCAGTATTAGGGAAAACAGGCACAACTTTATTCCAATCCCCACTTGGCAGCTTTATCATTTGGTCAAATTGTTGGGAACCATCTGCAAAAATTAATTCTAACTTCACACGCGAATGTTTAGTATCCAAAGTTCTATTCGATACAGAAGACAAAAAGGCGACTAAGTTGTCACTTCGACTTTCTACCGAAAAATTAACCGGAGGAAGAACAGTAAAATATTGATCTACTTTCCGATCTACATTTTTACCTAAAAACATAGTGCTTAATTCATATTCACCCGGCTTGTTAATGCCCTCTATTTTATTTTTAAAGACTCCTTTTAAAGGGTATAATTTGGTTTTAAAAATATTTTCTTTATTGTCTCCGGCAATATGAGTCAATGTTTGTTTGACAGCGCCCTTTAACGAATTTTTGTCACTCAATACTCTTCCATCATGAAACAAAAAGACAGAAGAGTGAATAGACTCATTAACGAAATTAACTAGATCAATTTTCGTAGTAAGAAGGTTAAGCGAACTAACAACTCGCACTTTAACACGAGACAAATTCACATCATCTATTTGCCAAGTCCCTGGAGCAGGATCGGTAATAGTCACCACTGTAAAATGTGGCGCTTCAGCCACAGAAACACCCTCACGGTTAGAAATAACAAATGATCGACCATTTGGCTGAGTAATAGTAGGGAAACTACCGTTTTCATGCAGTGTTTCTATAGACATTTGGTCAACGGTAGAATCTATTTTAAAGCTCTTTCCTCTAAGAAAGAGCTCCTGATTAGGCATACTTTGAGAAAAAATACGATCAAAAGCATCCAATATATCAACTGGCCCAGCAGCTTCTGTATAAATTGCATTAGTACGATAAGACAAATGTTTCAATAAAGCTTTATCTGAATAATCAGTTAAAGAAATCGTATGTAAATGAATCCCTCTATCTTCCAGCTGCTTAACAATATCAGTCCAAATACGCTGACGAGAAGCCTGATTAATACTTTTATCCAAACTTAAATCCACATTACCATCTGTAATAAATATCCAATCTTGACGAAAACCTGGTTTAAGGTCATCAGCAGCAGGGATTTTAAGCAATAAATCTAAAACAGATTCAACATCGGTTTTTAGGTCTTGTGTCACATAATTATTAACATAGTTAATTAGCTTGATTTTGCCGGCAGCAGTAATAACTGTTTCAGGAAATAACACTCTGGGTTGCTCACCGAAAAGCCATGCACCTAACGTTGCTTTTCCTTCTGTCGCCAAATTTGAAAGAAGCTGGATTGCTTCAGAGGTAATATGGTTTGGATCGTTAATTTGCATGCTTCCAGAAGAATCGACAATAACTCGATACTGCGTATCAGCTTGACTCAAAGAGGACCAAGTAGTCACCACCACAAGAACTAGTAATACACAGAATTTTAACCATTTCACATCTGATAACTCCTTAGCATTAATACAACGAACTTATCACTTTGGCTAAACTACTGATCTTAAAAGCAACATGTATCATACAATACTATTTAAAATACAATATCAAACACTCTGTACTTAAAAAGCAAAAACGAATAAACAAAATTTTCAATAGTACTTATTACACAATAATGAGATGTTATATACTAACTTATAATCAATCTATATCATAAGATTTGAACAAACCGTGAACCCACTTAGTAAGATGAATCTCCCAATCTTCTTCACCTGCTTTCACCAATTGCATAATCACGAACAGTCAAACCTTCTTTTAAGTAAAGAAACTGTAAGTGAAAAGCTTCATTATGAATACCTTTAATCACGTTCTCTGTATTAGATAAAACCAATTTTTATTCTTTGGTCAACAGCATGATTATTGTGCTAGTATCCACATAAAAGACGTGTCATATGCTCTTCTTCTCTTTCAGTATGTCCTTGTAAGCAAACTAAGTGCTGCTTCAGCACTTTCCAATCTAATACTCTTAAATTAATATTCAGAGAATTTAAAACGCTCCAATACTGGTTCGATAATGACCTTACGACGCCAGCCCATCATTGCAGGATTACTCCAATCCAAA
>JACLAC010010484.1_pt1 | contig 14548 bp, 4 predicted proteins | sample 8027881 | NCBI WGS metagenome assembly JACLAC01 (sample SAMN15725517, study PRJNA655200) | protist metagenome | isolation source: fluorescence activated cell sorting (FACS) single amplified genomes of... | place: Spain: Blaines Bay Microbial Observatory, Mediterranean Sea | collected 2016-01-19 | reverse complement strand
ATTTACAATTAATGAAGCGGCAGCTGATATAACGCCTCCCCAGATTAGCTTTATTATCGATGATATCACCGCAGATGCCCGCCCTCAACTGAGATTTGACATAAGTGATGATTTAGCAGGATTCGACTTATCCAAGCCAGAGTCAGTTGAGGTTACCTTGACTGATCCCGATGGAGTCGCAGTTTCAATAGATGCGCCACAAATTAATAGTACAGATAAGAAAAGTGCATCAGTTACTGTAATCCCTGCAGTAGACTTGACTGATAAGGCTGGTAATTACCAAATCAGTGTCTCCACATCCGACATAAATGGAAACTCACAAAGTGCTGACCAGAGTTTTATAGTTTTATCTGAAATTGACCAGAACTCGGTACAATCAGACAGGTCTCGAATTTTGACTGAGCCTGTTTTTGCGACTGAACCATTCACCACAATCAGTGGTAGTGTACCAATCGAGAACATGCCTGGCGGTGGAAATGTCGAAATCTTTGTCAATAGCAATTCAGTTGCCCGTTCTAAGATTGACGAAAATAGTGGTAATTTCTCGGTTAGTGTTCCTTTAGTCGAAGGTATAAACGAGGTATTACTGGTTACTGAAGATGTTTTGGGACGTAAAGGTATCCCTTCAAATCAAGGTGTCTTTATCCTTGACACTCAACCACCATTGATTCGGTCTTTAGAGCCAGCCAATGGTTTGACTCTACGTCAAGCAGCTGAAATTCGAGCCATTGTTAAAGACTCAACAGTTGCGGCAAATAAAGTTAGTGGTGTTGATTCGATCACACTGAAAGTTTTCTTGAACGATCAACTTCTGACCGATGTCAGAGGTGCTGAGTACGATCCGATTTCAGGCCAACTACTTTATCCGATTTCAGCTGTTTTGGAAGATGGTACACAGCAAATTAGGGTTGAAGTATCCGATCTACAAGGTAATTCGACCGAAGCACGAACCGAATTTATTATTGATTCAGGTATCGAGGATACAACTCCACCCACTATCACCGGTCTATCACCGGGGAAAGGCACATTAGTAAATGCCGCAGTAATTAGTGAACTTACCTTACGCGGTGCGGCCTACGATATTGAAAGTGGGGTAGATGAAATTCAGATTCGATTGGATGGCAATATTGTCAGTATTCAAACTAGAGATCAAGACGAAGAAATTAGTGAAATCGCCTATCAACCTAACAACTTGTCAGAAGGTGAACATACACTGACTATCTATGCTCGTGATACTGTTGGTAATAAGCAGACGGTGAACGCGACTTTCTTAGTTGACACCACAAGTCAAATGCCGACTTTAACTATTGCCGGGCCTGAAGCTGACATAAACTCTCAGTCTTATATCACCAAAAGTAATAAAGTCACTCTTCAAGGGGTAGCTGAACCAGAGTCGAAAGTCAATCTAACTATCAACGGTAAGCCATCTGGTACGACGAAGTCTTCAACTACCGGTCAATTTTCCTTGCCTGACTTGAGTTTAATTGAAGGAAAAAATGTTATTCTTGTTACCGCTACCGATCAGGCTAACAATATTAGTTCTTCTAGTCCCTCACTAGAAATATTGGTTGATAGTCGACCACCTAGTGCTTTTGCCCCTCAGCCAGCACCCGATAGTCGAAACAAATCTCAAACGGCTACTATGTCAGTCAAAATTACCGATAATCCGGGTGGTAGCGGGCTAGATAAAGATAGTATTTTCTTTGTATTAGATGGAAATGTCGACATCTTCGATTTTACCTACGATGAAGAAAGTGGCACCGTCTCTTACACACCAACTATTGAACTTGCTGAAGGTACGCATTTCTTCCGTATCACAGCCACTGACTTTGCTGGTAATCCACTGACGTTCAACTCGGGTAAGTTCTTCATTGATCTTAGTCCGCCCGATTTCGTGGAACTGTTACCCACTGACGGCCAGAAGTTGTCTAACGATCAAGTAGAAGTTACTGCTATTGTTAAAGCGACCGATTTGGATCAACTTACCGGCAAATTAGTTAAAGATGGTAATGAAATACCAGTAGAGGTCGATGCTAACTTAATCAAGGGCTCAATTCGCATCAAAAGTAAAGATCCATTGGTTAATGGAAACTACACTGCTACTATTACAGCTATTGATGTAGCAGGTAATACGGTTGAAAAAGAAACCAATTTCACTATCGACTTGGGTGCTGTTGACGAAACGCCACCGACCTTCGTACAACAGTTTCCACCACCAGGCCAGCCCGAAATCCCGATCAAAAACTTTAATGCGCTTCAATTCCAGATATTGGATGGTGATAAAGGTGTCGATTTCGATGAGATGAGTGTTGAGATCAATGGAGTGACATATAATGATCTATTTAAACCTGGCAGCCGACATCGGTTGAACCGAGAAACCGGTGAAGTTACCTTGTTTATTCGGTTTAATCGTTCACAACTAGAGTTAGGTGGTTTAGAAGATCCATTGGAGTTAGGTGGTTTAGAAGATCCATTGGAATTGGGAGCATTGAACCGACCAATGGAGTTAGCTGTTGGTCTGAACTCAGTTGGTATTACCGTTCCTGATATAAGTGGTAACTTCGGCTTGTTTGATTTCTCATTTGAAGTCTCATTGAGTTCACCTGATTCGCCAGATTTCTTGCCTCAGGTTGCACCACCGGCACCGCCGGATGCCCTAACTCTACAAATGTATACGGACTTCTTTATCAACGATATTGGAGTAGAACCGACTACCGTTGTTGCTGGTGAAGTCTTCAATTTTGAGTTTAATACTGATCCCAAGATAGTAGCCGCGTTTTTAGATCTGTCTACCTTGGATTCTAAACTACTATCAGCAGACCCGAGTACCGATTACAAACAACCAATCGAAGATCTGAAAGCTGATGGTCTCTTACCTGAATGGGTAACAATTGATCCTGAGAAAGATTTGGGACCAATCTGGACAGTTCTAGCTAGTCTTTCGGAACATCTACCTAGCGATATTAATGTCGATATTATGAAATTAGTACCATTGGCTTTCCTTGAAGCTGATCCACGACCTTTTACAGTTCCTGCCATTGCTAATCGTTATACAGTTCAATTGACGATTAACAAAGATACCAATATTGCTGGTGGAAGGTATAGTACGCGCCTCTTTGTTGTTAAGGAACGAGAAGATGCTTCGGAAAACGAGACAATTGTAACCAATCGATTCGAAGTTAGCTCTCAAGAAATCAATATTGGTTTCAAAAATCCAGCTCTGGACGAAGAAACCAAGCCACCGGCTAGAAAAAGTCGAAGAGGTCGTAGCCGTTCTCGCCGAGGCTCACGTAACAGGCAGATAGTAATGGCTGAAGATGGGACTTTAGTTGTGGAAGATTCGACGTTTGAAGAGGCGGCTTACGAAGTAGTAATTAATGAAAAAGATGGAAAAATCTATACCAATTCACCTGAAATTCCATTGACGGGCCAAGTACCCTTAAGTAAGAACAGAAGTCTGATGGTCGAAGTCTTTGTTAATGGCAACACTATGGGTATAGTTGAAGCAAAATCAGATGGTACTTTTACCATTGACCGTATTATCTTAGAAAATGGCGAAAATACTGTCTCAGCCTTTACACGTAGCGAATCCAAGTTACAAAGTCCATTATCTGCACCTAAAACCTATGTGTTAGATTTAGAGCCACCGACAGTTAATTTTATTGATCTGCCAAACTACAGTAAAGACTTGGCCTTTATGGTTAAAGTCAAGTATCAAGATAATAGCCTAGATACTGCCGATTTCATCACTTTGATTGTTAATAATAAACCGATTGCCATCGACCCAGCCGAAAGTGATACTAGTAAAATGGACGACTTGATCAAATCAGTTGAAGTAGAGTTAGTCGATGGTGAGAACCAGCTTGTGTTGACAGCTATTGACACTGCTGGCAATGCTAGTTCAATTGTAAAAAGAACTATCATTGTAGATCGCTTACCGCCAGAAACAACTCCAACCAATCTACAAGCTGAGCTAACATTCTCAGGAACTGAGGTTAAGCTTGATTGGCAGGCAGATCCTGATGCTGGTAGTTATAATCTATATCGTTCAGAAAAACCAATTCTGGCAACTGAACTGAACCGTGATGATGTGAGTTTATTAACAACCACTACAGAGACAACTTTTGTTGATACTAATGTCGATCCTGAAGTGACTTACTATTATGCACTGACTTCAGTTAGTCCAGCAGGACTGGAAGGTGTTAAGGTTTCGATCAATCGAAATGTAACTATCATTTCAGTTAACAAAGGTGGTACGGCCATTTTAGCTGATGGGACTCGATTAAGAGCTGGTTTCCAAGCAATTGCATCTGACTTGACACTTTTCAATGCTATTACTATTGAAGATTTAAGCTTGGGTGGCCTTCCACCTCTGACCGGAGCTTTATCTGATCAAGCCATTGTTTTTAGTGCTGCTACCCAATCGGGGCAAACATTCAATGATAACTTTAACCAATCTGTTCAAGTCTCATTATCTTATCCGACCAATAGCCGTCAGGTAGATGTCTACAGGTTAAATTTAGATTTGACTCAAGTTCAAGCTGGTCAATCGGATGGTGAATGGGTCAAGGTTGCTAGTACTACCGACATTGACGATCCCAATATTCAAGTAGAATCAGGCTTAATTACCTTCCCCGCTAATAGGTATGGTATTTACGGATTGGCTAAGCCACTGACAGAGCCATGGGACGTTAATGGCGATGGCCAAGTCGATATTTTTGACTTGGTCTTGGTGGTTAAATATTTTGCCCAAACGGGTGATGATATTTCTGGTGATGTTAATGGTGATGGCCAAGTCGACATTTTTGACTTGGTCCTAGTTGTCAAGCACTTTGGTGAAGTCTATTCAACCGTAGCAACTGCTCCAGCCATAGCCTCATTCCAGCAGCCAATTCGCCTCCACCTATCCGCTGAGGTAACTAAAACTGAGAATCAAGGCCTCGATCAAAATATCTACCAAATAACAGTTCAAGCGGATATGCCTGAGTCCACACTGAAGGGCTACCAATTAGATTTGGCTTACGATCCCTACAAACTTGGCATAATTGATGTTAGTAGTAAAGGAAAGATTTCTATTAGTTCTGATAGCTTGCCTCCTGTTTACTATCCTGTTCAGCCAAAATTTGGCTTAGGTCTAGTGCAAAACATTGCAGCCGTTAGAATTCCAAATTCCCAGATAGATGATCGCTCGGAAAGAACAGGAACAATACTAGCCACCATAAGTTTGCGTTTAAAGACAGAGACTAGACAAGCATTAGATAGTTTAAGTTTGCAGAATTTGCGGATAGTCAATAGTGATGGTCAACTGGTACCTGTAGAAATTGATAGCCGTATTCAACTGCAAGTAAAAGAAGAGAATCCGCCGCATCAGTACACGTTAGAACAGAATTACCCCAACCCGTTCAATCCTGAAACTTGGCTACCTTACCAATTGACAGAGCCAGCGAATGTAACCCTTTCCATTTACGATAGTAAGGGTCAGTTAGTTCGTCAATTACAAATTGGGCATCAACGGGCAGGCACCTATGCTAGTCGAGACCGAGCTGTCTATTGGGATGGAAAGAACGAATTGGGTGAGTCGGTAGCATCAGGCATTTATTACTACCAAATTCAGGCTGAATCGAGCTCTAGTTCTACTTGGAGAAAGACTAGAAAGATGCTACTTCTAAAGTAAGAGTGGCCAAAACTAATCTACTAATTTTGTTGGTGATGAGTTTTCATCTGTGCTCATCACCTCAATTGATCCGCTGCTTGAGACAGAAGCAGAAAAAGGATCGTACATTGCTTCGGCAGAAATCGGTGGCAAAACGAATTTACCTTTGGTTATGGCTCGTAAAGCGTAGAAAAATTTGGTTTCTTTCTTCTTTTCAAACCTACCGAAGAAAATTAGTCGGTCGTCCCGAATGTCGATGTAACTGGGCTTGAAATTCTGGTCTTGAAGCCAAGAGACCCCTGATCTGGACTCAATGCGTGGATTCTCGATCTCGAAACCGGCTGGTAGTTTATCTGTGATAACTACGTTATCTAGATCCTGATTTAGAGCCTTGATCGTGATTTCAGCTACTACTAGTGAGCCGTGAGGAAAACGATTATCTGAGAAGGGGGTTCCGGATTCAGTCAAAAACCGGCGACGAACTTCTAATTCTTTGTCAAAGTGATCAATTTTGTTATTAACTGGCACTCCTTCAGCTGTCCAGCTTAGGTAACATTTTCCTTCTCCCTCGATCTCTATCTCCAGTTCTACACCAGACCACTCCTTTTCGCTGAAAACCAGATCTTGATTGGAAAAAGTTGCATAATTATAATTATCAACTTGAACTGTACCTTTGTAACCTAAATTAGCCTGTTGATTTGCAAACTTCCCCAAAGCCAAAAAAGCAAAAGCATTTTCTTGGGTGGTGTACCAGCGATTATCCTCAGACAACTTTTTCATCAAATTGTCAACCAAAGTTGGTACTGAGGTATGAGTTGGACTAAGCTCTGATAAGATATCTAGCATAATAGCCTGAGAACGAATTGGTGACTTGAAATTACCCCCTGTTTCTCTTTGGCCTTTGAGAATTGGTGCTTGGTCAGGCAGAATAGCTAATGCCCTAGTTGACTGACCAACTTGACCTAAAGCACCAGCTAGTTGATAAAGAAGTGCCCCTGTCAAATTTCGGCTTTTGAGGTAGTTCACGGTACTGATTTCTGGCTGACCAGCAATTGCCAACACATAGCAGGCATAGGCGATCCGTTCAAGATTAGCATCATGATTGCTATCCTGACGAGTTTCGCGTCTTAATCCAGTTAACATTGAATCATAGACTCGATCAGAAACTTGATAACCAGCTTTTCTAGCTTCAACCAAAAAATGAGAAGCATAAATGCTACTCCAGTGATTACTGTAAGGGCCACCCGGCCAATAAGAGAAATAACCATTGGACATCATCATACTTTCTAATTTGGCAATTCCCTGAGTTAAGAAATCATCCCTTTTTTCATTTTTATGACCCTGTTGATCATTGCCGATAAGCAGCATTTTAGCCAAATCAGAAAAATAGAGCATGGGAAAAAGGCGAGAAGTCGTTTGTTCAACACATCCGTGTGGGTAGCTTAAGAGATAAGATAGACTCCCTAGCATTCTCAACATCGGATTTGGAGATAATTTCAGTGTGAATAAACTGGTATCAGTTAAAAGGTCATCTGGTAGTTTGATAATAGTGGGTTGATTGACTACTACTTCAGCCATGCCTGTACGAGTAACTAGAGGGGCCGAGGGGCGTAAGGGAAGTTCAGTTGTTATCTCAGTTTTCTCATTATTACCTTCAGCCGTCAATTTGAAAGCGACGGTTCCGACTGCTTTTTCAGTTTGAACTGAAAATTCAACCTGTTTTTCTTGATTGTTTGCGATGATTAGAGTTTTTTTTCTCTCATCTAAAATGGCAACCAAATTGTTGCCTGATAGGTGAACAGTGATTTCTGTTTCGAGCCCGGTACCATTAAAAACTCGGACAGGAATTTTAGCAATATCACCACCAGCCAAAAAACGAGGATAAGTTGGGGTTAGGACGATTGGATCACGAACTGTGACAAAGGTCGATGAAGAACCAAACTGTTCGCCCTGCATGGCAACTGCCATCAAGCGTAGTTTGCCGTTGAATTGAGGAATCTTAAAAGTGACGCTTCCACCACCGTTAGTATTAGGAGTAATCAAACCTGACCAAAGTGAGATAGGTTTCACCCTTTGTACGCTGATAGTACTTAATCGTTTTTTTCGTTGGCCTTCAATTCCATCCCCACCAGTACTAATCGTACCTTTGGCAGATTCTACCTCTGGCAAAATACCCGCGTAAAGATCATGAGACGTAACACCTAATCCTCGTTGGCGAAAGAAGTAGCGGTGAGGGTCTGGAGTTTGAAAATTAGTTAGTTGCAAAATACCTTCATCCACTGCAGTTACGGTTAATTGACACTGACTAGGTTGAGCCATAACCTGATTAATCTGAACTTCTACCACCAAAGACTGATTAGGCTGAATCTCTGTCGGCGCTGTTAGGCTAACCTTTAATTGCTTAGCCTCAGTGTTGATTCTGATTGGTATGACTCCAAATGCTCGAGCTGGTGCATGTTGCTCCAATGATTTCAATGATCGAACTAAGATAGCTGAGACGTAAGCATTGGGAGAAAAGATCGAGTTAACCGGAATATCAACCGTGACGCTGTTTTCTTTCATTGTCAAAGTCTGCCATTCCAAGATTTTGTCCTGTTCTAACGTGATTAATAGTTTGCCAGCGAAAGGTGCCTTTACCTGTAGTTGGGCCATCTCACCAGACGCATAACTTTCCTTATCTAAAACTAGGTCTAGGCGATCAGGATTTTTCATCGCCCATGGTGAGTATCCCCATCCACTAGTATAAAATGTGATGGAACTTCGGCTACCACTTTCAATTTCTCGTACGGTGACTTGGTACTCCCCGTATTCATCAGGAATGAAAGTATAACGATTTACTAATTGAGTTGAAGTTAATGTATCGGTTCGCAACAAATTAGGTTGTTTTTCGGACTGGTAGCGATACCGACCTTTTTTATCCTGTTTTAAAATCGAGTTCCACTGTAATTTAAACACTTGAATCTCTAATTTTCGTTTAGTAACCGCTTCACCCGCTTGATTGACTGATACCATTAGAATATCAGCTGGCTGTCCAATTTGAACGTAGCCTTCGAAATCAGTTTTTAATCCAATATAGTGACTATAAGGATGAATATCGATCCGTTTATAAGCACTGACTGCTCGACCACCGGGTTCACTCACTGTCCCGGTGATAATACCCTTTAAAGCTGATGGTGAAGGCACAGACTGAGGTAAGCTTAAGGTAAATTGACCTTTACCATTTGCATCTAGGACTGATTCACCCAAGTTAATTTGCTTCCGTTTGAATAAACGATCCTGATCGTAGAAAGAGAAAGAGGCATAATCATTTGGCCGAAATCTGCTTGATTCGAGGTCGCAAACAGTACTTGTCCTCATACCTGCAGCAGGTGGGCCAAATAAATTTATCCCTTTCAATTCTACTATTAGTTCTTGGCCTAGTTGATAGGATGACCGTGGTGTACTTACTTCCACTTTGATTCGGTCTGGCATAAATTCTTCTAATCGAAAAATCTGTCGACCAACTTCTTTTGTAGCTATCATCAAACGGGCTGTATAACCGCCCGTTTTAGCATATTTTGGAAATGTAATCTCGAATTCAGCGTTACCTTTTGTGTTCAGCTCTGCTCGTAGCTCTCGAAAAATTCTCTGGTCAGGTCCTAGAATTTGAAGTAGTACTGGAAACGGTGCTGGAGGCAGATTTTTTTCGTCCCGAACTAATACCACCAAATTAGCATTTTCTCCTGGCCGATAGATTCCCCGATCAAAATAGAGAAAAGCATCATAAGCATCAGTAGTGTAAGGATCGCCACGAACTTTGAAATCGGTCAAAGAAACTCGTGTTTTGTCTAGTTGAAGAAAGGAAAAGTCTTGCCCATTATTTAAATCACTTTTTTGTGCTATTAAAAAAAATGGATAGAAATCCTTGGTTTTTTGCTCTAGATCTGTGAAACTAGTGTAGCCTTTGCTGTTGGTCTTTCCAGTCAATAAAGTCTGGTTATTTTTGCTAACTAATTTGACAGTGACATTAGCCTGCGGCTCTAGTGTTTCAAGTGAATTGACCCAAACTCTTAACTCCTCAGTTGAACTTTTCGCAATTATTCCCAGATCGGTTACCACTACCCATCGAGTTGCATCTAACCAACGCTGATCCGATTTCCGTGCCTTAACCAGAAAGATCCCTTTTCTTTCAGCATCGATATAATCCGCCAGTGAGATCGGGGTTACAACCTGATCGTTTTTAACTGAGTTAATCGGTAGTTCTTGACTCGACAAGAGTTGTCCCAGCGAAGAAGTCATCCACTGAGACCAATTACTTCTAGCCAAATGATTGATGTTATTACGAAAGACTTTATAAATTTCTAGCTGTACTTTATTAACATTGATAGTGGCCAAACCTACATTCATGTTTCCTGTTCTGGATAAGTACATGCCATCCCCTAAAAAACGAAGACTAGGATTCAGATTTGCAAATTTGATAGTCTTTTGAAATGTTTTTTTCAATTCTGATTCATCATTAGCTATCAAGCCACGAAGAATCTTTAACTGGTAGGAATTACCAGGTTTGAACTGGTCACACTGTATTTGTATCGTTCGTCGATATTTTGGACTAATCCGCAATTTCTGATTAGGTATTGGTTGGTCCTCAGCTGAACTGATCTGGATAAATGACTTTAGGCTTTCTGCCGTTACATCAGTATTAAATTCAACCTGTAGGTATTGCCCCATATTACCTTGAGAAGGAAAAGCACTTTCGACTACCAGCTGACCTAGCTGGCGTAAAGCCAAACCTACAGTATATTCAGTAACTAAACCTTGATGTCCATCAACTGGTTTTAAACCCTTGGCAATTTTTAAGACAATAGGTTGGTCAGTATTGCCTCGCTCTAATTCAATCGTCTCAAAATCAAAAACTTGGTTGTTGTCATTATTCGTATTTGTAGAGTGAACTAGGCTATAGTCAATTTTCTCCTGATTACGCTTAATAGTAATTGCCTGAAGAAAAGAACCAGTACTAACTGGATAATTAAACTTAACTGTACCCACTAACTTAGCTCGGACTCCTTTTTTCGATTGATAGGCAAACTGCAAGTCGGCACTTTCAACCTTTATCTGTTCAGTCTGAAATGTAAAAACGCGATTACCAATCAGGTTAAATAGTTTGTTATCTAATATTGTTGGTAGCACTTCGGCTTGAAATGAAGTGGAAGGAGGTAAGGTTTTTTCTGTGAAAAATTTTAGTCGATTAGTCTCAATCCATCTAACTTTACCTGGTATTTTTGGATTAAGACGAAGAGAAAGATCAGCTAGATCTTGACCAATTAAAGTTTGGTCTGCCACTGGAGCTGAAAAGGTAATTGTAAAGCTGGCGTCTTGCGGAACAACACCTTGTGGATGAAAATTATTGACTTGTATATTAGTCTTTTGCGGATCAACTTCAACCGGTTGGTCAGAGATAATTACTGTCTCAGGAGTTGACTGTCTAAGTTCCGTTAATTGTTGTTGAAGATCAGCGATATAAATCCCACTCACTAGAATCACTAATCCCATCACCGATATCAACAACCACAAAATCTTCCTGTTATCCATTATCGTATTTTCCAGTAAGCTTCTGGTGATTTCAGGTTGATTCCTCGATTAATAATTGGGGTGGTACTCAATTGAAGTTTCCTTTTATAAACAACAATTAGAAAACTTAACAAAAAATATACTTAGAGAGATATTCCGACGACCATTGATCCCAAAGGATAATTTTTAACCAATTACGGTCAAACATAATTTTTGTGAATTATTTTGTTTAAACGGAAGATCTAAGAGAATAGCTTCCAAATCTATATCTACCAGCCAGGTTATTCTTTGGAACCTGAGAGTACTAAATTATTGAATGTTTGGTCTTGTTAAGATCAGGTACCCAAAAACATATAACAGACGTTCAATTGCAAATCCTTTCATCAGTTCACACTTTGATTCATTGAAAGTCAGAATCGATATTTATGAACAGAATTCCAAAAATAGGCAAAGCTGTATTCGATCAATACTTGTTTACACTCAAGTAATCTATACTTCTAAATCATAAAGTATGATTAGACTTAAATTTGGCTTAATTCAACTTTATATTTTTTTAGTGTATCTAACTCTCTTTTTAGGTGGTTGCGGTAGGGGTCAGACCAACCGATCCATTCACCGCTAAGATAGCCATCATAACCGATGGAAAAGAGACACTTCATCGCTTCTCGATGATCCACATAACCAGTACCTATCGGTACTAAGTTATTATCCGGATCGCCATCATGAATGTGAAGATGTTTTATCCAAGGGCGTAAGATGTCGAATGATTCCGAGATAGTAGCAAATTGACGACGTACTGGATGCATGATATCCCAATTAACGGCTATATTGGGATGATTAACGGCTCGCATTACATCAGCTACATCAGATGGATTGCACCAATCATCATGGGTTTCCATACACAAAAAGACTTCTCGATCTGCTGCATGGTCTGCGACTTGAGCTAATGCAGTAGCCACTAATTCAACCCCCTTTTCGCGATTAACACCTTCACCTAACTGACCTCCAAAGAACCGGATGCTAGAAGAACCAATATCAGCAGTCAGGTCGATAGCACGGTGTGTATCAGCGATCATCTCTTCTCGGTTAGCAGGGTCTGCATATCGACAGGAAGTGGCAACACAAGCTATAGTAATACCGTGATCGTCCGCTTTCTGGCGTATTTCACGACGCTGGTCGACTGTGGTATCAAACTCTACACCATGTTGGTGGCTAGCACTAATGCGAGGTTCAATCCCGTCATATCCAAATTCTTTAGCCATAGATAAGACTTGGTCGAGTGTAAGCTCCGGACAGGAGAAGGTCATAAATGAAAATTTCATATTGTCAAGCACCCTGAATCGGTTGATGTTGAATATGTGATGAGAAAAGACAAGTTTATAGTCAACGTTTCAGAAAAATTATCCTGTTCGTTCGTCTTCGCGGTCAGTAGCCAGTGGAGGCCGTGGAGACAGCTCTGATATACTGGCATACAGATCGTTGGTCATGTTGATTTGCATTGAGGTTAGAGATCCTTCTAACTGATCTATATTTCTGGCTCCGATAATTGGGGCTGTAATTGCTGGGTGAGCTCCCACCCATGCCACGGCTAAACCTGCTGGGTGATAACCACTCTGCTGGGCCAAATGGGTCAAATCTTGAGCGATTTGGTAGTAATGCCTACCTGCATATCGGCTTTGGTACATTTGATTTTCCAGTAAGCGACCACTATCTGGTCGCTCGCTAACACCATATTTCCCACTTAGTAATCCTCCCCCTAATGGGCTATAAGGAATCACACCCATCCGCTCAGATAGAGCCATAGGTAATATTTCAACTTCGACTTGTCGTTTGGCGAGATTATACATTGGTTGAATACACTCAAAACGTGCTAGGCTCTCTTGTTCCGAAATTCCGTTGGCTTTAACGATCTGCCAAGCCGCATAGTTGCTGACTGCCGGGTACAGTATTTTACCTTGGCGAACCAAATCGTCCAGAGCTCTCAATGTCTCATGAATTGGCGTGTCCTCGTCAAAATGGTGAATAAAGTAAAGATCAATAAAGTCCGTGTTCAAGCGACGAAGGCTGTTCTCAACTTCTAAGAAAATATGACGACGTGATGCTCCTGAAGCATTGATATCTGCCCCCATACTACCATAAAATTTAGTAGTAATTACGACTTCAGATCGACAATCAGCGATCAGTGCTCCTAAAATTTTCTCCGATCTGCCCTGATGATATACATTGGCACAGTCGAAGAAATTTATACCAACCTCACGGCACCGGTGAAATATTTTGGCTGACATAGATTCGTCGGCATCACCAAAAGTCATGGTCCCTAAACAGAGCGATGATACTTTTACACCTGTTTGTCCTAGAAGCTTGTAATCCATTATTTACCTTTTTATGTTTTTACAAAAAGACGAAGAATATTTGTTAGATTGCCGTCAAAAGTAACCCGGCAAAACTAACACAGTATAGCACTGATCTGAACAGTCGACAATGAATAGAAAGTTTGTTATTTTTTACCATAAGTTCATAAGAAAAATTTTGATGTCAATCTATACTTGACCAGGTAAGTGGCTGGTTCAATTAGCTTAGGTCTAGCTAAAATTAGGGATATAAAGTAAGTTTTGGAGGAAACAAATTGAGTGATTTCACCTTCAATCACATACCAATTTGGCTATTGATATGTGTGATATTAAGTTGCCGACAGCCTACTGAAACGGTTTTAACATCTTTACCCTCTGCAACTGAGCAACCAGACGTTGTAATAGCCCTGCCAGTATATCTTACTGATAAATTGGATCAGGAATGGTTTTTGTTAAGTTTCAATGATCAGGGAAGACAGAAGAAAACAATGCCCAACTCTCAAACAACCATACAATTCTCAACCGATAGGTTGTCGGGATCGGCTAGCTGCAATCGGTACTTCGCTGGCTACCAACTTAAAAATAGATATGACTTATCAATAGAAAGAATAGGTGCAACTAAAATGGCGTGCCCCGATCCTATTGGTATCATGCAACAAGAACACACCTATCTAAAGTTGTTGTCCCAAACTAAAGCTTACTATATCCGAGAAGGACAACTCACTCTTTATAATGAGGATAAAGTTCCTCTCCTTATCTTTCAACAACAAGAAAACGAAGAATGAATTTTAAACTGGACTGAAGAATAAATTCTCAATAAAGCTCCTATTCGATAGTAGACTGATTTTGGAAATATTGGTTCAAATAGTGAATCCAAAAGTGAACTCTTGTGAAAGGACTTCTCAAACTATCAAAGATAAGAAATCTATCATCTAGTTTGACCTGAAACAGTTTGATACTGATATACATAGATGTGACTAACTAATTCAGACTGATC
>JACLAC010008877.1_pt1 | contig 14550 bp, 5 predicted proteins | sample 8027881 | NCBI WGS metagenome assembly JACLAC01 (sample SAMN15725517, study PRJNA655200) | protist metagenome | isolation source: fluorescence activated cell sorting (FACS) single amplified genomes of... | place: Spain: Blaines Bay Microbial Observatory, Mediterranean Sea | collected 2016-01-19 | reverse complement strand
ACAGGAGTGCTGCCAACAAAAACAATCACAATAATCCACAAAGCAAACCTGATCAGGTGAGCTGGAGGGGAGGCAATAGAGAAGGTGCGGCCCGCTGTGGTATTTGTACCAAGGTGGCGAAGCATATTTGGTATAGGTGCCCTTTGATAGATGAAATCCGCCAGAAGAAGCACAATTTGCCAAAGGACATGTGCTTGAAATGCCTCCAGCATAAATCATCTTGTGAACGTCAAAAGCAAAAACATGGTGAATGCCACAAAAAGAAATCTAGAAATGGAGAGTTTATTTCAGTTCTGTGCAAAGAACATGGACAAGTGTACTGGGCGGTGTGTTTTGCATGCGACCAAGTCAAGAACCCTTTTCCCAAAAGGACAGTACCCCATTTGTATTTTGAAGTGAAGAAAGACAGGCAAGCATCTGTAACTGGTCCAAGTGCTAGTTACACCCCGCAGGACGCCTGGGCCAGGTGTTTGTTCCTGGTACAGCGATGCCAGGGGAGGGTCAACGGGTACAGTTTTCCCCTCATCGTTGTTTACGATACAGCCGGTGGAGTAACTTGCTCAAGGCTGTCTGATGATGTTTTATCACACTGCCAACCTGAGGGAGAGAGAGAAACCTCTCTGACCACACTGCACGGAGACAGTGTGGAAGGATACAATGCAATCTACACCATCGACATCTTGGGCGCTGGTGGCGCAGTGTATAGTGTCAGCACTGTTCATTTTGACCACATTCCACGGCCTCGGATCAATGGCAAGCTTGAAAAAGCACTCCGCAAGGCTGGGTTGGATTTTTTGCCAAACGCAAAATCAATTGAAAAGGACAGTTACTTGTTGTTGGGCGCAGCCAACATGCAAATTTTTCCTCTGAGGCTTCATGAGGAATGCTTGGAGGCCAGAGGATCAAGTAAACTAGCAAAAATGTATCCATATCTCTGCTTGTATCAATCACAAATTGATGGGCGCAAAATGCTTGCGGGTTGTTTGTCCAGAAAATCTAAGCGGCAGCATCTGATGTTCGTGAGATCACAGCAGAAGGATAGTGATCACCCAGTCTCACCACCACCATGTCACCAACCATCAGCCGATGAATCATCAGAGGAGAAGGATAGAGCTGGAGCTAAGGCACAAGCAGGGCGCCAGGTCACATTTGAGGACCAACCTGTGGTGTGCCATTCTCCTCCTGCTGTATCACTTTCCCCTCCACCTCACAGACCAAGGGAAAATCATGATGATTTTTTCCAAGGAACCTATACAGACGATCGATATAACACATCAGACGTGTATGAGAGCGACAGTGACTCGGATTACACTTACTCATCGACCTCTGGAGATGATGACAGTGATGATGATGGTGATGACGATGATGATGGAGCTGTACCACACATGTATACATTGTGTTACAGCAGCGACAGCGACAGCGACACTGGCACATTGTCAGACGACAGTTGTGATGCTGATGATGAGTGGGAGGATGATGGTGATGATGATGGTGAGGATAGGTGGAAATATGATGAAGATGATGTATTCCAGACCATCACCAGACAAGCAATAGAATGACAATCAAAGTCAATGACTTGTGATGGACGTCACCACCAACAACCATCACCACCAGAATCACCACCACCAAATCAACCGCCATCTCTGACACCAACTATCCACAATCATCGCAAGACTCACCACCAGTCCTTCTTTACTGAGCTCATAGACAGCAATGAAGAGAAAGCGGGGAAATTATTTCAGTCAACAAGCAAGGATTACCTTGAAAAAGAGAACTACAGGTCTTTTCTCCAGGAATGTTTGCAATCATTCAAATCCAATGTCACATCTGTGCCAATCGGTTGTGCGATCTGTGATAGGAGGGTAAGACGGCTCACTTCAGGCCAAGACGTAATAGATTTTAGCCTTGGAAAACAGCTAGAATTTGTAAAAAGCAACAACACAGGTTTTTTCGTTTATCATCGTGATCATTTAAATTTGGTTGAAAACCTACCAACGGGGCAGGCACAGGCTGCAGCCCGGTTGGTAAAATGTGCACAAAAGTTGGAGAAACTCCCTTTTTCTTTGGGCTACATAAATCACGGTCTGGCAGTAGCTCACATCAATGGTTGGAGTGAGTGGATGTCGGATAAAAAAGGTGTGGCGCCCGAGCAGGGGGATGGCCTTCAACTCCATGTGACTTCCCTCCATATAGTGTTAAATTTAGCGTCTGATTCCACGGTGCTGAGGATCACACAGTCAGCCAATAGCATCTTTAGGAGTCTATGCAAGTCACATTGTCCCTGTCAGAGTAAAAGAAAGGGAAAACAATCAAACAAAACTGGGGAAGAGCAACGGGAGCAACAGCCTGAGGGTGTGGCACCCGAGCAGGGGGACAATCAGGCAGTTGAAGGCTGCGATTACAAGTTGTCTCTGAATGACACGATCCCCCAATATTCGCAGACCCTCCCCAACATAGGAAATCTTACCCTCCAACTTCAATTGTCAATCAACTCTTCTGGTGCGGACATTGGAAAATTCTACCGCCAGCTCCGGCAAGGGGAAAAGACAAAATATTTGAATGCAATGTTCTTTTTCCGAGACAACCTTTCAAGCCTCCCATCATTGTCATCTCATGATATGAATGGCAACCCCAACGACAAACGTGTCCTTCTTTTGAACAGATGCTTATTTGGGATCAAAGACCTATCACAGAGTGCTCAATGTGCTGCCCGGAAGGCAGTGGGACTCTTTTTGGAAAATATAAAAATTGACAAAAATAGACAAGAAAATATCAAATTTCTGAGAGATGCTGAGCTGAGTCATGACTTTTTAGAAATGGAGGGTGCGTTAAAGGATTTTATATTCCATCTAGCAGAGCGAAATCTTCGATGCAACTTATATGTGGATGACTATTCGGGAGGGATCCAGATGAGAGACACATGGGAATACTTGCATGTAGCTGCCAAGAAATCCCACCACACTGATGCAAGAGGGTGGACAGAGTCCATTCTCAGAAGTAGCGCAGAAGACCTGGAGGAAAGAGTAGCCAGTGCAACCATCCTGTCCCTCGCTTATTGTGGGTTCTTCTTTAAGAGCTATGATACAATCAACAAGAAGAAAATGCAACTTAACAAATTGATTTCTTTGACTTCCCCAAAAATGTTAAAAACAGAACTGGTTAAACCATTGAATCATCAGGTCAAGGGAGAACATCTGAAAAAATTAAGGGTGGACATTATTTCAGAACCAGATCAATCACAGGGAAAAGTAGGAGATAAGGATCAACCTTTCCTCACTCAACTGGGAGTTCTTTATTTTGGCGATGGGAGGATATCCTTGAAAAGCAAGAGTTTAAAATTGAGGTCTCGGAAAGCTCCCGGGTATAGGATTTGCACTAATTATGAAGAGTATTTGCTTTGGAAAAAGGAGAAAGAGGAGAACATCACTAGGAAAGATTTGGCGGCGGTGCTTGGCGCCTGCTACGATTATCTTGGGGTGCACCTCAGCTTTCCAATCTTACTCATCAAATTTTTAACTGCAAAATGTTCACGCCTGGACAGCATGGACTGGAGTTGGGAGGCCACCGTTCCAGGAGGGCTTCTGTACCTCTTGGACTGTGCCATCAGGCATTATTTCATTGCTGTCCACAAAAAGCAACAGAAAATAGGTTTGAGATTTTCATTGAGCTCCACTCTCATATTGGTGGCTGCCAGCGACGCCTCAGCGACCTTGTACGCCACCCTTCACTTCCTGGTGCAGATTGACCAGGTTGGGGAAAGCAGGAGCCAGTGTGTCCACCTCTTGGAGTCGCATACTTATCTCGCCAAAAAGACTGTTTTGAGCATCCCTCACTTGGAGGCGATCGCCCTTGTACGATCGGCGCAAAAGACAGTGGAGCTGAAAAAGATTCTGGATCAGTCAGGCTTCTGCGTGGACCCCAGGAACATTATTCACCTCAGTGACAGTCAAACCATTGTGCACATGTCATCCTCTCCGCCTCACCTGCTAGAGTCGAAATTTGCCCATCTCATGTCGAAGCTGTCACTTCACATGCTGGAACTAGGAACTACGATCCAGGATTCCGTCTACTTTTTTCTTCAGACCAACATCAAGCGCAATTCTGGAGAACTATTCTGTGCAGATGTCTTGTCCAAGGTTGAACCAACCTGGTCATCGGATGACATTATGGAGAGGTTGGGAGAGAACTTTGCCAAGAGTCAGCAATGGCTCCACAATAGTCCAGACTCCTGGGAGCATATATACCAGTTGTCCAATCAGAAGGGGGTGGAAAACAAAATGTTTGAATTGAAAATAGCACCAATATATGAGTTGCTGAGAAGTGAGCCTGCATCATCATTCCAATCAAAACAAGTGTCGCCGCAAAACACAACAACTGCCAGCCTGCCACACTTATTATCTGTCGAGAGCAACAAGGAGCAGCAGCCGGCTTCAAGGTTGTCTGATATGTCCCACCTGTCCCACTGCCGCCGTGAGAAAGAGAAGTCAACTCTCAACACTGAGCATGGCATAGTTGGTGTCAGTGTGGAGGAAAATAACTCAGAAGCACAGCTCTGCTGCGCTCCCACAGACACGAAACACAGCTTTCAACAACTTATGCGCAGAAAATTATTGCAAGTCAATACTGGAAAGAATGCTTTCTGCATAATGAGTATGTGTCTCTATTATTGCTTGAAATTGAGAAGGTTGGCAAACATGAAAAAGTGTGAGAAAGAACTTAAAGTAAAAACCTTGAGACTTGAGTATGAAAGCATAAAAAGGGATTACTTTGCTTTTTTGCCGTCCTGCCAGTTAAGATGTGGCCTTCTGCAAAACCTGTCCTGCGGACGAAAACACAAAACACAAACACAAATATTTTTCCACCCGAGGCTAAACTTTCCCTATTGTTGGCCGGCATTCAACAGGGCTGAAATCCAGCTCTCTGATTTATTGACTGTTTTGAAAACTGATACAAACTCGCTGAGTTACACGTGGGACCCCAGCACACACCCACAAATACTACTGGAGTACATTTATACTTTGATGTCATGTCAACAAACCGGTGTCAAACCTGTGAGGGGTTTGGACACTGTTAAGCTTCAGTTCCATCCAGACTTGAGTGGTGGCAAAGCTGATGAAAAGAACCCTGATAACTCAGAACACAAAGGTATAATAACACTGGGAGTGGGACGTCCTCAGTCCACAATCTTGGGAGATCAGCACACAATTCTGGGTTCCGGGATCTTTCGCATCCTCTCTCTGCAAGGAAGTTTCGGACTTTCAATATTAACATTAGCTCATGTGAGAGCCAACCACAAGCGACAGCGGACAAAAAGCCTCCTTCTCAGGATGGGCTTTTCCATCCAGAAGATGGAGTCCCTGCTATATTCTCAGCAGCAAAATTGCGACTTTTGCCGGAGAAAAAAGGCTGCGAGGAAAAACAGGTCTCTGGGAATGGCAGTGAGTGCTTCAGGGGCGTCACAGGCACTCGCATCACTTTGTTTTGATAGTAACCAACATGTGTTCGCAACAGACATTTTCGGCCCTCTTGTGCTCCAACACGACCAAAAGGTTTGGGCGATCGTCTTCGTTTCACTGATAACAGGGTTCACTTACACTTTTGTGGTCACAGACATGACAGCTGAGTCGGTTTGTGGGGCTGTGTTACGCTTGGTGGCAGTTTCAGGGCAGGTGAAATTGGTTTTGAGTGACCAGGGCAGTAACCTGTCGCCGTGGGCGCAGCACTCTAGTTTGATTAAGGTGGATGGATCCTCAGAGGAAGGAGTGCCAGATGCCAACAATTCCCCTTACAACATTCTAGAGAACCAGTCACATAGTTCAAGAACCCCTCAGCAACCGCTCAGGAGACTGCTCCAGACAGCGGAGAGAATTCAGGGAAGTAGCATCATGTGGAAACTCGGGTCGGCAAACTTTTCTGAACAGCAAAGTGTCGTTGAGCTTGCAGTGAAAAGCCTGAAACATTCTTTGACGGATTCCGATTTTCACCAAAAATGTCAAAACTATTCAGTGACAAATTGCGAGACTGCTCTTGCAGTGGCAACAGCCTCCTACAACAGTAGACCCGTGGTGCAGCTGGAGAATGGAGCCTTCTTCAGTCCATTTGACATTATGTCCTTGATGTTGGCAACTTGTCAGGAACCAACAAATGGTTTGACACTCTTTTCAAACGACAAAAAGATCAGACAGGGGTTTCACAGGCTTCAGCAGATGAAGACAGAGCTGCAGTCTTCAATGTTCGATAGCTACTGCAGATACCTGTACAACAATATGGACACTTCCAGAAGTTCACATTATGAATTCATGACAAAATATTTGGAGATTGGAGACATTGTGGTGTCAAAACAGTGTTTTGCAAAAACGAAATCCATTTCCAAATCCATCCGGCGGATCTACAGTTTTGACCAGAATCGCAGATACTCGGTCGTCTATAGACTGAATGGTCCAAAAGATGGGAACTTATCAGATGTTGAGTTTTGTCACCTTTATAAGGAATGTCGAAGCCAGCACGACAAGAAATTATTATGCCAAAGATACTTTGGCGGTTATGAGTTTGAATGCGTGGACTTGTCACAGTGCACACTCCTGACCAAGCAAGATCAAAAGATAGATTTAGCTCTCTGTAACAGGAGAACAACAGAACGCTGTAACATGCAACAAACAGGGGAAATCAAATGTTTAGACCTTCAAAAGTTATTCTCTAGACTGCAAAATGACAAAATAGAACCTTCACTGAAAACTGGTTTCATTCCGGAATGCATCACGGAGATTGTGGGAAATCCTGAAACATTGATGAGAGGAGTAGTAGTGGAATATGTTGCTGAGGGAGTATCATCCATTGTCGATATTGTTCGCAAAAGAAAAATACAACGGAGAAGAAAATAGGAAATCCAAATTGGGACACTTTTTACCTTCCCGACAAAGTAATTTTCACCTGAGAAAGGGGAGTTTCACCTAAAAAAGGGGAGTTTCACCTAAAAAAGGGGAGTTTCACCTAAAAAGAAGGGGAGTTTCACCTACAAAAAGGGGAGTTTCACCTAAAAAAGGGGAGTTTCACCTAAAAAAGGGGAGTTACAACAAAACTTTCACCCACTGCCAAGTCAGTGTGGAAGCAGAATTTTCCACTCAATGACTCAGGGTGCAAGAATGTCTGTGGAGGGGTCCACGGACATTTCAAGGTCCAATTGATAGGATCAGATTGCTGTAACCCTGTTGAGTGAGGGCAGAAGCTAGGGCATGGGGTAGTACCGCACCTTGCAAGTGTGGACACTGCCTGGTGTAAACACTGTAGAAAATACATTATACTGTAGAAAATACATACACTGAAAACCATACTTAGCAATGCATGTGCACAATCAGTGTGCACATCCTTTTTTTGGTCCATTGGTGTAAGCCGGTGTACAACGCTACAATGGAAAGAGCCATTAAAGGGAAGTGGACGGAAACTTGCCGCCTAAGGCTGTGATATCAGGGAGTGGGGAGAGACCCATGGAATTAGTTGCGGCCACAACATAGAGAATTCCTTGGATCTCCTTCCATTCTGGATTCATATTTCCAGTCCACCATAAAAGAGGTGGTAAGCAAGTGGAGTCTGATTGGTTGCAAGAATGTCTCAATTTAAACAGGCAACTAATCCTTAATAACTCCTTGAATGCAATCCATCCAAACAAGGATGAAGATCATCCAGGCTGATGACTGATATGAGGTCAGTTACAAAGCCGATCTACTTTTTTCAAGTTTGAAATGATCAAAGTGCGTAGAAACCCAGACGTCAGAATCTCAAAACAAGCCGCTGAAAAAGTAGACAACAGATACAGTGCTGCAGGGAGACACCAGCACATTTATGTATTTGTCATCATTACCATTTTTATGTTCCCAAAACAGATTGATGATATCATCATATAATGAAACTATATTTTTCATCCCCAGGTGCTCAATAAGATTCACTCAGTGTCATGTGCTTGTGGAAGAATCTTTGGTCACCATATGGCTGCCCACAAAATCCTAAGCAATCATCTTATCTTGCACAATATTTCAAAGTATCTTGACGCAAAAGAAAATGACATGATCAAATTTGTATTCCGAGACTTTTTAAACATTGAGTTTCTTCTTCATAAAAAAGTTTGCAAAAATCATCACTGTTTCTGTTCTCACTTACTCGTCATCAACATTGCCTAAAAGAGGCAACAAAAATCAAAAAAAATTATGAAAACACAACTAAATGGACACTTTTCAGTGGACAACACAAAAATATTAATTTGAAATTAACTTTTAAGCTAGTTTTTAGTCTGTACAAAGAATTCATCCCTGCTCCTGCCCGTGCTCCAGCTGAGTATATCATAATCATGGATAGAAGACACCCTCTGTTTTGGCTTCAAGAAAACACTGTGTTTTTCACCCACTATCAATGCTGAGCCAACAAAAAGCCAACACAGACAGTGGTGCTTTCTATACTCAACACATACTGTACCAGACTTTGTGACTACAGACTTGAAGACGGCGCAGAGAGTCGCCACATATGTGTGTTTAGGTCAGCAGTCAGGGCAAGGTGCTGGGAGAGGAAGCAGTGGAAAGAGTACTACAGCAGGATGACCATGTACCAGGGAGTGCGACTTCTCTGCTTGGTCTTCATTCTCAACGGAGTGTTCCTGGCCAACGCCGAGAAGTGGGAGGAGTGCAGAGGCTCTGGGGATGGAGAGGAAAGAAGTGACAAAATTCCCAAGGATTTGCAGCAACTCATTGGAACCCTTGTGATGGTCCTGGGAGTCCTCCTGATCATCGGCGCCGCGGGAGTGTGGCTCCGCCTGAAACTGGTCAGAGCAACTGCCAGTGAGATGGACGAGCTCCAGGCAGGGTTTTGCTGTCGAGTCTTCCGCTTCATCATCTTCCCATCCAACGCTCTCCCGCTGTGGCAAAGTCTCTTGTGCAAAGGGGTGATCACAGTGTGCACTACAATAATCGGAGCAGTGATGAGTATGCTGCTGATAAATCTGCTTTCGCCGGAGGAGGAGTCGGTCCGCGAGACATTGGAGGATATCTTCAACCTGGAGGAGGAGGACTTCGAGGATGATGGACGTTTCAAGAGGTCAATGCCAACCACCCAGATCCCCATAGTGAGCCTCAACCCGTTGGAGACGCTCTGCTGGAAGGCGACCACCGGCCAGTGGACTGTGAACGACCAGATGGACAGCTTGTGGGAAACCCAGGAAGGAGCCCAGCTGTGTTACCTGGTGATGGCCCTGGTGATAAGTGCAGTCACCTTCTCGCTCATCGTCTCTACCCCTCTTGTCTGGGGCTTGGTTTACCTGAAGTTTGCACAACACTTGAGGAACAGAGACGTCGAGAGCCAACAGACAGAGATCATGACTGGCAACGAGGCCGGGGAGTACAGGAACCTGTTCAACACCCAGCAAACTTCTCTGACAGAGATCAAGGTGCCGGAGTCCAGAAACAAGAAAAGAGGCAGGGGACAAGCAAAGGCGACATCTCCCATAGACGACAACTGTTCCCTCAGATCCAAGCCAGGGTGCTGCCAGAAGAAGCACGTGGCAGAGTGGATGCAGCAGGAGGAGAGCAGCAACTTGAGGATGGCCCAGGGCAGGGCAGTGGGGATGATGGAGACAACCACCTGTGAGGAGCAGGGGTGGATCCAGCTCTCAACCGAGAAAACGCCCAATGGAGCAGTACCAGAGATGGGCGCAGCCGGGATCTGAAGATTCCAAAGTGCAACAGATGCTAATATTAAGAAACCTGTACAGATCTACCTAGCAATAAGGATCAACGACTCTCCTTCAACAACAGGGGAACGTGTCTTCTTCAAACACAGGGAACAAGGAACTGCAAACATTCCTGATTGCCAGTTCCTTATTAAACCTCCCTTCGAGTGTGAAACAAAGGCAAGCTTTGTTCACCGATTCACGGATTCTCTTCTTCAATGGAGGCTGAGCTTCTTTCGTGTCCCCTTGATGTGCTGTCCACCAGATGGCAGACCAAGCACCCACCAGGGGGGAATGGCCGTTGCAGCAGCCTGGGTACCAGTCTGCGCAGAGGACTTGACCTGGAGACAGCTACCTTTACTGTTTTAAACCAACATTCGTATCTCCACAGCTATAGCTGCCAATATTAATCATTTACACAGAAAATACAAAAGGTTTTGAACCATTTGAGTGTTTATCTTTACCGGCAAATTAGCAGAGATCGTAGGTCCAAGGGGTGATACTCGCTTTTCAGCTGAACTCACCTACACTGAGCCCATTACTCTCTTTTGGTCTCTTCTTTGGGTGGCTGGTAAAACTCCCTGAAGGACGATCTAGACAAGGCTCCTCGTCTGACAGTATGCTCTCTAGGACGATCCAGCCAAAAATGAAAACTTGACAAAGTTCTTGAACATTTGTTGATAAAAAAGAGAAAGAGGGGGAGAAAGCAGCTCCGAGTGGTCTCACGGGGATTCTTGCTCCAGTTTCACCCTCGAAGCCAAATTAGCTGCAATGGAAAACTGGATTACAGCCTCCTTCTAAATGTATTACCCGTGTTGCTCTGCAACATTTTTACAGTGTTCAGAACTTTATTTTTCATTTTATTTGTTTCAATAAGGGAAGGGGGGGTCACAATCACCATCAAGATGAAGGAGATCAGAGAAAGGCACTGTGGATGATGCATGGTCCCATCACACTAAACACGGGGCACGCCACTGCCTGCATAACATCATTCATCATCTTTAAAAAACACAACAAAAACAGCAGGGTGATTTTGTATGGAAAACCTGGGTTAGGTGAAACTACGTTGACATAGATGGGCCTAGATAAACATAACCTAGTCTATATTTACTTTTTTGTATGGACTGGTTACCACCGCCCGACGATCCGAAGGCCGCCAAGAGCCTAATTTGATCAAAAACCCTCAGGATTGCTCTTCACCTCAATGTGGAAACCTCAGCATTGCTAATTAACCCAAGGAGGTGATTACAATGATATCGATTATTGTGCAAATGATGAAGATGAAGAAGTCTGAGCGTCCACTGTGCTATCAGCTGAGTAGCCGTGGGCAAAATCAATCATCATTCCAAAGTGGAAACAATTTTTATGACCATCGATTGATTGACAACTGATGGTTCTCTAATGTATACAAATGTTACCAACCCTTGGTCTATCTTGCCTTTGTTTGTCCAGACAAGCTTTACAGATGACTCTGTTACTTCTTTGGAATATGATTCTTCATATTGTGAGGGGGCTGAAAATGCATTTTTATGCCTTTTTCGTGATCTTTTATTGAATTTCTCTGCCTTGTTTGCTCCCCTCATTGCTCAATCAGCCTCAGTGGAAGATATAACTGATATAACTGACAAGACTCCTTTCGTGTCTAAAATCCGTTTAAGAATACATTGGTCAATGATCATAATCCAAGGTCAAATGCTTCCCTTAAAAAAAAGATCACAAAACAATGACCATAACTGACCAACAGATTTCGATGAACTTATGTGCTGTTTTTCTTTTTCTTTTTAAAAATCTCAAATTTGTCAAAACTTTGAAAGTTTTGGATTGGAAAAGAATTGAAAACCTAAGAATGGAGGAAATTACACTTTCAATTACAAAGTTTTGACTTTGTTCGACGACTTTGCAGACTTGCAGCACCTGCATCGCATCGGAGAGGAGTCATGTCAAAGTAATTAATTTTAAAGTTGTAAAAATATTTTTAAACTGATGAAAATATTTTTAAAGTTGTAAAAATATTGCAACAAAATTCGCTTCCTTGGAAAACATCAGTGTGAAGCAGAGACAGAGAGAGCTGGGCAATTTTGAATAAGAAGCTAGAAACAGCATCGCCGTCCAAATGGAGCCAGGGATGAAGCGGCAACAAATATGAGATTGGGAAAACAAATGCCGTTGTGAAAATACGCCGCTGCTTTGCTACTGATTGAGCATTTGCAAATGGGGCTTCAAAGCCGGCGCCACTCTCAAATGTAAACTCAAACGAGGCTCATCTTCAAGAGAGGGGGAGTGGGGAGGCAATCGTGGAAGATTTCTCGGTCCGACCTGTCAAAGCAGCAGTGGTGGAACAGTAGTGGCCCCGATATGAGAGGCAATCCTAGGGAGTGATATAGTGGCCCCTGGACCCAGGGTGTACCAGGCATTAAACCCACCCACTGTATATTGAGCACACCCAATATAGCCCACACCCACAATCATCTGTTTCAACACACCCAGGGCGGGCCTATCTATAAAACAAACTTCTAATCATATGATCGCTTGTAAGCACTTGTAAGCGAAGGAGAAAGGTGAAAAGTTACTCCAGTTGAAATATTGTAAAATCCTGATTGAAAGCTTGAAGCTATACTTGCCCGTCCAATGTTGGTAACAAGTCGCAGTGGCATGTTTTCTTCTTGCTCCAAAGCCATTTATTATTTGAGAGTGATTTTCCCGGTATGGGTAGGTTCTGAAAATGAATGGTGGGGATTTATTGCCTGAGGCCGCAAAGATTTATAGAGACAAATTCCCTTTCCAGTGTTGGCCACCGACCCAGCTTCTATGAATACAAAGTACAAACAAACAAAAATGTAAAACATTGAACTTTCAATCCTTGCCTTCAGCTAGCATCCAATTGTATGGTCAAGTGAATCATGGTGGATGGAGTAGTAACAGTGGTGAGTCAAAATCTACATTTTTGTAATTGTCAAAATGGTGACCGTCAAACGCTTTTTGGACCAATATCTTTTTCGGGCCCATCTAGGGGTGGAGGTGGAGCAAAGGTGCAGTTGGTCAGTGCGTCCCCGCAATCAGGTGCCGGTTCCCAACTCCATTCACCAGTTTCAATGGTGACCAGATTGCGATGCAAATCCTCCCGCTTGGGAAAAGTGACCAGCGCGCTCGCAGTGAACCGGTGGCCAGGAAAAGTTCAAGGGTGTCCGCACATGAGATGCTGATTGAAAATTGGTTTCGCCAATGATAATGATGATTATATAATAATGATTTGCTGATGACAGTGACAGATAAGAACACCCAACAAGGCTTGATGACACGAGTATAGCCTTTGGCAAATTCAATCATCATTCCAACGCGGAGTAACTTTCACATTCGATTGTTGCTGATTTGAGGTTTCTGCCCTGATGGAATATTTGGCCATCACTATATTTTCGCTTATTAATCTTCCGATGGATCATTACTTCGACAACTACTGTAGAGGTGGCCAGCGGTGTACAATTGAAATGTCAGCCAAGTGAAGCCTTCTAATTAAGGGGACTTTAGTTGGGAACTTGTAAACTTTGCTCCCCTGACTGGCCCTGGGTCAATGCCATTGACTCAATGGAGGTGTGTGGGCTGAAAGACCCTCCTTACTTGTGGGTCAGGTTTTTGGTCTATTTGGGTATTTTTGTGAATCAGTCAACATTCTGTGTTTATATGGAACAGGAGAGGAGGGGCATTAGTCTAATGATGTGTCAAGTCTCAAGTGAAAGGAACTCAGTAGATCACCGTAGTTTCTTTGTCCACTTTGTCAGTCAGTGTGTAAAACGATAGGGGATGCTCACAGTATGAAACTCAGAGAGGCCAATTAGTCAGTTTCCAATCTGGAGCTGACAGACTTGGTGTCAAAAGTGATCAGTCAAACAGACAGCGCAACAGTCTCGTTAAACATCTGCTGTTGGAAGTCAACTCACACAAATCTTGCCAAAAATATTTGCTGTCCATGGCAACCAAAATATGTGTCAGCTTGTAAATGTCGGAAGCTTTCACTTGAAAACCAGGATTGTCGCCGTGACTTTTCATTGCCCCGAAAGCTTGTGATGCGAAAATTTTGTGAATGGAGCCACTTTACCAAATCCTCATTTCTATTTGCTGCCACTGGTTCCGCACAGCAGTGCACACCACTTCAGACGTCTACCATCCTCAACTAAACCCTTCGGCAAATAAGTTAAGAAACCGACAAAATTATTTCAAAGTATGAAAGAAAGACCTCCCCAGGATTCGAATTCTTTGAGAAACTCCTGCACATTTCTGATTCATTTCTCCACATGAAAAAAAGCAAGTCCATTCTATTGGACTACACTGCATTTCCTCACTTTGTATACTTTACCACATGGGAGACAATTTAGGAGAGTATGTATGTGTGCAGTTAATTCGTGGAATCAGTTGATTATGGGCTTGGCTGGGACCGTTGGCAACCCCACTGGGTCAACATAGATCATAGTGGATGAAAGTCGTCTCCGACTTCTTCAGAAAGTGGGTCAAGTCTAATGGTGGTGGTTCCTGGCTGTTTGTCTTTGCGTCTTTTGGTGTCACTCAGTCAACATTTGGTGTTTGTACATGAAGGGGAGAGGTCGCAAAAGGGTGGACACATTTGAGTTCATTACATTCAACTTCCAAACAGTTGGACGCTAATTTGCCCACCCCCCTGGCCGGAGGCCAAAGAAAAATCATTTGCGGAGCAAATGAGATTTCTTGGCCTCCGGCCAGGGGGGTGGGCATGATATTTTCAGCACCAGTTTCAATTTTCAATGTGCTACCCCAAGGGGGATCATTCGTGACACCACCGTTGGGGGCAATTACCCACTTTTGGGGCA
>JACLAC010009052.1_pt1 | contig 14552 bp, 15 predicted proteins | sample 8027881 | NCBI WGS metagenome assembly JACLAC01 (sample SAMN15725517, study PRJNA655200) | protist metagenome | isolation source: fluorescence activated cell sorting (FACS) single amplified genomes of... | place: Spain: Blaines Bay Microbial Observatory, Mediterranean Sea | collected 2016-01-19 | reverse complement strand
GGTACTGTATTATACAAGTGAAATTGATAACACTTCAAAAAATAATATTAATGGAAGAGGTCAAAGATGTTATTCAATGGATAAGATTGGGTTTTCTTGCTTGGTATCTAGTAGCCATTTTCAATTTGCTATTGAAATGGTACTGGTCACAGCAGAATACAGGTAATTTGACATGTTACGACAACAAACGAAGGAAGCAACCAAATTGTTTTGTAGATTCTAGAAAATAAAATAAAATTATAAAAATCTTAAGTTGGATTAATTAGAATTTTCCAATTTTTGATACTTTCCCTAGCTATTTGGCTTTCAAAGTTTTCATGTAAGTTCCTACTTCAATCATCCAATGTAAACAGTCACTAGGTCACCGACGAATCGATACTTGGAACTACTGGTTCAACTTTATGAGTTGACATTTTCTCTTCTTTCTCCGTCACTTTTGAAGATACATCAGATGCAAAAGGTAAAATTTTGGTCATATTACCATCATCATTGACTTTAGATGCTCCCATTATTTTATTTGTTTTCTGTGGAAATCCTGATCTCGATGTTGTTTCGAAGTCTCTTATGTCCCAGTGATTACCATTATCATCCTTTGTTGATAAAACCATTCTTAAATCATTGTCTATAAAATCTTCTTCTAGTAAGTTTCGTAGAATTGGATTAGGTATTTTTTTTACTTTACATCCATTTCTTAATGACATGTTGTCTTTGTTTCTTCTCCCTAGCTCTTCAATCTCCCTACCACTACCAACTGGTAGTGACGTATCTCCTGGTTCAGCATTTGGTTCCTTTTGCTGTGTTAAAAGCTGATTTGCTTTAAATGGATGCAGTACTAATATTTTTCCTCGTTTTCCATTCTTCCCTTGATGAAATTCTTCCTTTACAATACCAAGAATATGTACAGTTTGACCTACCTTTAATTTTGCCTCTCGAAATCCATATGATGCACCACTAAAATATTCATCTGATATATCAGAGAAGTCTTTATTGATTTTTTTCTTCAATGCAGTTGGAAAGTCCTTTGGGTTGTTCGACGACATTATCCATGCTGCAGCTTCAAAATCGACCCTGGACGCACCACATTTGCTTAAATAACCACCCAAGACTTTATTACATCCTAAATAATAATCCTTTTCACGCTGTTGTCTTTTTCCCCTTCCCACTAGAATGGGATCACCATACATTTTACGATCACGTTGCAAGTCAGTCAATATAGAATAGTTTTTTGTTTTCATGGGTACATATATTCGATGACCACCTTGTACCAACCAAAAATCAGCTCTTTCTTTTAATCCTTCAGACCACGCATCAAATCCAGGTATAAACTCAAATAAATGTCCTTCTTCAATTGAAAGTTCTTCATCATCACTAGAATAATTTTGAACGTGCGGATCTTGAAAGTTTTTTGGTGCTGAAACTTTTATTTTGCTGGGTACTGTGTTGGAGTGTATTGACGGTTGTGGATGTTCTAGAGATGGAGTGTCTTGAAGAAGTGAGTTTTGTTTCGGTGGTATAGGTGGTGGAGAAGAAATCGAAGGGGTTGACTCAGTCGAAGAGGTTGATTTACAATGTGATGATAATAATGAGGGTTGTGATTGTGATTGTGGTGGTAATGATGGTCGTAGTGATGGTGTGGATGATGATGTGGGTGATGGTTTTCCGTTTTCCTTATTGGTGCTGCTGACATTGCTGGCAGGCTTGGATTTCTTAACTTCTGGTGCTACCGCTTTTGGTGAATCAGAGGTGCTCACTTTTTTGTTTTGAAGAGATCCACTTGAAAGTTCTAGTTTTCCGATGGACATTTTATCGCCAATATCTGAATTTTCTTCTTCATTGTCCGTGTCTTCTTGAATTGATTTTAAACTTTCTGCAATCGTTTCCTCCAACAAAATATGTTCTTCATCACTCTCAGAAAAATTGAGTTCAGGTGGATCCCTTTCGACTGCTATCATGTAGTTTGTTTCTACTATCAGCTCTAAATCAATCAACACACTTTGAGCACCAGATGAGTACGACCGAAGAGCGAGGTGCCTTCTATCCGGTTCTATTCGACCAACAACACGAACTACCCTATTTGAGGGTTTTACTTTACTTACTATTGTTGGTGGGCATATACTTTCAGTAGTATGCAATACTGTTTCCATTGGTGTATCATATCCAATCTCCGCTGGACCAGTCTGTTTACTACCAGCACAACCCATAATTATCTTGCACCTTTTAGGAAACTGCTAAATTGTTGACAACCTCTTCTTTTAAATAACAGGAAAGTAGTACATCAGTTGTTGTTTCGTAGTACTTGCATGTACATAAATGTATTTTATTGGAACTTTTAGCTGTTATAATAGTAGTGTTCAGTAAAGATTACAAAACAATTGCATTTTAATTTTAATTTTACTAATTTGTAACTACTGCTGTACTTGAATGTACTGTAAGATGCAAATTCATATGAAAATGAAATGAATCACAGCACAGAAAATCGATACGAGACATTTCAAGATATCAGTACCTGTACGTAGGATCCTAACCTAAACCCTAGTACGTACTATCATAGCTACCCGGTATTTTGAAGTAGGTTCCTAAACCTTTTGTGGCGAAAGTTGTAACCTCTTCCTATCTTCAGGTGGAAAACGTTGCTGGCTGTGGGGGGTTAGGTTTTACCTCGTAGGTTTGGTGAAGGTGAACAAGGGTTTTTGGTTCGTCTCTTCGGATTTTATTTTGCCGAACACTGGGGAGTGAAAGAAGAGAGGAGAGATGAATTGACTGTTGAAAACATTGTCATATTGTCATCGCCTCGACGTCGACTGCCGTAGTATGAGTTCGACTAGAGGTTCCACTGCCTCTCATGAGTCGCTTCATGAAATGTCGGAAATTGAGCAGAATGTGGTGAATGTTCAGACAAGAGCTGCGGAGACAAGAAGAAAAATGACAGAGAGGTACCATAAGGCAGTTGTTAGAGGAAGGCATCCACGTTCTTTTCCAAGAAATTCAGCTTTGTGGGTACATGCTAATCAATCCAAGGAGAGAAGTGTAAGACTTCAACGTGGGCAGAGTTTGGCCTCTGTTGTAGGAGGCAATCCAAGTGTTTTTTCTAGCTTATCGTTTCAAGGCTCCTCATATAGTGCTGCACCTGGTGATGAGGATCCATCCTACCATCCTCAACACAGCGCTTGGAGTAGTCAACAAGGTAGTTTAGATTTAGGTGCACCACCTGGTACGGCAGGTATGGGAATGTTTCCCCCAGTTTTCTCAGCACCACCAGGAACAGAAGAAAGTAAGAATCAGTATTTCGATAGTGCAGAATTACAGGAGAAGAAAATCAATGATGATCAAAGAGTATCAAATTTTCAATTGGGTAGAAGAATGTCAATACATCGTAAAAAGGCAACAAAAGCAAATGTAAAGATACATGAGAAGATGGGTACAAGTGGCAGCCGTGTGGGCGGTGGTACAAAAGCAGCAGCAGAAGCCAGTGCAAAGGCACGACATCGAAAATCCAGTCGACAAAGCAACCTATCCATCTCTCCCTCAGAAGCTGTTGCGCATGTAAGACGACAACACAGTAGTGCAAGTTCAATCCAGTCATCATATAATGGAAGGCAAAATTTATCAACAGCAAGTACATCATCTTCATTAGGGAGACCAAGATCGAAAAAAGCACATGCCATTGGTTTAGGTGCAAACTTATCTGGTATTTCTATGTCAACTGGTCAAACTAATGACGATAATGCTATCTCACCTTACGAGGAAGATACAGTAAGTTGTTGGAAAAAAGAAAATATAAATATACTTCATATTATTAATTGTTTTTACTATTTTATTTCTTTTTCTGATAACAGGTTCCAGAATTTACAGACTCGTCTCAAGTTTCTGTCTTTTACGGCTCAACAATTGCATTACAGATGTCAGATGGAAGGTAAGATAGTGGCATTTAACGGATTAGAGATATTAATTAATTATGATTTCGTTTGCATCCTTTCTATATCATGCCTAAATATTTATTAATTAAATTTTTTAGATTTTTAAGTGTAGAGGAAGAAACAGGTGAAGTAACATGTCGACATTGGCACAACGTTGAAGATATTGGTATTCGACAACAATCAACACACCCAAAAGATCCCCGATCTGTACCAGCAAGATGTTTACTCACATTAACAAATTTAAAAGATGTGAATTCATCTGATCCAATACATTATGGTGATCCAGTATATTTAGTGTTAACATCGGGTTCAGGTATACCTGATTGGAAACATGGCTCACTAGTAGGTGCACAAATCGAACATGCACCAGATTTAGGTACAGTTGGTTTATCAAGAGCAGGTTCGTGTATACGCAATCCATCGGAAGTCAATGATAATATTGGTGAAGTACATGCAATGCCTACTGTAATACCACACACAGTGATGAATAAAAAAGCGGCATCAAAGGGATCAAGTGGAGACGATGGTGATCATGCTAAACCAATATGGTTACCTGGTCCAGTTACTCCACAAAATGAAACAGGTTGGTATTCAAAAAAAGATCCATTGTGAGTACTTACTTTTATAAAAGATATGGTTTTCTTTTTTCCTTTTTTTGGAACTACTACTCATAATTCGATCACTGTTATTTTAAATTCAGGTATGACAAGTTGTGGAAGGATCGAAATCGAGTACCGATTGTTGTAGGACGTTGGATTTTTATGCCAAAGGAGGAATCTAAATGTGGTCCCATACGAAGAGATAAAGCTAGTAAAGAAGCAAGATCAGCGATTGATCGTGGTCACAAAAGTAGCGACGGTGGTGGTATCAGTAAGGGTGATGCTGTTACTAAAATAGAACTTAATAATTTGGATGAAATTTATTTAGAACAAGATTGGTTTTACCTTTCACAAGATCCAGACGATCACGGAAAGACATGTTTGCGTCAACTTCCAGGAACCAATAGAGATGGTGCAGAAATTGCTAAAGAAGCAGTAAAGAAGGGTAAAAGAGGTGGCAAAAAATCACCACCACCTTCCACCATATCTAAATCAGGCAAAAGAAGAGATCCACCAATGCCTGGTGATGTTGTCGAAAGGCGTGGTTTGTGGAAAATAAGGGTAAGAAACAAAAGATTTTTAATATTATTTTTATATAGTTTTTAATTTTTTTAAAATATTTAAAAATCTCTTTTAAATTTAAAATTTTTGGCATAGGTTGTTGGCGTCAATAATGCAGCACCAAGTAAAAATTCGAAAGGTAGTTCATCCAGACAAGACGCCATTGAAAGGACATTGTACAAGGCTAGAAAGCAACTAAAAAGAAGTACTCGAATGAGAGAGGGTAAAAATAGATCGTATCAAAATGGACAATTAAAAGGAGGCCAAGATTTTAGTCGGTCAATCAGAAGACAGCAAAGAGACACTGATTTTGATGTGGACGACCGTTATTTGTCACACGAAGAGGATAAAATGCATCAATTGGCCGAATACTTTGAAGCGAGGTATGCAGCGAAAACGGAACAAATCCCATTGTTTAATCCACCAGATCCCGCTAGTATGCGGTTGCAAAAAAGATTGGCATTTTTGCAAAGGCAGGGAGCAATGTTTGATGGTGCTGGTATGTCTAGAATGAGTAGTCGAATGAGTTCTAGATGGTCATTGGATGGGGGTGGTAGTGCCCTTTTACCAGCACATGAAGCAGCAATTGGTTTAGGTGGTCATTATTTGGCACACTCACTTAGTCTTCATAATTTGTCATCAGCAACCAAAATACCTGTTGATTTGTTCCCGGAGGATCGTTTAATTAGTGGAAGGTTAAGACAAGAAGATGAAAAGAAGATGAGAGAAGAAAGAGCCAAAAGAGACCACCACGCAAAATATGGGTAAGGATTAAAAAAAAAAAAAAAGCGTTCGACTATACCAATCAAGAGAATGTTATATATTTTTTTGTTAATTCAATTGTTACCTTACATTATTTCTATTCATGAATTATTTTTTTACTACAGTGTATTTGGTTCTTCGATTGAAATGCCAAACGCAGAGGAGTTAAGAGCACCAATTCCGTTGGAACCATTGTTGGGTAAGTGGGCACATGGCACACCTTCAGGAAAAGAAAGGTTGAAGGAGTTATTTACAAATGAAGACAGTACGATGCAAAGCGCTTTAAGGTATGCAGCAAGAAAGGAGCATTCAACTTTGACGAATGAACTTTCAAATATGACCAATTAATTGAAATAAATATGATTGTGGTGGTAGAAGTAGAAGTACAAGTACATAAGAAAATTGTAAATATATTATATATCTTCTTGAACTTAATTCACCCCCAGTTGAACTGTATTTTATAGATTTTGTATAGAAAGTAATTGAATGTACTCGTCCTATGTACATGTGAAGATGTACATACATTTCTTTTCATGATTTTCCGTTCTTTTTTAATTATTGATATATAAATATATATATAAATAGGTCCTGGCAATTTTTTATAACTACATTTGATGTTAGACATTTGACTTTTATTGGTTTCAGTTTTGTTTCTAATCGACCCATTGCTTCCTTTACAAATTTATATGTAGATATAGGAACTAAGTACCAAAAACACATTTTGCTGTCCAGACATTTAAAATTCGTCTGCATTCTGGTGTGGGCTCTGTCAATGCAGATCCAACTTCGTCCTCACTCATTCCTTGCTCCTGTTCCATTAGAAGTTTTCTTCCACTTTGAAGATGACTCTCCTTCCTCCTTCTTTTCCTTCCATTCTTCTCCTTTGATTCCAATAAAATGGTCTCCGAAATTTTATTTACATGCAAGTTTATTAACCGCTCTTTTGCTCTTTCTTTTAATTGGGTTGATATGTCCTTTCGTTGTTCTATAATATTCATTGATGATTTTAATACAATGTAATGTTTTTCAATTGAACTTTCATAATTTTTCACTAATGCTGCAGCATCCAAAGGGAGATATCTCGCGTCCACAGAGTGTGTCTTCAGAGAAATTGTTAATAGAAGAACTAACTGAATTAATATGATTTGCACTATCATGGTCATCTATTCTAGACCGATAACTTGAATTGTGAAAGTATAGATGTAGATTTATTTCCTTTCACTAGCTCCGATGTAACTTTTATAATCCTATAATTTTAATGTAAGGACAGATGGATCAACTCGATTGTCAAGATCAATATTCAATATCGATATATATATGTGATATACTGTGTAGATAATTTAATGAAGGACGGATGGATCAATTCGATTGTCAAGATCAATATTCAAAATCGATATATATTGTAGATAATTTAATGTACGGATGGATCGATGGATCGATTCGATTGTCAAGATCAGAAGATCAATATTCAATAGATCTATATCGATATAATATTTATATTATTCCTTGAGTATTATTCATACATTACAGCAGTATTATATTTTATCGAATATACCTGGTATCATAGTTCCTTTATATATACCTGGTATACCTGGTATACCAGGTATACCCAAATCGACAAGGCGTTCAGGTGCGCAGCTCTTCATTCCTATACTATATATACAGACTGAACGAAATGGAATGGGAGCTCACAACCTCACAAGGCCACAGATTTGTTCCTATATACAGACCTCAAATTTCAAAATCGGGATTTTCCATACTAATACTATATATATATACCTGTGGTAACTGGTATACTGGTATACGAGTAATTTCTTAGATACAAGTAGGAACTAGATCCTAGCTAGGTTCCTTTATGTATGCCACACTTCGAACAATATTCGACTTAGACTAATAAGACTTAGGACCTAGGTTCCTATCAATTTTGTGTGTGTGTGTTTATTTATATATATATAGACTTCAATTGTGTTTTTTTTCGTGTTTTAGTTTGTGTTTTAGTTTGTGTTTTAGTTTGTGTTTTAGTTTGTGTTCGTGTTTTGGGATCGTGTGCGGCTGGATATGTTGGAATCATAGATGACTTGCACGCTCCATTCGAAACATTTCGACACGCTTCTCCAGGTTGACCGGTCTCTGCGGTAAATCAGGTGTCATTTCTATAGATATTTGGCTACTCGATGCCATCCCTGGTTTCTTCGGTTGTTGTAATTCATTGCAGAGAGAAATACCAACTAATTGTTTTTGTTTGCGGCGCTGTTCCTCTTGCTCTTGCAACACACGCTGCTCCTCTTCGGCGGGAGACAATGTTTGTTTGCGGCGCTGTTCCTCTTGCTCTTGCAACGCACGCTCCTCCTCTTCGGCGGGAGACAATGTTTGTTTGTGGCGCTGTGCCTCTTCCTCTGCGGCGGGGGGCTGAGGAGCGTCTTTGCATTTGTTTTGGATTTCAATGACTACAGCCCAACCGATACAAAAGCACACGCCACCAGCTACCCCGCAAAGAACAAATGTGCCAAAGTGAAGAACAAAGTGCCTGCCGTGCTGAGTGCACGTGTTCCCATAATTCCATATTTGTTTCATTTGCCCCTGCCACTCCGAGTCACAATACAGCCTCGGGTAACAATCTTTCTCTTCATAATCTACATATCCTGTCATTCCCTTACCCTTGTACCGTTGAGTCTGGTTTGGGCCAGCCAACCCACACAACTGTGTGGGGAGATGATATTTGGAGACGCACAGGCAGGGTTCTTCGTTGGGGATCATACCATGGACATGTTTGCACAAGGGCGCGGAAGCGCAGAGGCTGACACAAGTGCCGTTGCCGTATCTGTAGGGGTCCGAGGCACAGTTTGCTGCATACCGCCCGTCCCACTGGGGGCCGTTGACCCACAGATTAAACGCCGACGCCTTGGTAAAAGTGTAGAAGCAACCTGCAATCGCGTCTTTGGTGTAGTCATGTAGTCGATTGGTCATGACCGCTCCTGCCTCAAAATCGAGGTCGAAACCGAAACTATTGGCCGCCAGATCGCAATGCAATCTATCTATGATGTAACCCCTCCCAGGAACAGCGTCGCACAATTCGTTTTGCACCTGCGAATACACGAGGCAGTCGGTTGAGTTGGCAGTTGAGTTGGCGGTTGCGTTGCATGGGGTGGCGTGATAACCCATGTTCAGCTGATTACCACGAGTGTATGATCGCGCTGGACGCGGCGCTAACAGGAAGGCCGCAACCAGCAGAGAAAGCATGTGTGGGGCGGAAAGAATAGGAAGAGAGATCTTGTGGGAGGACTGATACAGTTACAGTGTAGTACCCCACAGCTAGTATGGAAGTGAAATTTATGGGTTAGACGGTTATCGATATATATATAGACGATAAAGGCAATGAAATAACATGAAATTTCGAAATTTCATTCTTCTGAACACTCATCCATAGTACGGTAAAGTACTACCACAATAGTTCCTTATATATATAATTCGAAATACCATGGTAAGGCCGCCGCGCCGCGCCGCGCCGTAGGCATAGCACTTCGAACTAGGAACTAAACTGGAGATCAGAAAAATTTCCTTACTTGTGGCTTGAGAATTTCTGAAATTTGCAGAAGAAAGAGAGAAAAATTTCTGAAATTTTGCTGAAATTTTGGCCAAAATTGAAAAATTGTTGAAGAAAAATAAAAAATAACACACAAGAAGAAAACCCTTGAGAAAACCTTGGAAAAAAAAGAAAAAGTTGGAAATGTCGAACCTAAATCCGTCGTTTAAATTAAAATCAGATAACATCAATACAGAAGAAAAATCTTCAAATTCCTCAGATTCGAACGGAATTTGTTTGGATGCACACTTATGCTGTATAACATTTGAAACAATGACTGACCCAGTTATTGATAATGATGGAAATACTTATGAACGTAGTGCTATTCAGGAATGGTTAAAGAATAATGGCACCTCACCTATAACAAGAAGAATAATGAATCCATCTGAACTACGTTCAAATCGTGCTGTTCTTGATGCTATTAATGAATTAAAATATTACAAAACAAAAAATATACCAATAAAATGTAAATCAATCCAACTTCAATCTTCAGCAAATGATTTAGGATTGTGTATAACAAGAGTGGAAGCAAAAATCCTTTTGAATGAAAATGAGAACGATATTAAAAAGGCAGGCAGAAAATTGTATTTAATGTCTCTAAAGAAGGCTGCGATCACATCAGTAAAACCACCTACGTATCAATTAACACAAGAAGACTATGAAAGAATAGATGAATTTTTCAATGAAGTAATGCAAGAAGATCAAGAGTATCGTGATAATCAAAGAATTAATGAATTTTATGCAGAATTTGACAACGAATTTGATGAGAAGCAACAAGAAAATGACTTGGGTAATGAAGTCTTTTTCTTTGGTAAATACAAAGGTGTAACTTTTGAACATGTATTTGAGATTGATCGAAGTTATTGTGATTGGGTATTGTCTTTGGATAGACCAAGTAATCATTTGCAAAACTTTGTTGATTATGTAAATTTAAGATATAGTAATAATCTAATAGACAAAAATAGTAGCAGTAATAGTGGTGGTAGTGCTGATACAAAATCCTATGCGAATCATCATGATGATCCGGTGTGTATTCAAAACGATGAAATGGAAGACTTAGAATGGCCACCAGTTCTATATACATATCCTCAAGTTGAAAAGGCACCTTTAAGTCTTAGTATGAATGCAAATTCTAATACCAAGCAACCAATATGTTACAATTGGAAAAATACTGGTAGTTGTAAATATGGTAATACTTGTCAATATTCACATGAAACAAGGTCTCATTTTTATGATCCTTATCGCACTATTGATAGTAGTAGTAATAGTAGTCGTTCATTCAAAAATAGGAGAAGTCATAATAAACACAAAGGTAATGATTGGAGATATAAGAAGAAGATAACAAGAAGATCATCCTATAGATAACAATACCTTTGGTAATTGTACAAAAAGATCAATGATCATCATGTAAAAAACCAAGTAAAAAACTAAATTATTTGCATATTGCCAATATATACACATTGCTAATTTCATTATAGTAATACATTATTTTCACTTTTTATCCCATTTGTTACCTGATCAACATTATCTTTTGCTTTGGCCATTTCTAATATTCTTAAATTTAATTCAACAATATCATCCATTTTATACCCCATTTCAAGAATATCTTTTTCAATATCACCACCAACATCAAATGAACTTGGCCAATAGGCAGCACAATGTGCTTCATTATTTGGTAATATTCTTAAACTTTTTAAATAGGCAGCACAAACTTCTGAACAAAAGTATCCTTTTTGCGTACCAGATGTTGCTGTTGATAATCTTTTTTTCCTTTTATCTGTTGAAGAAGAAGAAGAAGAAGAAGAAGAAGACTTTTCACTATCACTACCACCACTACTACTTTTATATCTACTTAATCCATGTGTTACAACATGCCTTAATTGATAGGGTTTACCTTCCACTGCCTTAACAAACTTTGCACCCTCCAATAAGTCATCTTCACTTCTTCCACTATCTCCGCATTCACCTTCATCCTCTTCTGTGAAAAAATATCCTTCTGCTTCTTCCTCTTCTTCCTCTCTAAGTATCACCTGTTCTTTTCTTTTGATAATTCTTCGAACACATATTGATTTAACATAATCAGCTAAATAATATCCTCTTAACCTACCAACTAGTGGATACGTATGTACACCTTCACCTGTACTTTCTAATAATTTAATGCAACCATCAATATTTTGCACAACAACAGCACAATGATCAAAATTGGATCTTAATGTTAATCTTGTGACTGCATTCCATCGATCAGAACATTTAAATAATATAATATCACCAGGTTGAACATATTCTTTTAATTGTGATACATGGAGGACAGTCCTTTTTGTATTATGTCTCGATGTTGTTGCAGCACCTAGAAATTCTAATAATACAGCAGATGATGACGACCAAGGATGTTCCAATACAGAATTCATGTATTCTTGTACAGATTCTACTGTATTTGATTTGACGCTTTTTGGTATACTATCATATTTTTGAATATATCTACTTTTTTCAATCTCATTTAAATCATTGTTCCATGACTGACATAATTTTTTACTAAACGATACAATTTTCATGTATTTAATTATAATTTCCCAATGGAGTTCTGTATGTTTTACTGTTAACTTATAATGTGGTACGACCTTTCCAAAAACATCTGCCTTTTCTATAAGAAGTACTGAACAAGTTAAGCCACTGCCTGGCATATCATTTTGATCTACCCCACCCCCACAGAAAAAACATTGAGTTAGAGAGTTAGATTACAAATATAGAGTCTAGTGGTGCCAGGAAAAGAAGAAGAGAGGTCTAAAAACGAGAAAAAAAAACTCACCACGTAAAGAAACGGAAAGTATACCATCATTTGTTACACCTAATGACTCAATTGTTTTAGTTTCATCAAAGATCCATACATCCCTTTCCTCTACATTATCATTTCTTGCATAACGACATAATATGTAAGCAGATGATCCCCTTCTTAATAGATCACTTACGGAATCAAGTTCATTTTTCGCTAATATTTGTGTAGGTAACAAATAATTAGTTTTGTCATTTTTGTTATTAATAGTTGTTTCTGATGCCACTGATATTTCTGAAATTTCTTCTGCCTTTGCTTCTATCTCCATGCAACTTAATGGATTCATAACTTGATTTGGCAATCTTGATGGATCATTGTTTAATATACTACTAGTATCATTAATATTTTGAAACGTAATTTCAGTATTAGAAGATAATCTTTCCATCATTGTCAATGGATTAAGAAACTGTTCTTTTTCCAAAAAGACATCTTCGCCATTGTTAGCATCGGCCTGTTTAATCACATTATCCCGTTTCTCACCACCGTTTGTAATCGCACTACCACCACCACCACCATCAACATTAACATTACCATTTGCGTCTTTCATCAGTCTAATTTTCATTAATTTAAGCTGATGAAATATTATTGATTTTAAATCAATTACTTTTGTTTCTAAACTCGATTTTTTCAATCGTACTGACAGAGTACCGAGTGAATTGGGCAAATGTACTTTAACTACCCGAACAGTAGTTGTCTTACATCCACCTATACTACTGTTACCACTATTGTTACCACCTTTCACACCACCATCACCACCATTATTGACAAACTTTATTTTTGAAGTCGAGTTATGTAAACCATGCAAATAAGGCCTTAATCTACCTTTTTTATCTATTAAAGTCGAATAACACTTACCAACTTCCATAACGGCGCGAATAGAATTTTCCCACCTAGCCATATCTTTGTCAGTTGGAACAGAAAACAACACCACATTTTCCTCTTCATCCACAAGTTCTATTCGATTCCTTTTATGCGACTTTTCTTGAACAGTGTGATCGTATTGAAAATTTATCTGAGTGTAGCTGGATAGAGTATACTGAAACTTCTTTCGACTACTCTCACAAGCGAGAATATCTCCTATAATTTTGCAAAGACATGTTTTCCTTGATACACTACCAAAGAAGAATTTCCTACTTAATAAATGAAGTTTACCTATGTTTGTGACTTGAAGTAAATGTTTTACGTTTGTTGGATCTGATACTTTTTTTAAATGTGTCGTTAATCCATCATCTTCATCCCAACAATCGTTCCCACCAAAACCACTGCTGGTCATATTATGGTTTGAACTCTACCTAAACCCAATAGCCCAATCAGTACGTCTGTATTGTATTGCTACTTTTATCTAAAGCTACGTAGTAGTAGCAGTATAGTATACATGGTGATCTGGTGTGTTTTACACAGTATTATATAATGAATATAATTATATAATATCGAAGTAACTTTTTGTTAGGGTTTGTTTTACTCGAGTACGAGTAGTTCCGGTTCAATCTGGAGGACGGAGGACCAAATGAGATGGTAACTGTCAAACTGTAATCCCATCTATCCGGGCCTGCGTGGCGCAAGTCCTTTCCTTCAAAGAAAATTTGACGAGGTCTAGTTCCTATGTGAGGGGTTAGCTGTGGTTTTAGGCCAAGGGATTCTCAGAAATTTAAAAATACCACTTCGCAAGTCTATTCCTAAGTCGAGAAAATCCAAGTACTGGTAGTTTTATATAATGTTTATCTGATTTAGATTTATATTGATGTACAGCAGTAAGTATATAACACAACAGTGATCATGAATAGACGACTTACAATATCTCAGATGCCTAGGTATTACGAGGTACGTTTATTGTGTAGGAACGTAGGAACCCTATGTTTCAAGTATAAATATATCTCTTCACCTCTTTTCCTTTTGCCAGGTTTGGAGGTGTATAAATAAGGGGAAAACTTCTTCTCTTTTCTCATACTTTCGTGCTATATACAGTGTATACCAGGTATATAAATATATAAATATATCGTGCGATTGACTATATTTTAATATTCTGAATAGAGAATAGTATTATCAGATACCGCAGAATTCTCCTTCAGAAAAAAATTAAAGAAAAAAAGAAAATATGAAAGAAAAGAGAGAAGAAAAAGTTTTTTTACATTTTTACTCACATTCCAAAACATCCTTCAAAATACTTTGCCAGTAGCGATGAAACTAAATAATTTCATAATTAATTCATCATCCTTGTCAGCAGTAGAAGGTAGTAAAGGGTAGAGTAAAAATTTGGTCACCTTCAACTGATCAAAAGCGTACAAAGCAAGGGCGTACGC
>JACLAC010001614.1_pt1 | contig 14553 bp, 7 predicted proteins | sample 8027881 | NCBI WGS metagenome assembly JACLAC01 (sample SAMN15725517, study PRJNA655200) | protist metagenome | isolation source: fluorescence activated cell sorting (FACS) single amplified genomes of... | place: Spain: Blaines Bay Microbial Observatory, Mediterranean Sea | collected 2016-01-19 | reverse complement strand
ACACACACATATATATATATACAGTGAATCGTGTCATATATGTATGGGGATACATCAAGGCCACACGAAGTTATTGCTGGCCATGCTTTAGTTAATTTACTAAAAAATATTATTCATGGACGTGAGTATAACACGTCAGGTCAAGCACCTACAGCCCCTAATCCTCCAAAAAAAAAAGCGGGTAGACCAAAAGGGTCTACCAACAAAAGAAAGCACATTTATGTGAATGACATGGCCCAACAACCAAATAATAAACGTATTTTGACTCAATATCCTCCTCCTGTTACATCAAATACTGGAAATGTTAGAGTTATTCAAAAAAAGAACAATAATACTAGACCAGTGGCTGAGATAGAAAGATCACCGCTGCAGAAGAAAATCATGAATGTAATCAATCGAGGGGGTATAAATTGTTCTGGCGCTATTCATGTTGGAATTGCGAGAATAATTCATATGGATATGTTGAATCGAACAGTATCTCAAAACAATATGTTAATGCAAACTATACGACAAAATCAATTAAATATTTTACAGCAGCAGCAGATGATCAGTCAATTTAATAATAATCGTCATAATCCAAGTGCTTTAGCAGCAGCGTTAGCAGGTCAACAGGCATTAAGAAATCAAATTCCTGGTCAAATGGCTGGACCAATGCCTGGACAAACGCCTGGACAAATGTCTGGCATCATGCTTGGCCAATTGCAAAATCAGATCCTTAATCAAGTACCACTTAATCAACAAATGGCACTTAGGCAACAAATGATGCTGGCTCAACAAAATCAACTGGTGGCATATGGAAATCCTGATAGTAATTTGCAACCTTCCGCAAGCATGTTAAATGACAGTGACAATAATAATAAGAAGAAGAATGGTGCAAATCTCCGGCAAGAAATGCAAATGCCATCACAAGCAAATGGTAACTTTTTGAATAGTGATCAACTAATGCAAATGCAACAAAGTCTGGCATTATCTATGAACCCACAACAACAACTTTATTTGCAAGCCCAGCAACAGCTGCAACAACACCTCGAAGCCCAACGTCAACAACAACAGCAACAGTCATCTATAAATCAACCACAGCAAAATATCCTCAATCAAAATCTGAACGGAAATGTAAATATGTTGCTTCAGCATATGCAACAGCAAAATGGAAGTGCAAATAATAGTTTGTTAAATGCACCATCGCAAAAAATACAACTGAATCAACAGCAAGGAACGACATTAGGATCACAGTTTACAAAACCAGCAGGGCAGCAACCACAAGCTCAAACCACATTACAACAGCTGGAGCAACCGCAACAACACATTGGTATCCCTGTAAGCACATTACAACAACAGCTTCGAGAACAAAATCAACAACGATTTATACCGCAGAAGGATCTTGGAAGTACTACGTTGGGACAAATACAACAGAAACAAATGACACGTACTAAAAACATGACGAATGACAACAACAAAAATGGTGTTGCCACTGAAAGTGCACCGCAACCAGATACTGTAAACGGTGAAAAAATAGTGCCAATATTTAACGAAAGTGATGTACCTAGGTTAAATCAATTTAATGCGTTAGGACCAGGTATGTTTTCCCTCAATTCAAATAGACCGGTCTCAAAAACAATGCCAATAAAGAAGGAACCAGTCGCAACGCAACGTAAAATAATCCGCGGATACACCGAGCATGATGATTCTGATTCTGAAGCAACAACACAGGAAATTTCTGGTGAGTCGAATGGAGTGGAAGAACATGTGTAAAACTACGCTTCGTAATGATACAAGAAATGTAATATTATGGAAAAAAATCTGGTGGCGACACAAAAAGCATCGTACATTTTATTAAAAAAATACGTACCCTTGTTGGAAATTTATGTACACGACAATACGAATCATTTTTTTCGTATTTTTTGATATATAGGATTATATAAAAATCTTTTCTTACTCATATATTATATAATTTAATTTAATTTACTACGCATAATTTATTTTTTTAATTTACTCATGATAATTCCTACTCTTCAAAAGAATAAAACGTGACAAATATTTTACAAATCAGCACTATTTCGGTTTATGATCTCATTATCAAAATCCTCTCCTTCCCATATATAATCACTCGTTATGAAAGGCTCTTTCTGATTCAACACAAACGACACTGTCAATGTTAAGTTTACATTGTCTAAGTTTACTGTACCATGATACCAGCCTTCAGGAAAACAAAACACATCACCATCGTTTTGTATGTGTATATATGGTTCTAAATTTAAATCAATTAATTCTTCGTAATGCTGTAACATATCAATTGGATGTAATCCTTCAATACATTTGGAATCCATTCGAGGGCATTTATGGGGGATATATTTTGGCAAATTTTTATTATTTAATAATCCCATCCCAGTTTTATTGTATAGCATCCATAAACGTTTCCCTCCCATACTATATGCGCAAGCAGAGCCGTGTTTATGTATAAATGACCCTGTATATATTTTACCAAGATATACAAACAATGTTGTTTGTTCATTATTTACATCAATATTTTTTAATAATGTATATTCGTTTTCATAAGTATCATTGTTTTTGCGCATTTCACGGGCCAAATGATGATCACATTCTTCCATATCATCAAATGTTTGGCTTTCCAAATATCTGGGACTGTTTTTATACAAATTATGTTTTTTTAGTTCATTATACAATAATGTACTAAAGTGGCCATATTTTTTTGGTGGATCATCGTTATTATTTACAGCAGCATGTGGTGAAATGGTTGTTAAATATGGTATTCTTTTCTCTACTGATGATTCTGCATTATTATCAATAATATTATTATCTCCTATTTGGTCATTGTTTTCATTATCGATGGCGTTTTTTTTAAGAAAATCTATTACCGAGAGACATCCACCATTTATACCAAGGCTGTCGCCGGTTGGACTACCATCGCTTTTAAGTTGATACGCGGCATTAAAGGTCTTATATTTTTGTAAAAATGTATTAATAGTATTTATGTTTTTTTTCAAAAAAGTAAAATTTTTCACCGCAAATGGTGTTGCCTGTGGATTATTAAAACTATTATTTTTCCAATAATCTTTGAAAATATTTTTTTTTACATATGGAAAGGCCTTTAATTTATATTGCGATTTATGTTCTATTAAATTGACCAAGTAATTAAAAAAATCATTTTGATTATTTTCAATATTGTAAGAATTATTAATTTTTAAAGAAGCTATTGATAATACCAATGAGCATATAACGACAACAATGAATATTTTCATTTTCTTGATTATTATATTGAAGATATTCTAAAATATTAAAATTCTACAAGTTCCAAAGAACACGTTTTAAATACAGTTGCAAAGAAGTAAATTTGATTTAAAGACATGGCATGTAAAAGAGCACGTACACATGCGTTTGCCTGTAATGTATATAAAATCACATGTATACAATACTTTTATTTTTGAGATTCTATAATTGCAGTGCAATTTAAATTGTTGTGATTTTTTTTTTAAATTATTATAAATAATAAAAAAAAACAATAATAATAGCTATACATGGCACCATCCATGCGCAACATGCCGCCTTTGGCACTGTATTAAATAAATTTTTAGCTTAGTATTTTATATAGGAGGTTTTTAAATTTTGGTATATATTTTTGTATTCTAATTTATTTTGATTAATAAAAAAAAATTTAGTACCCGTATATTTAATTATATTACTGTGATGTGCATGTATGTAGAAAAATACAGTTCAAAGAATTATATGTCTATATTTAAAAAAGAAATACTTTTGATTTTTTACACAAATAATATTATTTTTTCCTTCTTCTTCGCAACGATGCAGATTTTGGTCGGGAGTTCCTTCTTAAATTTCTACTTGATCTCTTCATACCAGCTGACCTTGGTCGTCTAGTCCTTTTCCTGTGAAAACTATTACGTTGAAACAAATTGTGTTGATATGGTTGTCGATTACGCATTGATAGCATTGCTTCTTCTTCTTTTTCTACTTCGACGTGTGGTTCTTGGAACATAATATCCATTCTAGAGGCAATTTTTTGTGGAAATTCTTGGGATTTATCATTGTTATCCCATCCATTTAAATTAAAATTGTTATTATTCATTATGGAATTGCTATCGTATTCTAATCCATTAATATCAATATTAGTATTTCCATAGCCATTATTATCCTCGTCTTGATTTTCATTTGGCATTCTTATATTTAAAGTTAATGTTCTAGTTGGATCTTTTGACCTATTTCCTATTGTGTATGACGGCTTTCCCGAGGGCATATCCGTGCGTTTTGACTGGACCATTTGATGTGGTGATAAGAAAAAATCAGGGCTTCGTTTTAATTTTTTTGCTAGTGCTGATTTTGTAGGACAAGGTTTGTCAAAATTTCCTACACGCAGAGCTCTATCTGCATTGTTATATTGATCATGCTTCTCGTTATTAGAATAAAGATTTGATCGGAGTTTTGTATAGACTTTTTTTGGGCGTCGAAGCGGAAATGGTGATACACTATAAGCTGTTCGTTTATCTCCTAAATTTTTTAATGACTCATTCATTACATTATTATTGCTCTTTTTTCGTTGTTTGCTAGTGTTTCCTTCTGGTGGATCCTTTACTATTACACGATATAATGCATTTAAAGACGATGACTGTTTGTTTCTTTCCATTTTTTTACTTAGTTTTACATAGGTAGTATTAGTATTATTATTATTGTCCATTTCCACTGTTGCAATTTCTGGAGACCACATGGTTTCTTGAAACAGTTGCGGTTTACTATCGTATCTTCTGATGTGATTGTGAACCATTCTTGGATAATTATAGCCACTGCTGGCAGAAGCTTTTTTTGGTTTATTGAAGCGACTGTGGTGCTCTTTAAATGGAATTTTTGATACGTACATTGAACCAAAGTTCTGGTGCAAGCGACTAACCGAATAGTTTTTACTTAATCTAGCTTTAGCACTTTGAGGCCTTCTTTTCTTTTTAAAAGTTGTTTTACTAACACCATGCCTTGATTCGGCTGGCATTAAAACTAATACTTGTCTACTGTGATGATTATTCCTCATTTTGTAACGTAGAAAAGATTAATACATGCCACAGTCTCTTAATACACATATTGTTTCGTACAAAAGTAGGGATAGGTATATACATTACCTGGTAATAAGAGAAAGCAATGTAGATATACATGTACTCCTGTGGTATATTGTCAGGGTGATACTGTCTATGATTTATGATGCTTTTTTATTGTTGTTATTATTATTATTATCTCAAAAATGCCAATGCTAAAGCCATGATGCAAAGTCAGTTGCTCCGCATTGGTTTAAAATAAGCCTGTGTGTAGGTAATATAGTTTGTTCCTGTTGTTGCGTTTCTTTCTTACAATCGCTAGATTTAGTCTGTTTTCGTATATTTTCTCGTTTAAATTAAAAATTAATGATATTTAGATATTATAAAGTTGCTATTTTTAAAAATAACGATTATAGTCATAATATTACGGCAAAAGATCACGATACGCTCCTCGTTGATGGAAAAAAAGTGGGGGAGATTTGTATAAATAATAGAATGAAGGGTGCAAGCCAGGCAACACTATCCACTATAATAATATATATAACTATATATTACATTGTAAAATAGACATTTAGATAAAACTCCTTCACTAAAAAAGTAATAAAAGTTATCAAAGAGAAATAAATTTATAAATCATTAGATCTATTTACGATTTTCTTTTTTTAACATAAAATAATGGCTTCGAATAGATTTACGGTAGCTGTAATCTTTGTATTATTCGCAGTAATAAACGTCGCTTTGGGGAAGAAAGTACAAAGTAACTTATTACGCAGTAATTTAAATAAAAAAGTTACACATGATAATAGTGATAAACTTGCAAGTGTTAAAGATTCGAAAGGTGAATGGATCAAATGTGAAAATGGACAGAGGAAAAAAGGTTTACAAAGAAGCGCTTGTCGTTTGAAAAAAGATGGAGAAGGGAAAGAGCAAGAATTTAATTTCCAAGAATTTCTATTAAATAAAGGCTGTCCAAAATTTGGTAGACCAGCTATTAAAGAGTCTTTGCTTTGTTTTGGTGACCAATCTCCTTGCAAGGAATACGATATGGAAGACCTTATTAATGCATTTGAAGGTTGCAATAAAATTAAAACCGCGCGTGATAATTTGAAAAATAATGTCGAAGCGGGCCAAAATGCGTTTGAAGTGCCAGATAGAACATTGTCGTTCACAAAACCAGTAACGATCTTTAACGAAAATTTTGCTAATGTAAAAGTTTTGGGTGAAAATATCACTGAAAACATTGAAAAGTTAGGAATTTCCAGCCCAGTAGGTGATATTGATTTTTCTAAGAAATCGAAATGGAGTGCAAAGCTTAGTACAAAGTATGGTGTAAAGGTTTCGCCAATGTTAGGCAGCAAAGTTAATAACAAGACGAATGGAAATGCTTTAATTTTCTTAGGAAATAAAAAAGGTAAATCTACAGAGACTGACGGTGCACGTTATATTACAACTAAGCCAATGGATATACGCAAAGGAGGTGTCATCTCTTTTTATTTAAAAGACGGGCCAGATGATGGCGATTATGGTTGCTTAGCGACTATGGAAGAATATAGAAGAAAAGAAGCAGCTCGCATTGCACGTATGCAAAATGAAACTATTGCAAAAGAAAAATGTGCAAATAAGCCACCATGCGGTGGTCATGGCGAAGGTATCTATACATCTAGCTGTTTCAAAAAAGGTAGATGGGTAGTAGGTGCTAGGTTGGCAAAAGATGAATTTACTTGCCACAACTATACAAACCAAAAATGCACATGTAAATGTAATGTTGGTTACAAATTGCCCGATTGCAAGGAATCATCCAGACCGAACAATCGTGATGGATACAGTCGTTGTAGGAGTGTTGGGGATCCACATCCAAATACTGCTAATGGTGCATATTTCAATATTTATGATGCAGGTGAATTTGTATGGTCAAGACACCCAGACGTCAACATAGAAGCGCATTTAATGACACGGCCAGCAGGCAGAGTTGCAGTTAACAAAGGTATGTCGATAAGAAAATGTACCGGTGGTGCAATGGAAGATGGAAAAACGGTGAATAAAGATGGTAAAATGAAAGGTCCATGTGAGACTGTATCTATGATTAATTGTAATTTCCAAGTAGAAACTGCAGATGGTAAATGTATGTCCAAAGGTAGAAGTTTTACAACAAAGCTTGGCATTCAAGTTACTCATAACACTATATCTGTGGATGGATGGTCTATTCAATATAGTTGTGGTCATTATTATGACTCATATTTGACAATTAATTCACCAAGAGATGGTAGATCACAAGGTTTGTGTGGTTACTATGGTAAACAAGGTGCAGGGGAAGACAGGAAAAATGGAAATTTCTTATCATCAAGTGGAAGTCGAGGTAGGCATTCGATGACATCACGCGCATTCTTTAATGGTCCATTAACTATTAAAACCGGTGAATCCTCGCATTTCAATTGCCATGGATTTTCAAGGCCTCAAGTCAATGGTAGATATGGTTTTAAACGCATAATGTCTACCATCGCATCTGCAAAATCGATGGCTAAGATGGACAAAGCGGAAGCAGGCATGGAAATGAAAATGAGAGAACAAGCAACAACTAGAATGTTGAAAAGTTATCGCGCATGGTCAGTTGCAAATAGAAAAGACAATAAAGACCAGGAAAACGAAGTAACAAATGAAGAGGCTACGAAAAAATGCGAAGAGAAAATATTAGAATGTTCAGGCTTGCCAGTTGCTGATGCAAAAGCTATGGAAGCATGTGTACAAGATTACATCAAAGTCGGTAGAGAAGCTGGTAAAATGGTACTACAAGGTGCTTGCGATGTCGTTAAGGAAGATGAAGAAAATGCTTTTGAAGACGTAGAAGCAGATGAAAAAGATGAAAAATTGGAATTAGTTGGAGAAGCAGCATTGCGAAGCCCCAGCAAAAACGACCTTGTAGTTCAATGGTGTGTAGAAGATTGTACTTATCCAGAAACAGAAAAATGCAAAGAGGCAAGGCAAACAATGATGGAAAATCCGAAATCAGGCTTAAAAGTTGAAGACGTGAATAAATTGTGCATTTGGAAACAATTAAAAGCATTCCCTGCAAAATTGTATGCAGAATCTGGATTAACGAAAGATTGGCGTCATATGACCATGCGAGTACCTCAAGAAGCAATAGATAGAATGCACAAACCTGCCAATCCTAGAAATAAAGGACAACATATGCGTTTACGATTCTATCAACATGCACATGATTGTTTTTGCTGTGATACTTTTGGTATAGATAATATACAAATTGTTACCGGGGGATGGCCAGTGCGTATCCTTGCTGATTCTAGTTTTACTCTCTACGCCGATGGTAAAAAAATAGGAAATGGAATTTACAATGAAATGAAAGAAATTTATAGATATCGTGTAGATCCACAATCAAAAATATTTGCAATAGATGTTGAAAGTAGCGGTAAAAATCGTGCTGGTTTTATTGCTAGTATTGGTGATAGCATTGTTTCTAGTTCAACGTGGAAATGCAAAAATCGTTACATTAATGATAATGTAACGGAATTGGTTCAACCAATTATTAGTGATTCTAATTGGGGGAAAGCGGTAGAGTTAGGAACAAATGAAGGGGAAGGTACTGTGCCTTGGGGTTCTGTCCCTGGGATGGCATCAAAAGCCTTTTGGATTTATACACATGGTGGTTACATGAAGGACAAGTCTGCGGCTATTTGCAGAGTTGATACCGAAGACGCTTGGCATAGTTATAGTAAAGAACATTTAGGCGCCAGTCGTTGGTCCTGCAAGAGTAAAAGAAATCGCCAGTCACCTTTTAGCATATCTTTAAATGAAAAGAAAATTAAATTTGCACAGCCGCAGCAATCAGCTGATGACAATACCCTAGAACAGAAAGTATCATCAATCAAAAATTCTGTAATTAGTTATAACGAGACAGGTAAAGTATCGGCAATTTTGGTGAAATTAGCAATTGGAGATATAGTTGAAAAGACTGAAGAAGGCGCGATGGTCAAAACTGCAATTTTGCGATTATTCGTCACTGATCCAAGTGCAAAAGGCTTCAAATATTGTATGAACACACGCCCATGGAAAGCCAATTCAGTTACATTTAAAAGTTTCAATGCAACAGTTGCAAATGGATTAGCTGATTGCAAAATAGGCAAAGCAAAAAATGTAGGTGAATTTGCTGCGCTTGATATTTCTGATTGGTTTCGAAATTGGGTTAGTAATAGAAATAATAATTTTGGCATTACCATTTTGCATCAAGGTAATTTTAAAGATTCTATAGGTTTCAGCACATCAAAAGTGAGTGGTGAAGATGTTGTACAGCGGCCTCGTTTAAATTTAGCATGTCACGGCGATCATGTCGCAAGTGATATGGTTTTTAAAGAGAAAAAAGCAAAGTTACTTGTGGAAAAAGCAAGTTCATTGCGTGTAGTAAAAAAGTAAAATTAGTGTGTTTTAATATATTTTTGATTAAATTATTTTGTGCAAAATATTATTTAAACATATTATTACGAGTATTTATCGTGCTCGTAATTTCTTGTATTCTGTGGCGGCGGTCTTTTGGATCGCTTCAATGTGCGTGTATACCTTGTACTGCTACTGTTGATAATAAAAAAAAAATTGCATCTCTACTATGATATGACATACTACCAAGAATATCTGGTATGATATGATATTAATACACGTTTTTATCTTTAAAAAACAATACCTTGTTGCTCACGTTTCAATTTTCTTATTTGATAATTCTTTGTTGCTAATTTCAACTTCTCTTCAATTGTCAATATTATATTATTTTCATCAAAGTTCCTGCTATTATTGTTCTTTGTTGTATTGGTTTCCATTTTTTGTTGTGTCACATCATCTTCTTTTTCTTCTTTATTATTCTCATCCTTCTTCATCTTATTATTACCCGCCCCATCACTACTATTATCAATAAATATTACTTTGTTATTGTTATTTAGTGCAGCAGTGCTTTTACTTTTATCCAAAAATCCTATATTTTCTAATCGTTGTTCTTGTCGAATATTATCATCTAACTTTTTTTTATATGCAGCTGTGACAAATGTTTCAGTATCTCCATATATAGCAGCTTCTTCATCTTGTCGTCTTTGAATCAATCTTTCTTTTGCTATATTATTTCTAGCTTCTCTATTTTTTGCTGTAGACAATAGTGTATTTATATATTTACTTCCTTTTTCTTTTGTCACTTTCTGTAGAACAAAGTCCTCTTTTGCTATTTCTGTTTCATACTCGGCAAGACTACGTTCAAACTCTTCATCTTTTTTTGATTTTAATCCTACCTCTTGTTGTTGTTTTTCAATCATACGTTCAATTGTTTTTTTTTGAATATCTACATTATTATTCCTTTTCGTATCATTACTATTAGACGTACCTAAAGCACTAATTGAAGTACGTATTTTTCCTTTTTTCTTTTTTTTACCTTTTCGTTTATTAAATGTAATTACAGATGTCATGGTTTAAGCAATTTGGTTACATATGTATGTATGTATGTATGTATGTATCTGGATCTATATATATGTATTGTATTATTATATATTATTTTTATTTATTATTTTTTGTATATTATTATTATTATTATTGTTGTGCCAGTAATAGTGTGTGTGCTTCTTGTCGAGAGAAGAAAAAATAAAATAAATAATAAAAAATCAAAACGAAAATATTAGAATATTAATATTATACGCACACACATGAAAAATCATTCCTCTCCACTCTCTTTCGCCTTTTTCTACAACATTATCATGTATCATTTAATCATCAAAAGTATTACTTTGTTGTTGTCTTGGTATTCCACATATTTTATCTGCTAATTTTGGTCGATACTTTGATAATGCAACACGACGTTTTTCAATATCTAACATCAATGTACGTAAACATTTTGTACCGTGCTTTTGCCCACCACGCATGACAGTTGCTTTTTTCCTTGGTGCGGTAAATGATTTACTAAGGCGCCGGTCATATTTACTAATTTCTTTTTCTAATTTACTTTTAATCTTACCTAAACGGTTTCCATGTTTTTCCAACCATTCCAACGTGGAACCACTAGTCTGCATTAACGTTGTGCTACGACCAAGTACATTGATACGTGCACCAACATGTAAGTCCCAACATTGTAATGGTCCATGTAAGCCTTGGATATGAGACAATGTGTACATTTTATCACTTTTATCTAATAAAATTTGGAAATTACCTGTATCAATAATAAATCGTATTTCCACATAACGTCTTTCTGATCCTTTATCAAAACCTGGTTTGGATTCACTCCACCAAGATTTGAATTCCATGACATCTATATTAGAAATTGATTTAACTTGTGTAATCGATTTCCACATTAAAGCACTTGCATTGGAACCTTGCTCATCCACATCATTATCGTCATTTTCATTAAACATTTCTAAAAAATCAGCTGGTCGTTCGATTAAAATAGCTGCAGATGGTTTTCTTGCTCTTCGTATATCATCCGTAAAGCTATAAAAATATTGTATACCATCCAAGTCATAAAATTTCATCCATGCACCATCCAAAGCAACGGCGCCTGGCATAGTTGTTGCTCTTTGTTGTTCGACAATACGACGAGATCCCCTATCTCCTGGGTGGTTGACACTAAATTGATCGGTAAAAGTGTTTCTATACAATTCACGCCCTTCCGCTGCATTCCATTCAAATTGCCAATCCGGTGGTAAAGGTGTATTCAAAGCATCTTGTGCTATCCATAATAAATGAGGTTCGCTGTCTGGTTTTATACCAAGCATATTTTCTGCTACATATAAAACATCCTGCGGTGTAGCCACGTCATCTTTCCCTAAACGTCTAGTCGGTGGTCTTTCTGGTAAACTTAAATGTATTTCATGTATTTTCTCTTCATTAATCTGACTCCCACCACTATTTAAGTTATTTTCATTGTTATTATTATTATTCGCTATTCGATGACCAAATGCATGAAATTCCTCCATGGTTACATAGCCATTGTGATTTGTATCCAAATCATCAAACTCTTGTGCATACGTTGATGGATGCAACAATGCGTTGTAGATGGGATGGTCGTTTAACAAATTACGTACGTTATCATTGGACATAACACCACGTAATATTTCCACTTTTGTTAATTTTCCATCATGGTTTGCATCAAATTCATCAAAAACTTTTTTCATAATTTGCAATTCTTCCTCATCATTCGACATTGTTCTAGGTGATTTATGGAGACTATAAATATATATTGTGTCTAAAATAAATCAATATGACTTCTTGATTTCCTATACAATACATATAAGTTGTTGAAAGTCAGGAAAGATAATGCTATATATATATCTCATATTTAATTTAGAATAATATAAAATAAAAGTGCAAGTTGTACAACGTCTCTTGCACTCTTCTCTTCGCAACCTTCCAAAAATAAAAAAAGCCACCAGAAGAAAAAAGCACCAAAACAACAGAGAGGAGAATTCGCGAGTGATAATACAAGGCACATAGCGTAGAGAGAGCCCATGGTTAAATACCTTAATTCTACAGCTGTTGTTATGTCAAACCATATTCTAATTCTAGAAGATATAGGAAATAGATAAAACTTAGAAATTTAAGTTGCTTAAATTGTTTTGAATGAAATGAAAATTCCGCTTAAGCTATTATACCTGGTATTATACGCTGCAATTTATTATATTTAGGTGTGTGCCTGGTGTGCTATTACAGTGCTAAATATTGACTAAAATGCAAATATAGCACAACAATAATATTAATAAAAAATGACAAGTGCACAAAAAAGCAGCACACCAACAACGCACACAACGCACCACAACATACTGTAATACTACTTACTGCCAATATAATAATAAAATATCGTGCATATTTATCTAACTAAAACTATTCTGCGTGAGACAAAAAATTAATCATACTACCATTTGTTTTTCTTTTTTTTTGCTTTTACTTTTAATAGTATTTTAATATATTAAAGAATATATATATATATAAACATATATATAATGCAAAATATGTTACCGAGCAATCCAAATTGTAAAATAAATACCTTGCCAAATGGATTGACAACTTATATTCAACATAATGATACTCCGAAAAACAGAGTGGTATTACGACTAGTAGTGAAAAAAGGAAGTATGCAAGAAGACGAGAATGAACGAGGATTAGCGCATTTTCTAGAGCATTGTGCATTTCGTGCTACTGAAAATTATCCAGATGGTCAATTGATACATTATCTACAAAGTTTAGGTAGTGCTTTTGGACCAGATGTTAATGCTGCAACTTCGTTAACACATACTATTTATAAATTGACGATACCAACAACAACTAAAGATGACACGTCGAGCTTACGTGAAGCTTTAAAGGTATTGGCTGAATGGGCCTTTCGTATACGTATAGCACAAAAAGATGTAGAAGCAGAGCGTAACGTCATCATGGAAGAATGGCGTGGACGACAAGGAGCGTCGAATCGAATGCTTTATGCATATTGGAATAAAATATTTGACAAAACGAAATGGTCGAAGAGAATGCCTATAGGACTTGTTGAGATTATTCAAAATTGTACAGCAAGTGATATACAAACATTTTATAATAAACATTACGAACCGAAACATATGGGTTTAGTCATTGTTGGTGATTTTAAAAGCATATCATCGTCGACGGAGAGTCTAAATGTCATAAATGATATTGAAAATATGGTAAAAGAATTATTCCTAACTCCAAAGAAACCAACAGAACACATAGTCAAACCATTTTTGACTGAAAAATTTCCATTTCCACATCACAATTCACCTGTAATTTGTGTAGTAGAAGATACAGAGTATCGACGTGCAAATATGAGCTTGGAATATTTTGATCCTATTCAACCTGTAAACAATATGGACTTTTTAAAAAAAGAACTGCATAAACGTGTAGTTACGTCAGCATTGGATAATCGTTTACGATTAATAGTAAAGAATATGGTAGAATTTAAGAATGATAATTTATCTACAGAATTGAAAAATACTATTTTAACTGCGGGTGTTTCTTTGAATTCTGTCGTACCTGGATTAAATCGCTTTTCCATTACATTACGATTATCAGAAGCACATGGTTCGCAAAAGTTTGGCGTCAATGTACTTGCAAGAGAAGTGATACGTTTAATTTCTCATGGATTTACACAAGAAGAAATTGATATTGCAAAACGAAAATGGATCTCTGCATTCAAAGCGCAAAGAAACAATGTGAATCAATTGACGAGTAATTCCATTGTTTCAGATTGCGTAGAGCACTTTTTATCAGATTTTCAATCAATATTTGCAGGTACGGAAACAGAACTTAACCTATCCTTGGAAGAAATGAACAAGGTAATGGCAAGTGATATTAATAGTTATGTACAGGAATTATTCCCATTGCCAAATTTTAACAACTATGATAATGATAATAATGATACGAAGGACATATCTTCAACTATAAAACCTGGTAAATTTCAAGCTCTCACCATACAACGTGGTGTAACAAGTAATGATACAAAGTTTGATGAATCGCA
>JACLAC010001031.1_pt1 | contig 14553 bp, 3 predicted proteins | sample 8027881 | NCBI WGS metagenome assembly JACLAC01 (sample SAMN15725517, study PRJNA655200) | protist metagenome | isolation source: fluorescence activated cell sorting (FACS) single amplified genomes of... | place: Spain: Blaines Bay Microbial Observatory, Mediterranean Sea | collected 2016-01-19 | reverse complement strand
GCCGTGCGAACCGCCCGGAGCATTCTACCTTCAGAGGGAGGCTCCCGCCCCGGGTCTCGCCCAGGCACGAACGAAAGTGCCGAGAGGCCGAGCACAAGCGAAAGCCAGGCGCGACCGGGGACTCGTGGAAGCGAGGGCGGGCAATCGAACGTATCGTTTAATGTTGCAGAAGGAGAGGGCATGGAAGTCACCCAGCCGCGGAAGCCTCCTCCCCTGGAGTTCGATTGGCGGCCCTTGTGGCGCCTGTCCAACAGTTTGCTAGAAATGCACGAGCAACCTTCGGACGACGAGGGCGAAGGCAAGGGGAGAACCACGTTTGTTTGCAGCATCGTCTCGTTTACGATTCAAGTGTTGACAAATTGCAAGAAGAGGCGAGAACTTATTGCGTTGGGGGAGCGTTTGCTCGAAGTGACGGGAAAAGAAGTCAGCAGCAGCGAGAAAGTGCTCCCAATTGTATTGCATGCCCAGCGACAAATCTGGAGGAATTTCGACGTTGTTTTGAAGGCTGTGGACGAGAAGTTACAAGCGCACGAAGAGGCGTGGAAACGCCAATTAGCCGAGAAAGCGAAGCGACGCAAGCGGCGATTGACGCAGGTTGGCATATCCCCAGAAGAGCAAGCGTACATAGACGTGAAGGCTGTCCTCGAGGCAAAAGTGCAAGAGAAAAGGGAATTGGAGCGCAAAGAATTCACGCACATGGATATTTTGCAGCGTGTTTGGGACGAACTGAAACGCGACAAAAACAATTCTAGGGACGCTTACGACCAGTGCCTTAAGCAGTTGTTTGAGTTCATTGCTATTAGCGAAGGGGAGTTTGGCGACGAGATTTTGATGGGAAACGACAACGACTCCCAGGTAGGTGGGGGCTCTTCCACTCGCCGCTCACGCCAAAGTTCGCACCACAATACTCACCGGACGAGCAAAGGCGGAACGTCCACGAGCCGCACCGGGCGAAGCAGCAAGCGCAGAGACACGGATCCCGGCGAGCCGGCGTGGATTAAGACGGTGCTGAAATCGTTCAACAGCTGCAGCACCTTGCTCCGAAGCAAGCAGGAAACAATGCTGCTCTGCATGTTATTGAACACGCTTGGGGATTTTCATGCCGGGAGACAAGATTTAAAGCGCCGGGTGGATGCAGGGAAGGCATGGAGTGATGCCGTGGATGCATTGATCGGCACGGTTGACGTCGCTGACTCCTGGCGAAGCATTGTCAGCGACGACAAGATACTTCGGCAAGCGACTGGATTTTGGGGGTTGCTCCATGCAACAATCTCTGCGTCCAAAATAGCCGAGTACACCTGTGTTCACGATTTGCGTCGCCAGAACGACTCATGCCGGTTTGCAGCTTACTTGGTCCGCTCCGCGTTTCGTTGCAGCTTGCCCCACCCTACAAGGGCCGCGGATTTTGTTCGCAATGGAAACTTGGTAGAGGAGTTGTGGCCTGGCGTAGAACTGTTTGGACACGGGTACGCGCCGAACGCGCCCCACTTGCTTCGTGCGTTGAGGTTCAGTTCTCACGTGCTCCTGCGGGATGGTCAGGGTGTCGAGGTTCTGCCAATGTGCGCCCTCAGCGAATACGTAAGCGAGAAGGAGTGCAAAAATTTGACGTATCTCGTTCAGGCGCGCATACATAAAATCGATGCATTTTTGTTGTCCGGATTCCCGGCAGAAGCCGCCAACGAACTGAAAGGCCTTCTTCGGGGCGATCGTTTGTGCGCGGATGAAAAGTCCGGGCCAACAATATTCAACGATCTAACGGTCGGGAACACAGCCGGGGAAAGTGCTGGCACCGGAACTGCTCGAAGTGGGAAAAGCGCAGCGTCTACCCCAGCAGCCGAGGAAGAAATCGACGACTACAAGCTAGCGCACGACATGCCGGGCTTCAGAAACAATTTTCCCGTCGGCCACGATGACAACATGGCAGCGATAGAGTGGATTAAAGACTGGAACGAAGTGCGGCTCACCGCAAGATTGAAAAGTTTGTATGGGATGCGATTGTGCCACGAACTGACACTATCTCGAGCACGTTTGCTTATTTTTCTGGGACAGTACGATGCCGCCAGCAACATGTTGGTAGAGCTAGAAGAAGGCGCCCGTAGTGGAAAAGCGTGCGGGACGGAGCCAAAAGTGGTGGTCGATGATGAGGAGGGAAAGACTGGGCGTACGGACGCGTCTGCAGCGACGCAAGCGGCAGAGGTGGAGGAATCCGAAGCGAAGCCCCCTCCCCCCCGCAGGCTCATTCAGTTAGAAGTCTATTTGATTTGCAATTGTTTGATGCTGCAGGCGCGAATCGCAGAAAAGCAACGCAATTTTGGACAGGCAATTGTGCTCGCGGAAAAGGCAGCGCTGTTTCACGCGGAACAAACACGGCTGCGTGAAGAGATCAAGCAAAGGGCCGCTTTGCTCGAAGCGCAACGGGCAAGGCACGCGAAGCAGGCCATGGGCATGAGTCCACGGGCCGGCGGAGCGCCGCTGGGCGGAATCGCGGAAGAGAGCGAGAACGACATACTAGACGATCTGTTGGCGGCAGATTTCCGTGCAAGTGAAGACGAAGATCCGTTGCTCCACCCAGGCATGGTGTTTTGGCTCACGTGTAGGACGATCGTGTGCCGTTGCCGACTTGCGAAAGGGCACTACGAGGAAGCCAGGCAATCGTGTGACAAAGGGATAGAGGAGGGGTCCCTTTCGATGGAAAATCTGCGAAAGCGCGAGTTGATGATAATGCGCGCTCAGATACACATGTCAGAGGGCGAAGTCGCCGAGGCCCAAAAATTGTACGAAGGTGCTCTTGAGAAAGGTCGAGAACACCATGATCTGGACGAAGACCACGCCGAAGCTGCTATGCTGCTGGGCGACCTTCGTGTGGAGCTGGCGTTGGCAGAACCCGCGGACGTGGGCAGGAAGAGCAAGCAGGCAGCAGGGGCCCTCTATGAAGAAGCGCTGGACTGCCTTACCCTGAAACTGCGCAATGCAGGCTGGCGGGGAAGCACGGCCGACAAGGAAAGCGTCCTACACAACATTTATTTGGACCGATGGCTTAACCGTTACACAAAAGCGTTGTTGCGGCTGGCCCGAATCAAAGCCGAAGAAAGCGGCGCGGCCAAGGACACGGAGGACTCTGGCGACGAGTCTACTCCCGGCCTTTTGGAGGGGTTGAAGTGCATCGAAGAAGGATTGCGCTCTCTCGACCATCAGTCGGCGCCCAATATCACGTTGGATTCTCAATTGTCCTTGTTTGAGGGGCGCTACCAACGGGTTTTGCTGCCATTGTCAACGGACGTGAACACGGTGTTCCCGATGGTTGTTCAAAGTTTGGAGCGGTCGATCGAATCGACGCTGAAGTGTGGCCACAACCACACAACTTTGCGCGCTGCGCACATGGAGCTTGTCGAACTTTACGGCAGGCAATGGATCAGTGGCGAGGAAGAGAATCATAAGAACCAAGCCTCGAAACACTTGAAAAACGCAGCAGACGTTGCCTCCATGTACGCCTCTTTGAAAGGGGACGTAGGGAGCATGTGCAGTAGTACACCGTACACCGAGGCCAAACTGGACGCCCTGCCGCCTGCCGCAAGGTTGCATTTGCGACAGGAAGGGTTGAGGCGATTGAAGAAAATGGCCGTGGCGGAAACAGAAGAGGTGGACGCGGACGAAAGCGAGCCGGAAGTGCCGATTGACCAGAGAGGAATGTTCTTGTACTACCTTTCGTTGGTACAAACCCGGCGCCTCGCGGATGCCACCCTTGCAAACGATTTGAAGGCGGAGACAATCCGTGAAATGCACGATTTCTTGAGACTGGACATGGTGGAGTATGCGGAGAAGTGCTGCGTGGTCGATGCCACCGTCGAGAATGAGGATGGGTCGGAGCCGGCCGTGGTAGATATGCCTCTGTTCAGCGTTTGTGCGCAGTGGTATTTGGCATCTAAAGAAGATGGCGAAAACGTGGCTTGTTTGTATTCGTTGCTCGGCGGGATTGAAGCACCGGACGAAGACGCCGCACCGGACGAAAGTGAAGAGACGAGAGCCAACCAAGGCGACCTTGGGCGTTGCGTGTTGCCGGTTGAGTTCATTCGAGCCACGTCCAAGCGATTTGCGGGATTGCGGATTAAAAAAGCCTCTTCGATTGAGATTGAGAGCACGTTAAGAGAGACTACGGCCGCCCTGGCAGATGCAGCCATGAAGGCAGGGATGCGTGATGGAAACGTGAGGATGGAGACCGATCCTATTGTGATGCAAAATATGGGAAATGATGCGTTGCTGTTGATTGAAAAAATGTTTGATTTGGATATCGGAGTTAACTGTGTCCATGAAGGGGTCAGCCGTTGGTTGAGAAACGCACTGCTGGGTTAGGTTAGATGTGGTGCCCTGGTATTGAATGGGAAAGAGTATTAAAATACGAAAATTGTCTGTTATTAAGAAGTAATTTAAGTATAATTTATGTACACTGCAAACTGAAATCTACTGGTGTGAATTTAGTAATCAATACCTGGCACGAATCCAAAACATTATTATCATGTATTGTTCATGTCAAATTTTACCAACAGCGCTGCCGGGGACACCCCCGTGAACATTTCGATCGGGGGTTATAGTAGTAGTGAGAATTAAAAAAAAAATAATTGTATAAACAACACCAACAACAACTCCTCGTACGCCTATAGAACTACCAAGGGTACCCAGGTAACTAAATCATCAAATGACATCATCACAAACTTTGCCTGTATGCCTGCAAATTTTAGTATGGGGTTTGCCATTCACGAGTTTAATCCTATATAATGTACAAGGTACAAGTGGTGTGGTGTTACATTGATGTTCCGTTTTTTAGTCTATATTATATACGAGGACGACTATTAGATGCAATCAAGTTTGTTAAGTTTTTATAAAATAATTCTTCTTCTAGTTAGCGTACGTATTATTCCGTACCCGTATTAATTACCTGGTACGGTACAGGTACCGACCGTAGTCAATAATAGGAGGAGGGGTTTAAATTATAAATATTATTAATTATTTTAAGTAATGTCACTATTAGATAAAATAAATAACTGCCAACTTAAAAAAGATTAAGTAAAATTACAACTAGAAAGAGAGATCTACTAAATACGTATTAATAGTCCTAGTCCTTCCTCTATTAATAATAATAATAATAATAATACAAACATTGTCGGATGGATTATTACAGTAAGCCATCACCAGCCTGGTTTCATTGCCGTTTCCCCTGCATTTATCGTTGACAAAAAGGCATGCTAGTACGGTTTTTAAAAATAAACCTGTTGGCAATTGTTAATGCCTCTGGTCAGACCGTGCTCAAAGGGACTTTTTTAATGAATGAGCAATTAATTATTGGGGAGAATAGGCTGTTTTGACCCGTCAAAAAATGCACGCGAACGGCGCGGTAGCCCTTTTTCGATTACTGTGTGTTCTGACCGTCGGGCTTCTTGGCGCAAGGCCGGTCTCGGGTGCAGATTGGACGGATCAAGATTGCTCGGGGAATTATGTTCTTAATGCAGACGCATCTGTAGGGACAGGGTCTAGTGTAGAATTGATCGGAAATCTATCTATTAATGGGAGTCTTCCTGGCAGCGGTTATAAAAACATTTCGCATGGGGGGCAATGGGGCACGAAAGGCATGTTTAGTGTCGGGGACCATACGTTGGTGTTGAATAATGTGGCACTAAAGTCCGGGTACAAGGCCCTCTCAGTAAACGGCGGCAATATTGTTTTCACCGACGGGGAGATATCGGGGTTTGGCAATCCATATGGCCCGGAGAAAGGCAGTGTAATCGACATACAAAGTTCGGGAAGCGCGGTTCTAACCCGAGTGACGGTGAAGAACAATAAAATTGGAGGGGGCCCAGACTTTCGTCTTTTTTGTATCATCTGCGGAGGCAACATTGTGGTTAGAGAGTCCGTGTTTGACGTTAGTACCAACATCGTTCACGGAACCATCTTAAGCGGGACGGGGCTCGGACCTTTCTCGGGGACCATGGTAAACTCCGTCGGTTTTCCATCGAATGGGATAGGGTGCAGCCCGACCAACCCCTGCACTGTGCCCCCGTATACTGGAGCTTGCAGTACCTATAGTACCAGCTGGCACGACTATGCACAAGAAATACAGACAATATGCCAGTCTAATTGTGACATACATGATAGTGATTGGACTCCTCCCACGACAATAACACAAAATTCACTGCCTCTACCGGACCCACCAGCAGTCTGCCAGCAGTGGAGTGCGTGCGCCGAAGGCGAGTTTGTGTCTTTGAACGGCACCATATCGACCGATCGAAATTGTACTACGTGTCCCCTTGGAAAATATAGTGCTGCCATAAATTCTTATCGGTGTCATCCATGGACTGTATGTTCCCCTGGCATGTTCATCTCCGCAAACGGCACGCTGTCCACGGACAGAGTATGCACCAACTGTGTCGAGGGAAAATTTAGTACCTCGAGCAACACCATCGAGTGCACCGTCTGCGAGACTGGCCAGTTCGCAGGTCCCGGGTTCGCGGCCTGTACGAAGTGGTCCGTTTGCCCCCCCGGCAAGTTCATCTCCGCAAACGCCACGCTGTTCACGGACAGAATATGCACCGACTGTGTCGCGGGAAAATTTAGTGTTTCGAACGATACCGTCTTGTGCAGCGTCTGCAAGAATGGCCAGTTCGCGGATTCTGAGGGGAGCGTTGCATGTCAAGATTGGACTCAGTGCCCCCCGGGGAAATTCAGCGGCCAGTTTTCGGAGGCGATCAACCGAGAATGCAAACTTTGTTATCCTGGGAAATGGAGCGTTTTGAACAATTCTGATTTTCATGACTGTAAAGCATGCATAATTGGAGAAGAGGACTGCAACGATTACCCGGAATGGAATTGTTCTCTGCAATTATACAGCAATAATGCATCGTATAAGCTGTCAACGGACTGTACAATGCCGGGTGAGATGGTATTAGCAGGAGACTTAAACATAAGCGGCGCGGGGAACAGGTACTTCACCGTCACTGCTGCTCCTGGAAAGCGGCATTTTGTCGTAGGAAATAATACTTTGATCTTAAGATGGCTTCGTCTAACGGGAGGTTCTTCCGTGGTTAATAGCTGTAAGTTTACCTGTCTCTTTTAAGGACCTGATCTCCGGCGGATCCCTAACATTATACATTCTTCTAGGCAAGTGCAATCCGGGGTGGGAAGGGGTAAAGTGCCAAGTTGCAAAACCTTGTTGCTCAACGTCCAGTTCGGATTGTGACCCCAGCACCCACAGGGCTGTGGCGTGTCCCGAAGGTAAAATAGCATATGGGACCACCTCTTCGTGCACCTGCGCATGTCCACCCAATACTTTTGGTGATCGGTGCCAGTATAGTCCTGGCCAGAGTTACGATATGCCGATATTTTTTAGATATACTGGTAGCCCTGGATATGATTCGCCACACTGTGTCAACGGTGGGGCAGTTTTGTTGCGTGAAAGGACAGGAAAATTAATTGCATCGTTTTGTCGTTTTGACACAAATATGGCTGCTAATGGCGGTGCTATCTATGCCGGAAATGGTGCGACAGTTGAACTGGACAACTGTGAAATTTCTTACAACAGAGCAGGCAACTTGTCAACTGGGTGTTGCATTGGAAACGGCGGCGGAATTTCTGTGTATGGCGGCGGCCGGTTGATCGCGAACAATCTTACCGTTCTTAACAATTTTGCCTCCGCCAGGGGGGGCGGGGCTTACGTACAGAATGCTGATGCCGCCTTTTTCCAAGTCACGTTTGACTCCAACTACCAGCTAGATGGTTACGATCTCCACGATAAGTCTGGAGGGGGTGCTCTTTACGCAGAATCTTCTTCCGCCAATCAATTTTCTCTGAGCATCATAGAATGCGCTTTTCTGAACAATTCCGCAAGCGTGGGGACCCACCTGGAGCACTTTGGCGACCAAATCGTCACGGCCTTTCAGAGCACAGATCGAACAGTAAGCATGGTCAATACTTTTTTCAACTCAACGAACGAGTCTTCGGCATTCTACGGGTACGACGACGCCGGCAGCGGGACACCAGAGAAGTACGTCGCTCCGACACCGTGCTTTCAGTCCCCAGTTTGTGCAATTCACCCATATTTCAGCGTGTGCGAACCGAGAGAACGTGCCAACGTTGGAGTTCTGTGTCGAAATGAGAGCGAGGCGTGCCCGAGTGGGACCGCCGTACCGCTCCACCAGTATCTTCCGCCACTTTCATCAAAGCCTAAAACATGCACGCCGCTTCTCCCCTGGGATTGCAAGGGCGTCTACGGGGCATTTACCCTATCAACAAATTTTGTAGACAATGGCGTTGAGATAGGGTGTGCACTAAGCGAGGCGCTGATCGTCGACGGAGTGTTGTCGATATTTGGGACAGGATCGGCCCTTACTGCCATCACAGCAGCTAGCGGCAAACGACACTTCTACGTGTCCCCAGGGGGTATCCTGTCTTTAAACTCGTTGAAACTCACAGGTGGTGGTAATTTTGATTGTGATTGTAGGAAGTTTGCATGTGGTGGCCAGCCAAAAGGGGGTTCCATTTTTGTTGGCAGCCATGGGGCATTGAGGGTGGTGGCTTCCAGCTTTGACAATGGTGTACCTGGCCAAGGAGGGGGTTCAATATACGGCGAACATAGCACAATTGAATTGCGGCACACAAACATAACAAGTAGTAGCCTTGTGGCTTGTGGGGTTGGTGGTGCCATGTACCTGCATTCGGCCAACGCCACAGTTTACGGCGGCCACATTGCAGCAAATCGGGGCACTAGTGCTGTCTATACAGACCAAACTTCCGTTTTAAAGTTGCTGGGCGTTGTTGTGGAGGGTAATAACGGCGCCGCCATTTCTGCAAGCGACGGCGATGTTGTTTCGGTCAGGGCGTGCTCGTTTTCGAACGCTGTTAACGTCCAGCGAAGGGGACAGTCTAATCCAACTTTTCATTTTGTAGACACAAATTTCGGAACTGGGGAAATGAACATGGACGAATCGGACGTGAGCGCTTGCGACCAGCCTTTCTGCACCGTGTTTCCGTTCACAGCATGTACGCCCCAGGAAAATACAAGGCACGGGGTGATTTGCCATCATGTAAACACCTCTCGTCGTTGCGATGAATCGTTTCATCTTCTGACACCGCTTCCGGTCGTTCCAACCTTACCTATTTCTTGCACCCCTCTCCCCGCCTGGAAGTGCCCGAATGGTACCGAACGGTCTGGAAAATTCCGTGTTTATTCTGACTGCCAGTTAACAGAAACAATTAAACTTTCTGGTAAACTTGAGCTCTACGGGGTGAAGAACCTTTCATTGCATACGCGTGGTCCAACCCTTACGGCAGCTCTACATTCACGACATTTCACTGCGGAGTACCACCTGAAATTACGGTGGCTTATCCTTCGAGGGGGAAATCCGTCCGACTGGAGATCCTATCATGTTAAATTCGTCGGAGATGTTTTTTATCTCCAACCTTCGACTGGGGGATCTATTAGAGGAACCAGTCTTCTTGACATAATGTTTTGTACATTTGTAAATAACACCGGCTACGACGGAGGTGCTATCGACTCGACTGGCGGAATCATTATTAACAATTCCACATTTGTAAACAATACTGCCAAGCGCATCGGGTGTAGGAGTCCTAGGGATTGTACTCTTGTGCATACAAACGGCATGGGAGGCGCTGTTTATTTGCACGACGGACATGGGCTACAAAATTACATGAGAAATTGCAGCTTCAAAGGAAATGTTGCTGAAGAAGGTGGCGGGCTTTACGCCTTCAAGGAGCTCGGAGCAACTGATAACAACAATCTATCCCTGGTACTGTTGCAATCAAGTTTTCTAGAGAACGCTGCTACAATCGGTAGTGGTGTTGCGGTAAAAACAGTTAACAGCCCAGTGCACGACCAAGACGTGGTTAGGGTGGAGATTCGCCAATGCTTGTTCAGAAATAATACCGGCGTGGGCGACCATGTTGAAAGGGTGGTATCATCGGGAGAGGGGGGACTCAAAATATTGATCGTAAACAGCGGATTTTACCCCAACGCCAGCTACGGAAGCGAATTAAAAGGCAATTGCAGCGACGAAGCGGTTTGCACCGAATACCCTTTTACTGGAAGATGTTCGCAAGGGGACTCTACCTTGTTTTGCGAGTACAGAGGCAAGGATTGCCCTGGTGAAGGGACTGCTCCTGCCTACATGCACAACGTTCACATGCCGCCCTCTTTTTTGTGCGTGCCTTTTTATGATTGCTCTCCCGGGACGTACATTTCTCGAAATGCAACACTTGCCAAAAATCGGTTGTGCGATCGCTGTCCTGCTGGAACACAGACCACAACAGAAAACCAGCACTCGTGCTCGGTCTGCCCAAGTGGCAAGTGGCGAAGCCAAAGTTATGGGATCTTTTGCGCAAACTGCACGGTCGGAAAGTATCTGGAAGACGGCGGGTTGCGTGCTGACAAGCACGACGCCATGGAAGACTGCATAGTGTGCAGCGCACGCAACATGCAAGTAGAATTGTCGACGGACAATGGCACCTATGTACCGTCAGGTGGCGATTCGTGCGTTTACTGCGCTGCTGGAAAATTTAATACCGACCTCGGCATGTGCGACCCATGCCCTGCGGGCAAACGTTCCGAGGCGAACGGCGACAACTGCACTTCATGCGAACCAGGAAAGTATTCTGGGCTTGGAAAGGGGCAAACCGGCTCTGCATCCTGCACTATTTGCCCCGCCGGTCAATGGAGCGTCAGCAATGTCAGCTCGTGTTATAATTGCACCGCAGGAAGGTATCTGGGCGACGAAGGCACCAGTGCGGACGAACACAATTCAGCCGATCAATGCTTGCCGTGCGCGAAAGGTGCGTACGCGGACCATACTGGGACTGCCCAGTGCAAGGTTTGTAGGGCCGGGACGTTTGCCGAATCTTTCGCCTCCATAAACTGCACAGTGTGTCCGCAGGCGACCTACCTGGACGACCAAGGGACCTTGGCTGCGCTACACGATGGCGTGGCAAAGTGTACAATTTGTCCAGCAGGCAAGTATTTAAGCGATCCCTCGAAAAACGCCGACGCGCACGATGCTGCCGACGACTGTCACGCTTGCCCTGTGGGAAAATACCTGGATGATCGCGGATTTGTGGCTGCTAAGCATGACTCTATTGAAGACTGCTTGGATTGCTTTGCTGGGCGCGTCAGCAATGCCTTGGGGGCTGTCTCCAGCTGTGACTGTGCAAAATGTGATTTGGGGTTCTATTCCCCTGACGAGGGCGGCACCAATTGCACTTCCTGTCTCGCTGGAACCTTCCAAGACACTGCTGGAGCAACGGATTGTAAGGCTTGCGACGACAAGTACGAGTCTGGGGATGGCGCACAAATTTGCACCGCTATCGTCGCCGACGAATTGCCTGGTTTGGGTTACATATGGCCTCTCAGTGGCCAATCGGTTACGGAAGGGGGGATCATGTCCTACCAAGTGCGTTTGAACACTGTCCCAAACGACACAGTCTCTGTTGGCGTCACCGTGGAAGATGTCGAGGGGGTGGCAATGTGCGTCGTTTCACCCAAGAGTGCCGTGCAAGTGGTCGATCGGTCTCCAATAACGATCCGCCTGAGCACAACCTCGGACAAATGGTACACCCATTTGAACACACTGGCATACCATTGTACAGTTCGCTATGAAATCATTTCAGACGATCTTGCTTACGGTGCTTTAGCCGCAACGCTTGCAACGGACATACCTGTTCTGTCGAAAGGCTGCGGCATAGGGGAGTTTCTAGGAGAAACTGGGCGGGGCCGAAACGGGACAGACTGCGTCTGCTCTGAAAAATATTTCGTTCCCCCGAACGGTGACTGCATCTCATGCCCAACTGATACATCCGTGTGCGACGTAATTGGCCTTACTGCCCCCTTTGTTGCGGAAGACTGGTGGCGCTTTGCCCCCCAGTCTTCCGATTTGGAATTGTACAAATTTTACAGGTGCCCCTTTCCTGGTAAGTGCCTTGGGGGAAACAACACAGTAGCGGGCAGGTGCAAACAAGGGTGGGACGATTACGGTCCTGTCTGTGCCACGTGTGACATTGGTTACGTCCTTCAAGGAACAGAATGTGTCCCGTGCCCGGGGGGTTCGGACGCCGATTCATTCTCCAGCGAACTCATTGTCGCAACTTTAGTTGGAAATATGCTGTTCGGGATCGGCATCTACTTTTTTCTGACGTCTCCCGCGATGTCAGAGAAGGATATGAACATGCTTCGGGCTTCCATGAACCGTGTACGGTTTGACACGACGAGAGACGAGATCGATCGATGCACATTTATCAGGCTGGTGCTCAAGCAGACGAAACTTTTCGGTGAAGACGAAATTAACCAAGCGTTCGACGCTGTCGATTTAGATGGATCTGGCAAGATTGACAAAAGGGAATGGCAAGCGTGGCTGAACCCAAGCAAGGGCGGTAACGCAGAGCCGGAAAAGCTATTCCTAAACGAAGTCGCTGAACTGGTCAAGCTGCGCTGCAAAGGATCGTCCTTGCCGGCCAGTCTGGCGGTCAGAAGCCTGTGGGAACTTGTTTTCCCCCTACTTCTGTCCGTTGAAAACATAACCGAAGCGTCGCAAGACCTAATGACAAGGTTCCATTCCCAGTTTGAAGATTACGGGGCATTGGAGTGGCCGTTTTCCGATTTTGAGGAAGGTTTGGCCAAACTAGATCGTTATGCCCAAAGAATATTGAAAATGTTTCTTGATTACATCAATAACTTACAGATGCTGCAGTTTGTTCTGCGAGAGGTTTTGCTTCAACTGCGCGATGTGGTGCGCACACTGCAGTCCACACCGCTAATCGCGTTGCCGTCGACGCACGCGAACGGTTTGGAAGACGTCGCCGAATTTTCCCGGCTGAACTCGGCATCGTGGAAACAATTGTTGGACGATGTCACCAATTTGCTCGCGTTTGGATTGCCCAACGTGTCTTCGATGGAATTCCAAGCTGCGAACACTCCGTCGCTGGGAAGTTGGATGGTGAAATTGAAAATCTTTATCGGTTACGCTCAGTGCTTTTGTTATTTTAGCGTGACATTTGACATCCCTTGGCCTGACAGTATTCTGACAATAATGACTGCGCTAGAGATCACTAGCTTTGATCTGTACGGGGTGTTTGGAAACTTGAGCTGTGAAATGCAGACGGGGTTCCTTCAGAAGTTTAGTTTTCACATGCTTCTGTTCCCATTGGTGGTGTTCATGATTGGAATGGTCTACCTCGTGGCAACAGTCACCAGATGTCGAGCCAAGTACACCAGGGCATCTTTGAAAGTTCAAGCAATGACGATCCTTTCCCTCGTTGCGTTCACACTGTACACAGGGGTAGCGACTCGGATTTTTCGACTTTTCAAATGCAAGAAAGTTCAAGACTCGTGGTTTCTTGAAGCCGATTACACGGTCGAATGCAGTGGGTACAAGTACAATTTTTACACGTTGGTTGCCGTAGTTTGCATTGGCGTTTACGTCCTTGGGTTACCCGTCTTTCAATTTTTTATTTTACGACGCCACAACAAAAACTTGTACAAAACCGACTGCGTTGACGCGAAGTTGCAACGAAAGGTGGAGCGTCAGTTCGGGTCGATTTACATCCACTACCGTCAACAATATTACTACTTTGAAGTAGTGGACTTGCTCCGACGGCTTGCTTTGACAGGGGGGCTAATCATGTTCGGAGAAGAAGGCATCGTGCAAGTGTTTTTGGGGATTATAATATGCATTTTCTGGATGTCTGCACTAATTTACGCTCAACCGTACCAGGCAAAATGGGACAATCACTTGGGAATTGCTCTGGCGGCCCACCTGGTACTAACACTAGTAAGCGGCCAGGCGCTCAAGTTGTACGAGCTTACTCCTGGGCAGGACAATTATCAAACTGCCGGGTTCGAAATCATCCTGACGATCGTCTCGGTTCTGTGCGTGGTAATAAGTGTAACAACGACAGTGCTAAGCATTCCCAGCGTCCAGAGCGCCTTTGAAGGACTGGTCGACAAAAGGCACGCAACGAATAAGCCAGGAGGAAGGAAGAAGACCGCAATTAGCGAAGGAGAGAACGGCACGGAGAAAAAGGAACCCACAATTAAGCCTCAAACCGAGCCAACCCAAAGCATTGCTAGAAAACGCAGCCTCGCACTTAAACTTCAAACCGCGCCCCCGTTTCAATACATCAAAACCAGCATACCCTCAATCGATCGCGTCATATCTGCATTGGCAGTGCAAACGGCATGGAAAAAGAAGCGCGACGACCTAATCAAAACAAACAACTCTCACCTCGAAGCGCTTCATATGCAAGAAAAAATGGTGCGTGCACTAAAGATTCAAATGGCCTGGAGAAGGAAACGGAGGCGAATGATCAAAGGAAAGAAAAAAACTGTACATTTGAAGATGATGGAAGAAGAAAGAAGGCGGCTGACCAGTTTGGAAAAAGAAAAAAGAATTATGAAAATCTTGGAAGAAAGGAAGCGAAAAGCCCACCTGCTTGTGAAGAGTACCCCAAGCAGCAAAACAAAACAAAGCAATGTAAAAGTTTCCCCTTCGGTCACAAGCAAGT
>JACLAC010025429.1_pt1 | contig 14560 bp, 21 predicted proteins | sample 8027881 | NCBI WGS metagenome assembly JACLAC01 (sample SAMN15725517, study PRJNA655200) | protist metagenome | isolation source: fluorescence activated cell sorting (FACS) single amplified genomes of... | place: Spain: Blaines Bay Microbial Observatory, Mediterranean Sea | collected 2016-01-19 | reverse complement strand
TTGGATAAATTGGCAGCAACAAACGCATGCGAAGAGTGCGACCTTCGTGAAGCCAACCTGACTGGTGCAGTCTTACGTGATGCTAAAATAGATTTTGCAGATTTTACCAAGGCCAAGTTCGGCAACACGGTCATGACTGATGGCCAGCGCATTTTTAAAGATTGCTAATTAAAACAATCATCCAGATTTGTTGGGAACAATAATGACAGGCAAGTAGTCGGTGGGGTTCACCATCGCAGAAATCAAAGCACGGATAACAGCATGTGGAACAATAATGACTAAATCTGAAAAATATATTAAGGCGTGGGCTCTGGCATTAAAAAATGATTTTTCCCTAGTAGATAAAATCTATCATCCAGATTATAAATCGTTTGATTTTAGAGCAGGCATTTTTACGAATATTGATGACGATAAAATAATTGTTTCAACCTACACCGAAGAATGTACTTATGGCCCATATGAAATAATTTATGAAAATGATGAGTTTATATGTCTTTACAAGTACACAAAATTCAAACTAGAGGGAGAGAATGAACCATCATTTGATACTGTAATGCACGCCATCAATTACAAGGACGGGAAAATAATAAAGCAGAAAACTACAGTACAAAACTTAGATTTTGACCCAAGTGAGTATTTCGACTGGAACTGGGAAGACTACGAGTGATCAACAGCAGTTGGTGAGCTACACCATCGCAGGAATCAAAGCAAGGACGACAGCACAAGGAAAGAAAATGACGAAAGTAGAGGCATATGAGAGGGCATGGGATCTGGGAATGAAGGGTGATTTTTCATTAGTTGATCAGATCTATCACCCAGATTATAAATCCTTTGATTTAAGAACAGGCATTTATGCAAATCTTGAAGATGATAAAGTTATTGTTTCCACATTGGATGAAGATGCTGTGACTAGTTCTATGGAAGTAATTTTTGAACACGATAATTTTATGTGCTTTATAGCTTACCAAAAAGTATTGGATCCTGAACCAAGATTTAGAGCCTTCATGACAGCAATTAATTATCAGGATGGACTAATTCTCAATCAGAAAACTACTGTGGAGGAACTAGATTACGATCCAAGCAAACATCTTGACTGGAACTGGGAAGATTACGAGTAATCAGCAAGCAGCTGACTGCTATTCAATCAGAGAAATCAAAGCGCGGATAACAGCATAAGGAGGGGTAATGACTAGAGCAGAATCATGGGATAAAGCGTGGAGACTTGCAGCAAAAGAAAAGGATTTCTCACTAGAAGATGAATTATATCATGCTGAATACAAATCAATTGGGGGTGTTTCAGGTGCTGAACTAAACCTTCCAGCACTTAAAGAAGCATTTTTAGCAATAGCTGAACATATGATAATGGGTCCCTACAAAACAATTGATGAAAATGAAAATTTTTTGAGAATTCATAGACACACCAAGTACAGAGAAGCGGATATCTTCAGTTCAGCAACGGGTTCTCACACCTACAAAGATGGGAAAGTAATTAACCAAGAGACAGTTTTCGAAGAAATAGCTGATGACCCCAGTGAAGGCCAAGACTGGAACTGGGAAGACTATGAATAAAGATTTGGAAATATATGTCCCAACAGAAAGATGAATTTGAAAGATCAATCAGTTACACCATGAGCTCAATAAAGTGAAGGAAGAGAACCTAGAACTTCACAAAACCGTAAAGGATCTCTCTGAAAGATTGGCGCAGTTCGAAGACACTAATACGGAGCAGTTTTTTGAGAGTATGAAAAAGAGGAAAAAACATTTCGAATATTTAATGAAAAACAAGGTGTTTACATTACCCATCGAATGTCTTTTGAACAGATGATCTATTACTTAGCAGGATTTGAAAGAGCTCTGGATTTCGTTCATTTCGAACAAAAGAGAAAGAAAAATAAGTAGGGGGATTCTGAGGTGTCAATATCTCATCAGATGAAAGACCACCGGATTAACATTCTGATGCATTAGCTATTGGGAATCAGTCGGTGGGGTAGTAAGAAAGGAAGGCGGGATCCAGTTCTACTAGATCCCAAATGCAATTTACCTATAAATTATAAAATTTCTCTGGATCGCTATTGTTTTACGAACAATGCGGTTGCAGCAGTGGGATATTTTGAGTCTGAACCTAGCCCAATGAATAGCTTGTTACCTGAAAGGTGGTAAACGTTTTGAATCATTTTATTTTTGGCTGGCCAAGTCCACTCACCACTGGGGTTAAGACAAGTCTTTCCTGAAACTTCTAGGGCTTTTTTAATTTCCCAAGTATCAACTCCGCAGTAGCTGTAATCATTTCTAGTCTGCACTCCATTAGCATCCATTGGAGTAAGCTTATATGATTGTACACTATAGGAAAACCGATGACCTTTGGTTCCATTATCCAAAGTGACTTCATCACCTACATTGAGATTGGTGTAAAAATCCATTTGCTTAACCGAGATGTTATCGCACAAAGCATCAGAGTAATAATTGCCTTCATAAGAAATTGACCTGCCAGACACCACATATTTCGCTTCTTTGTAAGAAGTAGCAGTTTCTGAATAGGCACAAGACGCAACCCAAGTTCCCTGTAAATCCGCGACGGGCCCTGTTAGTTTTTTTTCAGGAGCACAAGCCGTCAGAAACCCAATGCAGAAGGAAATGGTTGCAGTTAATGCGACATAACTTTTTTTATTTATTAGCATTATCATCTTTTGTGAACTGATTCTGGTGTGAATATTCAAAATAAGTACTTAATACCAATTATCAACTGGGAGGTAGTCAAAAAGCAAGCAATAGGAGATTTGTGAACTCACAATTCTAGACTACCGGATTGCTTATCCCCTGTGCTAGATTAGTTAAACCCAGATGAATACTAGGTATAAATAGATTACTCCGCTCAAAATATAAAAATAATCGCAAAAATGTCGTAATTGGTTTTGAGATAACGGGTTTTAGGATCTGATCATTACCTCTAAACTAATATTAGGTTTTTCTATTGATCTACCTCTCTTGACTCCACTGCTTTTTCTTGCACTTTCAAATACAGTGGAGTCTTTTTAGGAAAACAACTGATCAAACCATTCAACAGCTCTCTACTATTCCTATCCTTAGTAACCATTCATCATGTCCATTATCTGGAAAACAATTCGTATTTTGTTAGGCAGTTTCTTTTTGTTGGTACTGGTTCTGATTCTAGCCCAGGCAATGTTTCTTCGTCCTCGTATCGACTTACAGTTAATGGTGCCAGAGGAAAGTTTTGAGTTGCCTACCTCAATGACATTTTTTCCTGATTCTACCACAGAATTTGTAGTCACTGAAAAATCTGGACAGGTCAAGCGCTTTACCGAAGGCTCGAAGCAAAGCAGTGCCCTCCTCTTGGACTTGACGGACAAAATTTATTCTAGCGGTTGGGAAGAAGGTCTTCTCTCACTCGCCTTTGACCCAGACTATGCCAACAATAGTTTCGTCTATGTTTTCTATTCGATGGACAATCCTAAGCGTTCTCAGCTATCCCGTTTTACAGTGGGTTCAGACAATATGGTAGACCGTTCTAGCGAACTTGTATTATTGGAAATCCTAAAACCTTCTGACGGCCACAATGGGGGCATGCTTCAGTTCGGAACAGATGGACTTTTATATGTCTCCGTGGGAGATGGATATCGAGGTTACCTAGCTCAGGATCTTAAAGATTTGAAAGGTAGTCTATTGCGGTTGGATGTAAGTAATGCGAGTGAAACTGTACCCTACAAGATTCCATCAGACAACCCTTATGCGAATAATAGCAAAGGGATTCAACCTGAAATTTTTGCCTGGGGGTTCCGTAATCCGTTACGTTTTAGTATTGATGAATTGACTGGAGACATCTTTGTCGGAGACGTGGGTGATAAATACAAAGAGGAGATCAGCCATGTCAAAGTGGGGCGGAACCATGGATGGCCGACGTTAGAAGGAGATGAGTGTTATCCACCTGAGACCGAAAGTTGTGACAAAGAAAATACAGTGCTGCCGATTGCTGCTTTCAGACACATTTTCATTCGTTCTGTGATTGGAGGTTACGTCTACCGTGGAGAGGACATTCCTTGGCTCCAAGGCCAGTATGTGTATGGAGACAGATTTGGAGGGCTCTTCTATTTAGACCCTACTGAATCAGATATTCAGCACTTTCCACAAGTTTTGGCATACAAGCCTCGCATTCAGCATGGTAATGAACTGGGAGAGGTGATGTTCTTATCATCATTGACTGAAGATGCACACGGCGAGTTGTACGCAATCAGTTTGGGTGGCGCTATTTACAAAATTCGACAAATGTCTACACACAAAGAGTTGGAGGGATTTCTCAGAGCTCTTTGGGACTTTCGTTAACTTTGCTTGAGGATCGAGATAGAAAAGCAGCGCAAACAAATCATCACTACTTTGAAAAATAGCACAAAACCTCCTGATTGCTGAGTTTAGATTCAGTCTAACTAGTAGTGCACTTTGTCTCATCGCAGGTTCTTGAAGTCAGTGCACAATCCCTTATCAGATAACTACTGAACTGCTAGTTTTAAATAATTTTGTGTACCCCCGTAGTCCAATTAGTCGGGGGCGGGTGGAGTACGATGATCGCACAGACCCCCCTAGCCAACCTTCCCTACTAAATTGCTACCCACTTCCAAGAAATTACAGAAAATCTGAGATTCTCTGTGTTCAGATAGGCAATCACTACAATATCAGCACCGCAACGATGCTATTGCTTGAACAATTGACGGGACAACAAGAAGAGTCGGAAGTGTTTGAACTATTTGGAAGTGAAGAACCGCAACCGATGGAAAAGCCATCCATCAAATCACGGCTCTTGTCAGGATTGGTGGCTTGAATTTCTTCAAACCCATTGTTGGCTAAATCTGCGGTACTTTTAGAACGGTTTCTAAAACTCCAAGTGTGATGAAGATGAATACCATGAAGATGAGCCAAACAAAAAAGTTCTTGCTGTCGTTCATGACATACTCCTTATCTTGGTGATTGGGAGCGTTGGTTTAAACCAACATATAATTCATGTTAGCCCTAAAATATTTGAATTAGCAAAAAAAAATACTGATAACTGATAAAACCTGAGCACACTTGACATTATAAAAATTAAAAAATGCAAAGTTTGTAATGGATTAACGACTTATGGGTCATAAATTATTCAGTAGGTACTTTGGGGCAATTTTCCTGTGGGTACTTTTGACCTCGAACATCAACGGACTTTCAAAATCACTTAGGCTTCCTGCCGATATGAATCTAAACCAGCAGCAACTCGCTCAAACATTCGCTGTATCCGATAGAACAATTCGACAGTGGCAAACTGAAGGAATGCCTGTTGAGCTTCAGGCTCATGGTGGTAACGGCTACCGATTGAGCGACTGCATTGAATGGGTAGTGCGTCGACGTTTTGGCAACGAGCTTACTTGTGAGAAAACCAGACTGACGTTAGCAATGGCAACCAAGACAGAATTGGAAACGAAACTCCTGCAACAAGAGTTACTGCAAACCAATTTGGCGAATATCACCTGGGGAATGTTTCGTCAGGATTTGAAACAGAAGGTCAGAGCAATACCAGAACAATTGACTGACGAACTGCTACGGCAAAAGACTTTGGTGGAATGCAAAACTCAGCTCAAGGAGATCTTCAGTGAAGCCTTGGCTGATCTGTCCAGTATTGAGGCGATGGCAAAGTGATTAGGTACTTTGGAGCAATTTTCCTGTGGGTATTTCTGACCTTGAACTCACATTTTATCAGCGGAAGAGTTGTATCGTCTTCTGGAGAAACGTTCGCCGGACCAAATAACCGACGAGATGATCCAGGGGCATGGGACGTAGCAGAACATCTCCATCCTTCTGATGGATCACTGAGGTACTGAGGACGCAATGCCGCTTATCACACAAAAACAAGTCATCGAGGAACTGGTACTGCTGCGATCAGAGATTGCTGCAAAAAGACAGAAAGCGGGAGTACTGGCAAGACTACTGAGAATGGAAAATCAACTGGAGGCACTGCGAGCCAGGCTAGAGCAAGAAGAACCAGACCCCCCCTCATTCCACCAGAACATCAAAGGTAGTGCTGGTGCAGAGGATCTGTAGGTGGCCAAAGCCACTTTGATATTACCTCGTGGGCGTCGTGGATTCCTAGATTAGTAGCTATTATTTTTTGAAAGCACAGTTGTTTCAACAAACAGACAGTCTAGATTCGAACTACCAGTTTGCTTAATTGTGTTGTCATCAACTTTTTCAAATTTAAATGTTAAAGAGCCTTTCACTGGTTCTGAATTTTCTACACTCGTGCACGAAGCAGGCATTGCAAATGAAAATTTTGTGTCTGACGAACTAACTGTGCTAGTACTTCCTGAAGAGGGGTCTAATTTTTCTAATTCTTTAGTACCCAACGAGACAGTGCTCATAATAATCATGTATACATCGTTAGTTGTGAATTTCCATCCACTATCCCCCAGCAAGTCAGAACTGGTCCACGCTCCTTGAATCCAAGATGGAGGTGAGAATTCAGATGTTTGTAGACTATCAGAACTGCTGCTAAAACCACTTTCAGAACAACCTTGCAAAACAAAGAGTAAGATAAACAGCAACCCTGTGAACAGTAAATTTTGTTTTATTATTCTCACCTATCTCCGAAGTTTTGGGAAACGGCTACTGAATCTCTAGTAGAGCTGAAGTTGTCAATCATTTAGTAAGTAATAGACAAGTGAGTCTTATCAATTTTTAAATAAACGGATTAGAAATCCGCAAAAAAGTCGTAATTGGTTTTGAGTTTGGACCTGCGAGCACTGTTTAGTAAACAGATATTAGGTTTTGTTGCTGGTTGAGCTCAACGGACTCCATAATTTTTTCTGGCACATCCAAATACTCTGGAGTCTTTTCAGAGCAAATCAAAAGAGTAGACTCAGGAAGTCAAAAAGCATTACTAAGCTGAAAACTTTTACAGAGCACTCGGTAGGGTGTTAGACAACATCGTCACCGGCTCCCCCAGAGATGATGAGTTTGCCTTCTTCTTCAAGCTTCTTAACCACCTTGATGATCTTTTGCTGAGCACCCTCTACATCAGCCACCTTGACCGGACCCATGTTCTCCAAGTCGTCATTGAGCATTTCGGCTGCACGAGTCGACATAGAACTCAAAATCAGTTCTTTGACGGAGTCACTAGCTGTCTTCAGGGCCATTGCCAGATCAGCCTTATCAACATCTTTGAGGACAGTTTGCATTTGCTTACTATCGATCAGTGACAAGTCCTCAAAGGTAAACATCAACTCTCGAATTTGTTCTGCCAAATCTGGGTTGGATTCTTCAATCGTGGAGAGAATTCGTGTTTCAGATGCTTTGTCCAGAGCATTCAGGATCTCTGCTACTGGCGCAACTCCACCAACTTTGGTCACCATACTACCTGCTTGCTTCATTTCATCCGTCAAGACTTCATTGAGTTCGTTGACTACCCCAGGCGGAATACTGTCTAAGGCGGCGATACGATAAACGACATCAGCCTGCAAGTTTTCTGGAAGATTCCTTAGTGTAGTAGCTGCCTGGTCTATATCCGTCAGGTAAGAGATGATTAAGGCTATGGTCTGCGGATGCTCGGTACGGATATAGTTCGAGATCATGATCGGGTCTATGTACTTGAGAGCCTCCAACCCCATATCATCTGTCGCGGCACTCATCGAAGCACCAAGTTCTTTGGCCTTATCGGGACCAAGGGCTTTGCTAAGTGCATTCTTGATGAAGTCAGGAGAAGCCATCAGATCTCCTCCACCATCACTTATTACAGACTGCCGATAGAACTCTTCAAGAACCTGATCCAACTCTTCAGATGAAATATCATTGAAGCGTGTCATGAAGTAGCCAACTTGTTGAATTTCAGCTTCTTCTAAATTCTGCATCACTGCGGCAGCACCTTCTTCACCAAGGGCAAGCAATAGGATTGCCGCTTTTTTTGGGCCTGTCAGCTTACCAACTGCCATTCGTTCGTCTCCGATAAAAGATGAAAATCCCTGCTGAATCAGCAAGATGGAGTGGAAGTAGCCTAAAAAGCTTGGCAAAACCGATGTTAAGTTATCCTTCAACTATTGAAGTATAAACTTAATGCCAGGCAACAGATCTAACAGTATCCTGGCGTTGAGACATGCTTCTTGAATTTGTTGTGCAAAAAATTACCCTTATTTTGGTGAAGAGAACTAGGTGCTTGGGTAAGCAGCACTCCCCCATCCCATCAAAATCATCGGGGAAAGTGCTGGTGCAGACTTAGCAACCTCTCGTTTCTTCTCTACCTCGCCTTTTCTCTCGGACTGCAACCCAATTTCCAAAGCAGCCTCTCAACCCCCCGGGTGAGCAAAAGCACCCCCCTTTTTATATTGGGACTCCGGGCCACGTTTTTATCCAGCCTCTTTCTATTATCTTCAGACCTTGCGATTGAAGTGATTATCGACCGACTAAATCTGGCTGAGTGGGGAATGGTCATCTTCAGTGGGAGCCATCACAGTTTGTACTTGAAACTCCTGCCTTTCCAACGCCAGGCGCACTACTTTGACATCTTCTCCGACGCTGCTCAGATCGCCCCATGCATTGTCCTGATATTTGCTTGTGCCAATCACGAGAGCATAACTACCCTGATAGAGCTTGACCTGATTTACATCAGGCATCTTGAGGCTTACAGGGCGAATGGCTCTTTGTTGTGATGCCCATCCTGTCGGAATAATCAGAAGGCTAATGAGCAGGTAGTAAATCAAGTGCCTGAGAAACATCGTACTTCCTCGCTGAAAGCATTGAATCATCCAACTAATAGATTGTGAATAACCTGAGGAGAAGTAAACCTTTACTGAGTTTCAGCTTTAATTGCCTAAGCATCAGGTTGGAAATGTTTTGACTCTCCAAAAATATCACATCATTAAAAAAGGTTCCATGCGACTATTAATGAACGCTGAATTATCAACAACTTATGCTGACTGGAAAAAAGTATATGATGGTCATAAATGGGCTCGAGATGAGGCCAATATGAAGGAAATTCTAGTTGGCTGGTGTGAGGAAGATCAAAGAATTCATGTGTGTTTTGAGATTGAATCCATGGAGGTGATGGAAAAATTTATGGAGAAACATGCAGAAGTGATTGCTGCATCTGGACATAAGCAGGAGACAACCGTAGTAAAAATCCTTTCTGATTCTTAGCATGTCACCCTCAAGTTCCCTAGCACCAAAGGTGCTAGGGAACAAGGTGCGTTAGATGATGATGCGCAAAAACACCTCACCGACTGAATGGCAATCCATACTTAAGCTCCAGCAGTCAGAGAAAATATCTGTGACAACCGTTCTCTGTTGCCATTTCCTGCCCCTCTGAAGAAGCCACCAATTGGAACAGCATCTGCAGCAAGTGTATGGCAAGTGTCAGTTTGTTTGTCTGGTTGTATGTCCGGCAGACAGACAGTTAACAGGCAACTCAACAGACAGGATGTCTTATGGAAGCGATCATCTCGGTGCAGGATGCAATGGCAGAGTTGAAGGTCAATCGGGCTAGCTTTTATACCCGTTGCAAGAAGTTTGGAGTTAAGCCAGTACGGCAAGGCAGGCGTTCTTTCATTACTCAGGAAGAATTAGAATGTCTAGCATTTGTATGTATGGAATCTGTCCAGCAGACGTCTGGTTCAGACAGACAGCAGACAGATAGCAGACAGATAGCAGACACTTTAGACAAGTCATCCAGTGGTGATGTAAGGCTGATTGAAGCTCTTAACTCGGAAATTATCCACCTGAAGACAATGCTTTCTGAAGAGAGAGATGATCACCGCAAGGAGAAGGCGGAGGTTGTCAAGGAGAGAGAAAACTATCAGAAGATGCTGATGTTCCTGCAGCAAGATAATCAGCATCTTCGTCAGCAGTTATTAGAAGCTCCTAAGCACTCCAAGTTTGATGTGGATTCAGCAGCCGATGTTGAGGATTCGGTAGATATCAGTACTCCAGCTTCTGCCGATTCTGCCGATTCTGCCGCGCAGCCGATGGAGTACACCCCAAGAAGTACTAGTAGCTGGGGGCTCGGAATTGGCCTTGGTGCCGTTGCAGCAGCAATTATCTTCTATGTGCTGACTAGTGATCAGGGAGCTAGATTCTTCCCAAATATTCAGCAGAAGCTAGTGGGTGCATTGCACTTGAGTGATATCAACTCAATCGTGCCGTATCGTTTTTATGAGGGTGGAGGGTTGCGTTAAAGCTGGAGAATGTGAGAAGGTGAGCTTCAAAATCTGAGTCACAACCTCAATCAAACATGGAAAGGCTGGATGATGAAAACAAAAAGATTACGCAACCCCAGTCCCACTGTCACCCGAATTGGTGCAGCAGAACCGATTGTCGATGAATCCGAAACTGAAGAGCAACAGGAATCTCAAAAGATCAAAGATCAGGCGGCAGGGCTGCAGAAAATAGCTAATTTGCTTAGTGGCAAAAAGCCGTAAACGAACTACACAGGACACATACCCGATGGATTCAGAGTTCATCGGGACCTACCCGCTATGAAGATGTTGGGTTGCGTTAAATTACAGAAACTCAATTGGAGGAAACAAAAAATGAAAGTTAGTTTGATATTGAAAATTGTTGGTACATTACATGTCGCCGTTGGAGGTATGCTGATTTACCTGCTTTTGTTTGCACATGAAATGTTAATGGAGAGTATGGGGGCAGATGTCTCCTTAAAAACTTTCAAAACTGTGCAATCAACAGCGGATGTGGTTGGTGCATTAAACGTAGGAATAGGGCTTTTACTGATATTTTGTAGCTATATTAAAGATTTATCTTCAGCAAAAAAAGTGCTTATTGGTGAAATCGCTTTGATGTTCTGTATGTTATGTGTGGCTTTATTTAATACTTTTTCCACCTATTGGGCGCCAGAGTTACCGGGATATACTGGCCCACCTCCACCATTTTGGCTGCTGCTGGTTATCAATCCCTCATTGTGCGTTTATGGCTACTTTAAAGGTAAATAATTTTTGGAAAGAGGATGCTTGAAGATGAGCTACAACGAAACCCTTGAGCGACAGTACCTCCACAGCATTCCTCAAGAAGGCAAGGTTGAATGGATTGGAATTCGCTCTGAACGCATGGCGGAGGTCCACTCCGTTAGCCAAGCCTACGCTAATCCAGACACTGGGCTCGAAGGTGATCATTTTAAAAAATCGTCCACTGGCAAACGCCAAGTCACACTGATTCAGCAGGAACATCTGGATGTAGTGGCTCGGATACTGGGCAAGAGTGAAATTCCACCAGAACTGCTGCGTCGAAACATCGTGGTTTCTGGCGTCAACCTGTTGGCCCTGAAGCATCAGCAATTCCAAGTTGGAGAAGTACTGCTGGAAACAACAGGCATCTGTGCGCCTTGCAGTCGAATGGAAGAGAATCTTGGGGCTGGCGGCTACAACAGTATGCGTGGGCATGGTGGCATCACGGCCAAGATTATTCAGGGTGGGCAGATCAAGCTTGGTGATACTGTCTGTTTGGCCTTGATGTCCTAGGAATTGAACGAAACAGCATGAGCTATTAGAGAATTCAATATGAGTACAGCCAAGTCATTTGACAGCGATGAACTCTATGATAACTGCAGTTCTGATCCAAAAGAAGTGACGTGCTTTTGTGGCAAAGCTGCATTCACCATTTTTAATGGTAGAGTTCGGCAAGTTCGTGAATGTGCCTGTATTGATTGTTATCAGCATTTGACATGGGCCCACAACTTGGGGGGGCCGGAATTTCCACCAATTTTACCGATCAGTTATTGGGACAACGATGTCCGAATGGATCGGGGTGAAGATAATTTGATGGTAGTCATGCTGAGAGAAAGTGGCAGATCCAGAAGACTAGTTGCGAAGTGCTGCCACTCGACTTTGATGGTTGATCACATTAATTACAAACAATTGAAGTTTCTGTTATTTGAAAACGCCTGCAAAATCCCGTGGGATAATAAAACAGATCCTCCTTCCGTGACTCGACCACCGTCAGACAGGATCTTTATGAGGGATTGGGATGATTCAAGGGGGAAATTGCCAGAGTTCAAAGGGGATCCATCAAGAATTGAACAAGGCTGCTGCCCTCCTTTCACCAATAAAACGAATCGGCAAAATATTGATAACCCATTGGGAGAGACTTGCCAGAGCATTTTCCAGAGATTGCCTTGGTACACTTTGGAAATGGATGAGGGCGTGATCCCCAAAAATAAAGGCAACTGGCCGGAGTTGAAACCAATCGAACCACGATAGAGAAATCCGATTATCATCTAAACATTAATCATCTGGAGGCACCATGCCGATCACCATTGATGAAATTGAAGAGAGAGGGAAACAGCGCAAACAACTACTGACACTGGCAGAAAAGCAGGAAATTGCTGATCAGGCTCGAGGAATTGGGCAACAGGGTCAGTGGGAAGAATTGGTTCAGGAACTCCATGCAGATCCAGAACTACAGGAAGTGTTTGAGGATGATCAACTGATAGCGGGACAGTCAGAAGCAGCAGGCTTTGACATTATCAAAGAGTTAATTCGTGAGACAGCGGAGGCAGCGACACTAGAAGGTAAGGGATTAAATTAACCTTGAGGAGTGTTGCAGTCCCTCACACATGAGGCTCATGGTGCCCGTGGGCCAAGGCAGGATCAACGTTGTGGGTGTCTTTGCGTTTTTTGTAATTAGGCAGTTCATTTCTTTTTCTGCCCAAAACTCTAGAGTAAGCGAACATCGTGATGATCGATGCACCAGTCATAGCTGTGACGGACAGAAATAAAAGAGCTAATAAGTCAAAACCGTTCATTGTTCACCGAGTTTTTGTAGTTAAAATTGCAGGGTTGGGATCCTGAAACCAGAGGGAACTTTAATGGTACCAGAACAAAAGGAAGATTTGTTGCTTGTCTTAAATTAGAATTCTTTTAACTGAGAAGCTGGAACTGACAAGAGGTCAGGAAGGCTGAATCGGAAGAGGAAGCAGCAGAGCAACGAGAACCCTAACTTGCCGGTGAAAGTTCTTGAAGCCCTGCGTATCCATTGTCTTAGTAGTGACAGTGGAGATTATGAAACAACCGTTCCAATTCCGCAAGTATTCTACGAATTACTTGTTGGATTTTACTGATTTCTAACGGGTACCCCAGTTTCATAAGCGCTTCCTCCTCACAAACAATGAGGAGGCTGGATGCCACACTACCAACAAACCCCACGCAAACAATCGAAAGCCCAACTATGGGCAAAACGCACCGTTCATTTGAAGACTTTCCTGCAAGATCTGCCACGCAGACTGAGGCTCGATATAGAGGCTCTGGTCAAGATTTTCCTCACTCGACGATCACTCCTGCTCAAACTTGCCGATAATTACCTGATCAAGCTATGGGAATGTTCGAGAGCCACAGTGCAGAGGCGTCTAGAACGCCTAGAGCAACTGGGGCTCCTTAAGCGAATGACCCAGCCACCAAGAAAGCAACCCAGTGGAACTTGGAAACAGGAGCGCAAGCTGTTGCTGATTCTACCTAAAAAGCCGAAGTCTTCTTTAGTGTCTCATTTTGGTGTACTAACTAACTCGCAGCAGAATGCTGAGAGATCTAATTCAACCGTTCCGGTCAAACCATTGCCGAACATGAAGTTTGTGGACTACCTAGCGCTTCAAAATAAGGTCAGCAAAGGTGCTTTTGCCTTTTGGCTGAGACGCTGGGGAGCAAAACCAAGATCAATGGGGTACTTGCTGGATATCATTCACAGCAGAATTGAGAGAAGACCCGATACTCTGGAATCAATTCTTTTTGATGCGGAAGCCCGGAAGTTGTCTGGCTCAGCACTGGTAGGATTTGTTGTGAGTGAAATTAAATCAAGGATACCAGCATAAGGAGTAGAGATGACTAAAGCAGAAGCATACGATAAGGCGTGGAGACTTGGTTTCAATGGTGACTTTTCACTAGTCGATAAAATTTACCACCCAGACTATTCGGCATATGATTACAGGGCAGGAGTAGAGGTTAATCTTGAAATGGATAAAGTTGTTATCACCACTTTAGGTGAAAATGTGACTCAAGGCAAAATGCGTGTAATCTTCGAGGACTCTAAATTTTTATGTATGGAAAGAACATTTAAATCTATGCAAACTGGAGAACCTGCTTTCAGCATCGGAATATTCACTGTTACTTATCTAAACGGTTTAATTATTACGGCAGAGAGCGCTATTGAAAATTATACTCAAGACCCCAGTGAAGGCCAAAACTGGAACTGGGAAGATTATGAGTGAACAAGCTGAGAAAGAAAGTCCCCACAACAATCAGTGTTATCGTTTTTGACAGTAAGGGCTATGAAAATTTCTACCGATAAAGATGATTTTCCAGTTTTTGAGGATTTAGAAAATTTTATTAAATCGAATATAAGCTATAGTGTATTTGAATTAGAATATGCAATTACATATGAAGATTGGAAAGTGGAGTTATCAAGACTAGAGATAGAACATCCAAATGTTTATAAAGATTTGAAGAATCTACTATTGATGCAAAGAAAATAATCAACCACTTCCCTCATATTTTTGAGTAAGAATAGATTCGCTAAATTATAGATTTCAGATTAGCTG
>JACLAC010012790.1_pt1 | contig 14565 bp, 10 predicted proteins | sample 8027881 | NCBI WGS metagenome assembly JACLAC01 (sample SAMN15725517, study PRJNA655200) | protist metagenome | isolation source: fluorescence activated cell sorting (FACS) single amplified genomes of... | place: Spain: Blaines Bay Microbial Observatory, Mediterranean Sea | collected 2016-01-19 | reverse complement strand
TTTGGATATCAAACCGAGAATCTTTGAGTGGCACACCTCCAAAAGCACCTTCTGTAATTTGCAATTCCCCCTGAAGATTGGGCTCTGCAAGGGTTCCATGCACCCGGATCTTTCCCCGTAAAAACCCCCGAATGTCTCCGGAAACATCAAACATATTCATGAAGCGCTGCAACGAAAAATCACGGCTCTCCATGTTTATATCAAGCCCACGCAGAAGAGAATTATAATCTTGCACAATCCCTTCTTGTAGCAAAGAAGTCATAAATTGTTGAAAAGCACCAGATATTGATCCTGAGACCAGTAACTTCGGTGTGTAATCGCGCAGAACATATGTGGATACATCGATTCGATCTTCTTTCAGATCCATTCGACCTTCTAGCTGCACATTGCCCGCCCCCAAGGACCTATCTCCCTTAAGAGAAAGGGAGATGGTCGGAGAACAAGCATTTCCTTTGGCTAGAAAGGAAGCACTCATATTCATCTCTGATGTCGGAACAATGGGAATATAGGTATGGAGTTCTGATATTCGATGGGCCGGAAATACAAGATGAATGTCGCCTTTCTTTTCACAATCAGCAAGGAAACGTTCGGTCAAAGGCCATGATCCCCTTAAGCGAAAGATGTCTTTTTCTTCTCGTATATCAAGCTGAAAAATCGGATGATACAGAGAGCCTTTGAGCTGTCCGAAGACAGATAGATTATACAGGTAGTCTTCAACAATAAGATTTTTGATCTCCCAGGTTCCTTGCATTTGCTGTCGTTCATCAAATGAAAAATGCACAAACAAGCGGCCATCGATTTTTGAGGAAAGCAAGGGTTGCTGTTGTATATTCTCTCCCACAGCAACCACCTTCGCCAAATCCAAACCTTGCACATCAATCTTTATTTTTGAGGGGTGTATGCGTAGATGAATATCTCCCCACTTTGAAAAGAGATCCAGCTGCCCTTTTCCTTGATTGGATCCTTTTGTGTAGTAATATGCTGGAGATTTTATTCTCCAGATCACACCATCCATGGGACGAAAAAACAACTCTTGTAGTTGCCATTCTCCTCGATCCAATCGTCCCGTTCCCACGAGGTTTAAGATGGTTGTATCACGATCCTCAACTTGTACTTCAGCGTATAGATTGTTGCGCTGGAGATCCACAAATATGGTTCCAGAATCATACTCGAATCCTTCCTCCAAAAGACGAATGTTCGCAACCTGTGCGTTGGGAACAATCAACTCGACCGTATCTTGATAGCGAAAAGAAAATGGACTGTCCAATTTGTCAACATGTAGTGTTTTTGGAATCAAAACATCGATCAATGTAAGATTGCCTTCCATCTTCAAGCTTTGATCGTAGGAAAAAGTAATATTACTGGACAGGGTCTGTATGTCTGCCCCCACACCTGTAATCTTGTCCATACGAAGATTGGCTGTACCTTTGGCCTCTTCATTTTCGTATATCAGATCTACCTTTGCCTTGAATTGTTCAAGCATGTATTCATCATATTGCAAGGAATCTGCTTTCAAGTTCCCTTCTGCCGAAATCGCGATATCGTCACCCCAAGAAACCTGAATGGGACCTTGATAGGATGCTCTTCCTTCCATATTCAAACCATATTCTTGCAATGATTGTAGGTTGGGGAGCTGGAGATGGGAATCAACCGAAAGAATCGAATCCTCAAGATTAACCCCTCCTTCTATTTCCAAACGACCGTGTCCATGCTGAAGAAAAAATTCTTGAATCTGTAATCTAGATTGTGCATATGTTCCTTGCAAGAACCATGAGTGGAGCTTTTCTCCCCAGATCTCTTCTTGCGATCCGGCAAAAGACAATTCTATCGTTGCACTGTCCGGAGAAAAACCGCTGCCCAAAATCTTATATTCACCATTTAGTGTGGTATTCTCTACCCAATTGGGAAGCAGATCAGACAAGGGAAATTGCCTTGGAGAGAGCGCAACAGACCAATTCTCATCGGCAAGGGAGAGGTTTACCATAAAGTCAATCGGGGTCTCTTCGAGCGAAATTTGTCCTTGTAGGCTTGGCTGAAACCATGTTCCTTGCACCCGATAATCAATCTGTGTGTCTTTACCTGGAATGGGGAGATCAATCATATTTTGCACAGCATTCTCGGGGATCTTCAGCTTTCCTTGAAGCTGAAGATCTTGTGTATCCAGATCGGTTTTTCCTGAGGACAAAAATTGAATCCCATCCAATTGCAGTGATATATCTTGCCAATCCAGCGCCGTCTTCTCAAAAAGCATAATCCCCTGTAGTTCTAGCTTTGGGTGATCTTTCCATACCAGACTGGTATAAATCTCTGCTTTTATGTCTTGGGCAATCTCTCCATCAAGAGAGAGGTGAATATTTGCCACTTCCTCAACACCATCCAACAATTTCACATCAGAAATAGAAACCGCCAACGGTATGATATGCGCAAAGGAAGGATCCCAAGAGAATGGCTCGGTGGAAGTGCTACTTTCTTCTGAAGAGGACAAATGCTGCCAATATGAAGGCTGAATCTGTATCGATACATCTTCAACCATCATCTTTACTCCTTTTCGAAGCCCCCACTGTAGATCCAGCTGAGAGAGCGAAAAAAGAGTCATACCCTCTTTTCGCTTTAGGTGAACACCTTCTAGAGAAATCCCAGCAGCAAGTGTAATGTCAATCTTTTCAATATTGAGCTCTGCTTCTGGATCCAGCTGCTGTAATTGTGCTGTAAGTGTTTGTTCAAGAAAATCATTGCCAGCTGGACTTTGCAACCACCAAATAAAAAACCAAGGAAGAAGAGCAAGGCCCCAAATCCCGATTAAAAAAGGTTTAAAAACTAGAAGCTTTCGGATAAAGCGAGATGAAATGCCCATCTTGGCTCCTCCTGAAAGAGAATATCGTCAGACATACGTTTTGCGATATCAAAACGAAAGGGACCGATTGATGATTTGTATCGAAAACCAATCCCCAAACTATATTGAAGCTCACCAAACCGAACATTTTCTACAGAATCCCAAACCCGTCCACCATCAAAGAAAAGCACCAAACCATAACCAGCAGGCATATAATAGCGTGCTTCTAAATTTCCAAAAAAACGAAATCCACCACCTTGCGGAAGAATCTCTTCCGAGATCTGTACACCATTCTCCAAACATTCTGTGTTGTCTCTACATGCATATGGGCCCAGATGAAAAGAACGCCATCCTCGAACATCATTCCCCCCTCCCAAAAAGAAGCGATCATCAAAAGGAATGGTTTGCGAGTTGTTTTCTTCTGTTAGGATGAGACCACTAGACCATCGAAAAGCGAATGTTATCGGGATCGATATGGGTTTTAGCTTGTTTTTCTTCAGGATATCGCGAAATTTCATGCTCCCCAAAGAAAGCTCATTGAGAGAATTCAAGCTACCATATACGCGATGCTCAAAAGATATCTTGGTAAAGGATGTCGAAACACCGAGTATCGGCCAGCTGCGTGATATCAAGGTAGAGAGATACTGTCCTCCTTTTGGATACATGGTATGATCTCGTCCATCCAAAATCATCTGTTGCTGAATACTCGATAGCAGATAGGGAGAAAGAGTATCTCGCAATGTTGAATTGACATTAAAGTAATCGCGATATGATATCTCATACCCCAAACGCAGGGTACAAAAATTGGTTTTTTGATTGGGAATGGGCAGCAGATATTGAATCGAAGGATTTAGAGCAATAAAGCCAAATTGATAGCCTGGTCGCATACCCCATTCATTAAAAACAATCGTATCGAAAGAGAGAAGAGAGCGATAGAGATTGGGCACCAAAAATCGCAATTGCGAAGAACCCACAAATCCATGCTGCAAATAAAAGTCCTCTGATCCTATATTTTGCGGCAACCATGCATAACCAAATTCATTCTTCCAATGAATCTGCATCAGACGATTCCATAGGTTGCTATAGTCTACCTCTCCCAAGACATTGATACTATAGTTTCCAGTGTCGCTTTCCGCTCCCAATCCAACATTGAGATTGCCAAAAGAACTTTGTGTTAACTCGACATCCAGATGTGCCAAACCAACATCTTTTTCATAATTGGGAATAATATTTACAACCGAGAACAGCCCCATATTGTATAGGGCTTCTTGGGCTGCATATAGCTTGTCAGAGGTAAAACTCGATCCGGGGGTCACTTCGGCATCGACCAAAATCTTATCGAGCACAGGTTCCAATGGTATCGTCGTTTCCCCTTTGAGATGAATTCTACCAAACCGATAGGATGGTCCGGGTGCGACATGCAATTGAAGATCGACAACGGTACCCTTTTCTGTTTGTATAAAATCTTGGTATGGATGGGTTGATATACATGCTCTGTCTTCTTCACAGTCTTCGATAGATTGGATTAAAGCAGTACACTTGGCACCACAATACGCTTCTAGATTGGCGATAAGACATTTGCCTTTGTGATGCTTTAGAAGAGAGCATTCTTCCGGCCACACCAAAACCTCTGTGTCGATCTCGGGTAAAGCATAGCTTCGATCATGCAAAAAAGAATTAATGGCATATTCCAAATACTCAACATCTTCCATTGAGAAAACATCCCCTTTCTTAATGAAATTGACGCGCTGTATTCGTCGCTTTAACGTGCCATACATATCACCAACAATATTCACCGAACGAATAAGAGCGGGCTTTCCTTGATCAATGGTGCCTTCGATCGCAAGATGAGGATGAGAAGAAAAAAGAGCTGGATAAGTTGCAATGTTCCAACCCTGAAACTTGGCATCAAAATATCCATGGTGAGCATACCACAGCTCAATCCGATGCGCATCTTGTTTGATCATCTGAGAATTATAGGGTGTCATCCATAGATCTGGAGCAAGAAATGCAAAATTTTGATTCGTTTTCTGCTTCATGGCAGAGCGCAGATTCTCATCATTGGTAGCACTCCAGTAGCCACCATTTCCTTGAAATGAAATTTGATGAACAACTGGTTCTTTGTCAATAGAAGCGCAAGCGAGGAAGAATAGCATAACCAAATAAAGCAGGGAGTGACCCTGCTTTATTTTATAACAATAAACGTGTTTTGTCTTTGTATTAAAGTTGTTGAGAGTAAAACTCGATGATCTTTTGAAGGTCTATCTCGAAAGGAAGATCTTCTCTATTGGGAATCGTTGTCATCACGCCTTTTGCTTCTGCAACATCAAAAGTGAGATATGGAGGGCGTACACGCGATGCTGAATTATTGAGAGCATCTTGCATAAAGGGCTTCGATAGTGTTTTTTCTCGAATGGTGATCTCGGTTCCGACTTTGATATGGAAGGAAGGTCTATCTACACGTTTTCCATTGACAAGAATGTGACCATGTACAACGAGTTGACGAGCTGCAGGAATGGTTGCAGCAAGTCCCAATCGCCATACGACATTGTCCAATCTAGACTCCAAGAGTCGGATTAGATTTGTTCCGGTGGCGCCTTTTTGACGGGTGGCTTCTGAGATATAACGCTTAAATTTTTTCTCTAGTAGACCAAAATGGAAACGAAGTTTTTGTTTCTCCATGAGGCGTTCTTTATAGTCTGACGCCTTTCCTGCACGGCTTGCACCATGTTGACCAGGACGATACGGTCGCTGGAGACTTGACTTTGTAGTAATACCTGGGATTACAATACCGAGAGAACGACATACTTTGATACGAGGACCGCGATAACGAGCCATATAAACTTCCTTGCAATACTTGCTTAACTTGTATATAAAAATATGATGAGAAAATAGGGCATTCCTGGCCCTAACATACAACCCCAAACTTTTATCGTGTCGCAATGCGTTCGTCAACTCCCTTCAGTACCTTTTCTCAAAGAAGAAGCACGGAAAAAAGATCTGTGCCGTACGCCAGACTTGTGATATATTGAATTACACACGGTTTTTCGTCATGTTTATCAAGTTACTATCTTTATTCTTTATAAAAAAAACACAGCGATCGTTATTTCCCAAACGATCCACTAGAGGCTTCACCCTCCTAGAGATTGCTGTTGTTGTAGGTGTAATTGGTATTCTTGCAGGGTTGGCTGTAGCAAGCGGAGAAGCCTTGGTGCCGAATGTTCGTACACGAGCTGCAGCACAAGCCTTTGCAAAGAATGTTGACAAAATGAGAATGACAGCACTTCGCAACAATCGAGAGACAAAATTATGTATGGATACATATGACTCTTCGCCCGCGACAATTACTTCTGCCAATCAAGGGAAGTACATTATGTACGTCGGCAACAAAAGTGCCAACAGTGCAACATGGGATCAAATGCCGGGCGACCTATACGATAACGATAGCGATGATGATGCCTCTGAAGCCATTGTAGATATCGGAAAAGGAGGTCTAGAGTTTATTCCCAAAGTATCAATTGGTGATTGGGGCAGCAGTATTGGTGGTCCATACTATGGAAATGGAGATTGTATCGTATTCTCTCCTCGAGGTTGGGTTGTCAATCCAGCCAGTGACTTCAATGCACAAGGCTTTATTGAGATCACGTTTGTCAATAAGATGGCACGTCACGAAGGTTTAAATCATGACTACATTGTTATGATCGCACGATCTGGTATGACAAGAATCGACAACCAAAAAGCACGACTCAATGATCAGTTCTTTTCCGGTACAAGCTACGACTCTTCTGCAAACTAAACGCCTATCGAAAAGAACTCCGTCTTGAACAGATCCGTTCAAGATTGACGAAAAGAACGAGCGGATTGTGATTTTTACCGGACATAAATTTGTCTTTCTTCAAAAAAACACAGCAATTACATCAAACTTCTGCTAAATCAAATGAAAAGATGTTCAGGAGTCAACATGTTTTCTTCATCTCAAAATCTACAGTTCTCAAGTATTCATGCTCGTCCACCCCAGCTAGAGTTGGTTAATGAAGATGGCTGTTCATTTGTTCATGTTATTGAAGCTGGTGATATTGAACATTTTCGACTGTTGCCATTCGACAAACTGATTTTACACAAGCTAATCGATATTGAAGAAGAACCAACATACGAATCCGGTGAGCTGCTTCTCTTAAAGCCTAGGGGTTTTGGTCGTTTGATGTTGGGCAGAAAGTATCGTGATCAAATATTAATGGAACCGTTTGCAAAACCGGTATCCATGGAAAGATGGGGTATTGTTGGCGCCATTTTGGCAATTGAGCGTCCATTGGGTATATCAAGTCCATTACGAACTTCTGGTCATGTTGCATTATACAACGCCCCCAAGTATTACGATCAACATATACAAGAAGACTATGTTTGTGATCCAATATACATCTCAGAACTCTCTCGTCTGCTGCAACAAGAATCACCAAATGCCTCTTGTGTCATCGCAATGCAAATGGACAAGCTCTCCAATCTATTGGCACAAGTACCTGAGGGAGTGTTGTGGATCTCTCCCTCTACACAAGAATCTGTTTCTTCTTTGGCACAGGTCTGGCAATTACAAACCAAAAGAGAACAACGTAGACATTGGCTACGCAAACACAACAACACAGCAAAGCATCATCTCCCTCTTCCATCAAAAGAAAAAGAAGAAACAATTATCGAAGAGTTTGCTTGTAAATAGATCTCAAAAAGGAAAAAAATACGCTGGTCTTAAAAATAAGACGTTGTTGTTTTCCATATTCAATTCGTGCTGTGTCTTTGCAACACCATATATCCAGATCGTGTCACCCCCATCCAAAGAAACATATGCCGAAAGCGCTTCTTCAGGTACAGGAGGTTCCAAATCACCCCAGTCTACATCATTCCACACAGCGAGACTCTCAACATGAAGACTTCCGACTCCTATTTGGATCTGTAATGGCAGACCATCTTGTGTCGTGCAATATTGTGTCTGAAGACTCGTATCTGCTTCCTTAAGCAACACTCTCCACCACAACAATCCCTGTTCAAAAGATGGATCAGTTAATAAAGCTTCTTCCAACATATAAACTACAGAACATAGCAAGTCTTGCTCATCATCAAAAACATTGAGTGCAATGGTACTTTTGTCTTTATTGAGAAGATTGCCTTCTAGATGCAATTCTGCTTCAACATTCCACAGCACATATTCTATGGAATTCAAACTATCGTCTTCACTTGCTTCTGTTTCGGAAGGCTCCTCTGAAGCCCCCCAATTACTTTCATCATAAAACTCATCATCTGAAACGATTGATGTACTCTTTTCAGCACCCGCACATGCAAGCAATAACCACATTGCTCACCTCCTTTATAGGCATAAGTATAGCATTAAGTCTTACTCAAAAAAATGATATGACGAAATAAAGTCCCAGGCGTTCTCTCCTTCCTCTACTGTTCCCCAATTTTCCCAGCCAGTATCCTCCAAAACAATCCACTCTTTGTCTGCTCCAACACGAAAAGAAAGGCTTTCAAGAGAAGAAAAAACACATGGTTCTGAGAGTGCTAACAATTGAAAAGAGACCTCCCACAGACAAGATTCACATGTCACTTCTTTTCCTTCCATCAAAGAATAGTCCATTCTACACAGCTCTTTCTCTCCTTCAAATCGAACAAAAGAAAGCGTTCCCTCCCATGCTTGATCCTCGAAAAAAACGGTCGCTTCCGGGACGGCAAATTCTTCTACTACGCACGCCCATAATAATACGATCATTGTAACTCCTTCTCTATCTTTTCCGCCGCGTAGCCTGTTGGTCCTTTTTGTAGGTACAAACGCCATAAATTGGATGCCGGTATCTTATGTTTTTTGTTCATCCATCCCAATATCCGCAAATGTGCCAATGCCATAGATTGTGACTGTATAGACATACTCATTATCTTCCTTGCTTTGGTTGGATCTTTTTTGTATACATCCAAAGCCAAAAAAGATAACGCTCTCCATGACAAATCACTTAGGCTTCTCTTTTTTTCTTGGTACAAGGTTTTTTCTTTTTCCGCACGAGCAAAGACACCTCGCCACCGCTCATGCTCATAGAGAAGATCATCAAATATGGGATGATTCTTATCTGGAATGTCTTCTTGGACCCACTCCAACCATGTACTTAGTAGATGTTGACGAGATTGAAGAATGGAAACCTCTTCGATCAAATCCGAGACGCGTTCGAGATTATCCAAATCAATCAACACCATCACCTGCGCCATTGCACATTCAATTTGAATCGTCTCACAAACTGTCCATGACTCGCTTGCTTTGTACAGATCTCCTTCCTCATAATGATCCCAACCCAACCAATATCGAAGCTGTACATTATATGGATCTCTTTCTAGCGCTTGCATTCGATAATATTTGGCTTTGCGAAAATTTCCTTGTTCCATTTCAAGAATCGAAAAAAGCAATAGCAAACGAGCTTGGTTTTGTTTCCCCAAGCGATTGGCTGCTTTTGCATGCAAAGACTGCAATCTCTCTTCTTTTTCCTCATAGGAATATACTGTCCAATTTTTTTCCAAAAGCTCTAAGTCTATCCAAGGAAGATCACCCTTTTCTACAGTGACATCATACCCAGCTGCGATGTCTTGTAAAAGAAATCTTTTCTCTTTACGCTCGCTTTGCTCAATCTTTGTATGAACCAAAGCAACCTCTCGCAGTACCCACCAAGATATTAGATCTTTTTCATTGAGCAGAAAAGATTTCTCTTCTGCTTCCTCATAATTTCGTTCCCCCAGAAGAAATAAGATGTTGGCGATTTGCGTTTCTCTACTGTCTTCTAAGCCGTTTTCAGCACATTCTTTGTCTTCATCTGCACGTGTAAAATCATACCACAGCACAGCACACAATAACTGAATCGCTGCAGCTCTCTCGGACTTGAATATAGATGATTGTATATATTGATGCCGTAGAACCTGTCTCTTTTCGAACAACAACTGCATATCCGCGGATAGAATTACATGCTCCATACTTCTTTGCAACTGCACTTTGGCACGATTTTGCATCCAAAATCCAAAACCAACACCAATTCCCAAAATCACACCAATCAAAAGAATCCAAGAGAAAAAATTCGGTGGCAACCTACGAGAAACTTTTTTTCTCTTTAAGGAATACAGAACTTCTTTTTGTAACAACACCTCTGGTTCAACAAATACCGTGCTTGTCAAGACGATATTTTCATTGTTTAATACAACCTCATCCAAAGAAAGACTCTCTTCTGATCGGTAACTATGGTGGCCAATCTCAATGAGACTGTCGGTATCTTCCTTCTGTGTAATGTCACTAAACTCATCAGTAACAATCTGGGATTGATTCTCGGTTTCCTCAGGAGAAGAGCCCAATAATATCTGTTCCGTATCATCAAAGCCCGGTTGCGATCTGGATATTCTTTGCGTGCAATCGTCTTCATGTGTCTTATCAAAAACCTCTTGCAACAACTCATCTTCGTCACCATGAAAATCGAGATCACCTTTTGCTGAGCAATGCAGCTCATAAATTCGTTGATCCTCTGGACGATCTTTTTTCCAATGCTCTAGATAGACGCGGGCTTGCTGACGACTCCCTCTATACATCATGATTTCAATCGCTCGCAAACGCTGCTCAAAGAGAGAAGAACGAATCAAGCGTTGTATGTCATGATTTTTGGAAACCCGAACAAGACTCAAATATTCTGTAAGACGTGGATGATTTGGCTCAATGTTCTGCAATTCTTCGATTAGACCAGTCGCTCGATTCCACTTTTCATATCGCAGTGCAATATCGGTACGGATGGAAAGAGCATCTACAGATGTTTGATCTGCTAACAGTGTTTCCGCTTCTTCAAGTGCACATAATTCCATAAGCGCGATGGCATACAAAATCGTCGCTCGAGACGAAAGACTCTGATTAGAGCACCAACGTCTTGAAAATTGCACGAGCAGCAAGAATTCTTGCTGCTCTAACAATGCTCTTTGCATCTCTTCGAATTTAGCCAAAGATATATTCATGTCCAAATTCTAATGATTATTGGTACAAATGGCAACTATAGCATCAGCATCTTAACCAAAATGACAAGCATCAAGAATAAGATCATCGCATTTAGAACCACTACAGCAACAACTGCTGCACGCAAAGAACTGACTTGGCTACGTAGATAATCGGTCTCATTTCGAATTCCTTCCCGTAACACTTCTCGTACTTTACGGACTTCTGTAGAAACCGTCGAATTTACATCATCAAAACGCTTCAAACCTCCTTCTTGAAAGCTCCTTGCATTTTTTTCTATTCGATCTACATCCGATTTCGTCGCTTTTTGTGCATCAGCAATGGCCTTCATCATATCTGATTTTACTGCAGAGATATCATTCTTGACCTTCAACTCGGCTTTGACATTTGTTAATTCTGCATTCAAATTGGTGATTTGAGACTCCAATCCATGTAACAAACTGGGATCAAATGATGCGACAACAGAACCCGCTGGAGCTGATGCTACAGGAGCTGAAGCAACAGAGGGCACCGCTTCTTTCTTATGCCCAGGCGCTTTTTCAACCGATTTCTGTACCGGTGCTGTCTTTTTCGGGGCTTCCTGTACGGCAGGCTTTTCTGCTTTTGGGGCTTCCTTCTTTTGTGCGGGAGCTTCTTTTTGCACCGGTGCCGCTTTTTTCGGGGCTTCCTTTGCTGCAGGCTTTTCTGCTTTTGGGGCTACAGAGACAGTATCGCCACTGGAAAATGCTGCAGTGAGCAGAGGACATACATCAAACATATCCGCAACAATACCATAATTGGCATGAGAGAAAATCGGAGCATCTTTATCCGTATTGATGGCAACAATGATACGAGACGTTCGCATACCGGCCAAATGCTGTATCGCACCCGATATTCCACAAGCAAAATACAAGGATGGGTTTACGATTTTACCGGTTTGACCAACCTGCTCAGAGTGCTCTGCAAAACCAAGATCGACTGCAGCACGACTCGCACCAGCTGTCGCTCCCAATGATTTGGCCAGAGGACGAATAAGAGCATCATATTGTTCTTTGGACTTTACAGAACGACCACCGGAGACAATCCGATCCGCTTCTGTCAAATCAATGTACTCCACTTCTGACACTTGTACATCAACAACCTTGAAAGAGGTTTCAAAGTCGGACAATTCCACAGAAAGAGTCTCGACATTCCCCGCACCTGCATTTTCTTCAACAGAGAAAGCATTCGGACGAACAGTATAGACCTGGGCGGCCGTTGAAATGCGTACATCGTGATACACCTTTCCTGTAAAACATGGACGTGTTCCAACAAGAGAACCATCTGCATATACAAGTTCTACCAGTTCGGGTGCAAATCCTGCATTCATCCGAATGGCCAAACGAGGAAGAATGTCTTTCCCCGCAGGTGATGATGCTCCCAATACCAGTTTGGGCTGACATTTCTCTGCAGCAGTTTGCAGTACTTTGGTTGCCACACCTGTGTTCAAAGCGCGAAAATCCTCTCCCGTCGCTGTGTAAATGGTATCTGCTCCATATGTAGCCAGAGAGGAAACATCCACATCTCCGATTACGACGGCATGAACAGATCCACCGACGTCACCAACCAAAGACTTTGCTTTGGAAAGAAGCTCATAGGCAGTTTTTGTAAATTTTCCTTCATTGTGTTCACAAAAGACTAAAACACTCATTTTTTTCTCCTACAATACTTTTGATTCTTCACGAAGAAGACGAATTAGTTCATTTACTGCGGTCTGCGAATCGCCTTCGATAAATTTGCATTCTCCTTTTTTCGGAGGCAATGCCCAATTGGTATATTTTACGGTCGCTTCTCCAATCTCTACATCAACTTCAGATACGCTTAATTTGCCAAAAGGCTTCTTTTTTGCATTTCTTCTATCTTTCAGTTTGATAAATCGAGGTTTCTGTAAATTCTTATCACAAGAAAAGACAACCGCTCCACTACCCGCAATCACAGCCTCAGAACCAGAAGAGATCTTCTTCCAAGCTTTGAAGGAAGTACCTTCTACCTCGAGTTTGGATATTCCCGAAACATGTGCCCAACCAAGATATTCAGCGAGCATAGGGGGTAGCTGCCCACCATCCATATCAGTTGCCACCATTCCACAAAAGACCATCTCTATGCCATCATTTTGCATCGCTTTGGCCAGTACTTTGGCAATTGTGATTGCATCGGCATTCTTTAGAGAATCATCTGCAATAAGAACTGCACGATCCGCTCCTCTTGCAAGTGCATTTCGAACGGTACTTTCCATTTTGGGCGCATGACTAATGGTATATGTAATAACCTCTGTTGCCACTCCTTTTTCTCTCAGTTGTACAGCTTGCTCTAAGGCCACTTCATCATAAGTATTGATACCTATTTTTGCATCCTCATCGGCAATCCCTACACTGGGGTCTTTTATTGTAATTTGTCCTTCAATCGAAGGAACGAGCTTGACGCATACTGCTATTTTCACAAGCTACTCCTATGTTATTGTTAATCCTGTTAAAAAAACAGAGCTGACTTGGTTCACTACCTGCTCCAATGGAAAACGTTCTCTTTTCTTTGATAGAATCCACTGAACAGATAGCTCATCAAGAGCTCCAAATAAAGACCATTGAAAAATGAATGGATCGATATCTTGTCGAAAAACACCTTCTTGCTGGCCATCTTCTATAATTTCTACAACGATGCGTAAATATGCCCACAAAGACTCCGGTCGATAATCTCGAATAAAACGGCTGGATTGACGCAATTCAATCTGCAACACACGAGCCAAAGCAGGATTCTCTTGAACGCGAAGAAAATGTTGTCGTATAAAACACATTAAGCGAGGTTGTGCCCCAGAAATATCGGACAATTCCTCTCGAACCAAGACGATTAAATCTGTCATTTTCTCTTCAAAGATACTTAGAAGAATCGCCTCTTTATTCTTGAAATAGAGATAAATGGTACCATCTGCCACTGTAGCTCTCTTGGCAATATCACTGATCCTCGCAGAATGATACCCTTTCTCTGCAATTACATTAATTGCGGCATCGATGATACGAGTACGTTTGTTTTTCTGTGGTGATGAAGAGAGTTGTGCCATAACAATAAAAAAGGAAGGTTCGGCTATACACTTAATCCATTTTTTTCGAACAGAAAGTATAAAATGAATAATCATTCATTTTATACGATACATTTTGCCTATCAATACAGTAATTTTGATGCCACTCTGGATCACATTCACAGTTTATTGGATCTTGTTTTTTTCCAACCATGCTCTCGCTTGGGCTTCAATATCGTTATTTTCTACCGTTGACCAGGCACGCAAAAACTTCTCATTTCCACTATCTGTGAGAGGATGTGAAAACAATTTCCAAAACACTCCTGCTGGAATGGTTGCAACATCGGATCCAGCCATCGCTACATCTACAAAATGTTTCGGATGACGAATACTGGCAGCCAATATTTGTGTTTGCATCCCATAATTTTCATAGATTTGTGCAATATCGTGAATCAATTCAACGCCATCATGAGATATATCATCCAAACGACCAAGAAAAGGAGAGATATAGGTTGCACCAGCTTGAAAACACAAGGTAACATTGGTTTTGATACCTTCATCGCTTAATCGTTTGCAGGCTTCGATTCCTGGCACCGTTAATGGGAGCTTTATCACAATATGCTCATGGATCTTGGCCAGCAATCTACCTTCACGAACCATTCCATCGGCATCTGGTGCAATCGTCTC
>JACLAC010012608.1_pt1 | contig 14566 bp, 17 predicted proteins | sample 8027881 | NCBI WGS metagenome assembly JACLAC01 (sample SAMN15725517, study PRJNA655200) | protist metagenome | isolation source: fluorescence activated cell sorting (FACS) single amplified genomes of... | place: Spain: Blaines Bay Microbial Observatory, Mediterranean Sea | collected 2016-01-19 | reverse complement strand
GGAGCGACGAAAAAGTGAGCGCGTCTCTCGACGAACGAAGGGTGGACTTACCGAATAGTGTTACCGGTTCTCAGTCTAAGCCACTGGGGAATAGGTCTATTCTGACGCTGCTTCTTGGCGAGACGACGCTTTGTCTTGAACGTTTTCTGGGAAGGCATTATTCTTTTATGTGTGTGATTCAATTATTCCTTTCAAAAATGAAAATCTCACGGCCAAGCAAGCAGCTCACCGATTGTATACTGTTGTGCTCCAGAATTATTATCTATAACATCGGTGAAATCAAAAATAAATGGTTTCATCACAAAATTTTTCTAAAAAATAATTTTTGAAGATACAACAATGAGTTCTCGACTCGTGGTAGGTGTGAAAGAGGTTCAACGATTGACGTTAGGTCGTGATAAGCAGAGACGATTTTGTGATGATATCATAGCTGCATTCATCTTCATGACGTTTCTGACGATACACGTGGTGAATCACAACGTGACGAGAGCGTTCGATCTACGAAGCTCGTTCGATTCGCTTTCCAATCGGGAGTTCTTCGTGAACAACACGGAGATGTTTTTTCAAACGGCAGCGACGATTCATAACAAGGATGAGATATGGAATTTTGTGGATGATGTTCTCGTGCCGACTCTGTTTCAGAACGAGAACGCGGATACGACGAATCCCGTGTTTCGAAACAGCAACATCGGACTGTTCGGCGTTCGATTCAGAACTCAAAGACGTGAGGCTCTTGGTGAGAATCAATACAGCACAGTACAGAATACAATTTTGAATAATTATTTGAATATCGATGCAACTACATTTCCGATTGTTCCAAAGTATACCACAGCGGAGGAGTCCAGAGACATTCAATCGTTCGGTCCTTCCACGGCGAGTATTACCTACGACGTCATCGATACGCCCGCGACGACTTTCGTGAACGAGTTCGTGTTTCAAAGCTCAACGCAGACAAGGGCAATCCAAACGATAGGTTCAAGAGGGGTCATTTATGATGGATCGGGATATGTCTATGACGTGTTATACGGAAACACAACGAGAGCACTGGAGGAAATAGAAATGCTCGAGACGAATTTTATGGATGAGGAGACAAGATCGCTGTTCATACATTGTTTTTTCTACAATCCCAACATAAACAATTTCATTACGTACAAACTCCTCTTTGAGATACTACCCACTGGTGGTGTGGTGGAGACTACGTTGGTTCGAGGTGCCACTATTTTCGAGAATACGATATTTGTTACAGTGTACGTGGTGTTCGAGCGTGGTGTTCGAGCGCGAAGCGCGAGAATTCCAAGCTTGTTACTCACTTTAACACGCACTTGGTTGTGAAAAATACTCCAACACCAACTCACTTTAACACGCACTTGGTTGTGAAAAATACTCCAACACCAAACTGTATCTCTAATACCTTACTCATTCGCAAAAGAACCACGAGAATATTCGATTACAAACAATCGAACACCAACGCTCGAACACAGGTACAACAACGTGTGCGAATATCTCGCAACAGCAGTGGTCATCCTTTCGAGTATCAGAGCATTGTGGAAACTGATGAAAATGTTTTTGGGAATTGATATAGTCGTCAAGTCCATGGTTGTGTGGTATCTTTTTGATGTGATTGTAGCAACACTGTTCATCATTGCTCGTGCGGACTCGCTTCAAACTCTGTGGAGTGTGGAGACGGGTTCGTTTCCCAAGAGTCTGTTGGAGAATAAGATGTACGATTTCGAGCACTTACTTGCTGTCCAGGAAAAATCTGTGAGAACGGATTACATGATCTTTCTTCTCTTCTCGTTACGTATTTTCAAAATCACATTCGTCTCGAAAAGTGTTTCGCTCTTCTTCACTCTCAAAAGGATGCCGTACGTCTCAGTAAGGAGGTATCCAAAATGAGTCCATATATTGAAAGTGCAAAACAACGAGAGAAAGAGTTGTTGGAACGTAAACTAAAGTTAGAAGAGGAAACTAAAGTTTGGACAGCGAATCGAACAAAGTTGGAAATGGAAAGAGAGAAGCTCATGTCTCAACTACGTAAGGTAAGTCCGGACTCCGAGACATTACCGGACGAGTCGAATCTTCCCGATCCGTTGCCTGATGCTGAAGTTGGAAATGAGACTTCTCCTCCTCCTCCTTCTCCTTCTCCTGTAGAGGACACTTCATCATCTTCATCCGTACAGAGTACCTCGAATAATCTTCGTTCTGTTTCGAGTGATGTGCAGGAGACATCAATGGAGGCCACATCCTCGTCGTCTTCATTACCGAGTACTACACAGGACACAACATCTCAAGAAATATCAGCAACGACAAGTAGTACACCTGACGAGACAGTATCACCATCATCATCGTCAGCAACACCAGAATCTTCATCGTCAACAACATCAGAATCCTCATCTACAACAACACCAGAATCCTCATCAACAACACCCACAACTCCATCAAATGTTGCAACTACACAAGAACAACAACCAAGAAGCAATGCAATCGAGTCAAACATTGCAAGTGAGGTTCAAAACTCTCAACAGGAAACACTTCGAAGAGCAGAAAACAGCAACATCCCTCTCAAAATCACAACCACATCGAACAATACTAGTAGTGACAGCATCGGCGTATTTCTATTATAACCTAAATTACTACTTGTACGCAACAAACAACAAACCACAATAATTACCCGTTAATGTGAGAAACAAAAACACTACTCCTTCGTTTCCACAGCAACATCATCAGGCTTCGTAGATGCAGCCTCCTCCTTCTCATCGTCCTTCTTCGTATCAACACCAGTAAAATCAACGCTAGTCACAGTAAAAACACTTTGACTATCTCCTTTGAGAAATTCACTTCCACTTTCTGCTTTGAGAAGATCGCGAAATTTTTGCGTAGGGAGAATCGGCATTATCTCCTCCAGTGAGAACTTATCAAACGTGTTGTCATCATGAACCTTTTTTGGCAAGAGTTTCAGTAAAGACATGACATTCCAATCTTTCACAGCTGCGTCCGAACGTAACACATATTCAAGCGCAGTCTTACGAGTTTTCGGATCATGCTTACCTTCTCCCGAGATATTATCCACAACAGCAAAGGCGGTTATGATGCACGTGACGGTATGTGCCAAGCTGTTTATTGGACATGTTTTGTAAGTGTAAGAAAGAGTGAAAAGGGAGAGAAAGAGTGAAACGTACGCGTAGGAAACAAAAATCTCCTCCCACGTCAAATCCGCAGCACCACGCTTTTTCATCTCGTTCATGTATTGAACCAGGAGATTTTCCTTATGAACTCGTCTCTCTTTCACAGTCATCGAGGATACGAGAAGATATCCAATATCGGTGACACCGTTTACCTCTTTCATGAGTTGAAAATCGAAAAGCATAAAATCTTTCCTGTGTTCTTGAGGAAACAGAATGTTCTCACCTCTCACATCACCATGAGTCAGTGTAGATGGGTACCTGTGTTCGAGCGTTGGTGTTCGAGTGTTGTTGTTTGAGTGAGTAAGCTTTTAGGGAAGAGTGAGTTGGTGTCCGAGTACTTCTCATAACGAAGTGCGTGTTGAAGTGAGTAACAAGCTTGAAATTCTCGCGCTTCGCGCTCGAACTACGTACCAGTTTTTGTCAATTCTACGAAGATTGTGAGTTACAAATCGCTTGTACAAATCTCCGTGCTCGTCGAGCCATTGAACAACATTGAGCATATTTTGATATTGTTCCTGTCCGAGCTTCAGTTCTTGAGACATCAACTGTTCCACTTTCTTTACCTTCTTTTTCAATTCCTTCACGACAATACTGTAATAAAAATCATTATCTTGTTTCAAGACCCAAGACAATTCTTCTTTCTCCGCAACACAACCTCTGTATTTTGCCTGACGTACGTACGTGTGTGCGAGTGAGTGAGTGTTTGAGTGGGTATTGCATACGAGACGAGAGTACATACATGAAGTTTGCTGATCTGAGAAATCGTTTGTGCAACTTCAGACTTTGAAAGACCCTTGAGTTGATCTGCCGGACTGGCCGGAGCGAAGTCTTCGAGCAATATACAGTATCGACCGTAATCACCCAAACCGCTGTAGTAGCATCGAGGTATGTTAAGACCAATCTTGTGAGCTACACCTCTCGTGTAAAACTCGTGTTCGTACTTGAAAAGAGACAGGATGCTGCCTGTGAGTCGGGCTTTGGCATTCGGAGGTGAAAGCTTTGCCACGATAGTCGCCGGTCCTGCTCCGGAAGGAGAGTATGTCAATTTCAGTCTGTACATTTGACTGAGAAGCCCATCGCCCGTTCCAAAGCCTTTTGCCTCAACCGAAACAACACTCTGATCATCTGTAAGCACAGGTTTGTTATCCTTACCGCTCGGTCTCTTCAAAACGTAATCCAGAAAGACCACCGACAGATCGTGAGGACGAAACGGTACGTTCGACGGAACGACACACGCACAGCACGTCTCGAAACAGAACATCGCACACAGATGTCCACATATCACACCAAATGCTCCACAAGGATGACCTTCATCTTCTGAACTCATTGGATCTTTTTCTTTTACTTTTAATCTTTACTCTTTGACTCTTGATATCTTCTTTTGACACCGTCAATACCTTCAATAAGATACGAAAAAACCCCTGAAACTGACTTTCCATTCCACTTTCGACTTTCGTACAGTATAAGGTATGGCAACGAAGAAAAAAAGCATCACAGTTAGAGAATTAAATAAAAAATCATGAAATAATGCACATATTACGACGACGAGATTTCACACCCACTAGATTTTCCTCATTGTCACGAGTGCTACTTCCACTACCAGGAGAAGGCTCACCAGGAGAAGGGGTAGCGGGTGCTTCATCGTCACGATTCAAAAGATCATGGAATTCGTTCGGAAGAATCTCGATCTGCTCCTTACGTGTCAATCGATCGATCGTGTCATCATCATGAATTTTCTGGCTCCACATCCTCAGAGCAGCAAGTACGTTCCAATCCTTACACACGGCATTCGATCGAGTAATAAACGCTAAACCGACTTTCGCAGATTTCTCATCAATCTTAGATTTGTCCTTCTCATTTTTAGTGCTGCCGATTCCAAATACACTCACCATAACAAGCCAGACATTCCAGAATTGATACATTAACAGGATCTCCGCAAATGTCAAGTCGGTGACTCCGCGTTGTCTCATCACGTTGTAGTAATGAATGAGAAGTTCACGCTCGTGCAAACGTCGATGTTTCACACTCATCGAGGATCCAATGTGATAGGCAACATCCAACATGCCACTAGTTTCCTTGATGCACTGAAAATCGTACACCATAAATTCCTTCATATGTGTTTGAGGAAGCAGCATGTTTTCACTTCGAAGATCACCATGTACCAGAGTTGAGGGAAATAGATTCTTGTTTCGTCTTTTAAAAAAATTGAGCATGAATCTCAAAAACAATTTCCGATTGCTTTGAAGCCATCTCACAACGTCAAACATATCTTGATATACTTTCAGTTCGAGTTTAAAACCATCCTTTACGATCTTTTCGAAAATTGAACCCTTTTTCGAGATCTCAGCCAGCGCTATCTTAAAATAGGAATCATCATCTTGCTTCAGACACCATTCCAGCTCGGGTGCATCATTCACACGTCCTCTGTACTGTGTTGTTGAAGCGAAGAAAGTGTTAGTGAGTAACATTTGTTTCTGTGTGCAAAGAAAAGACTTGTAAAAAACTTACCTTTGCATGCAACTTGCTGATCTGAGTCAATACCTCTTTGACATTTGATGTCGAAAGACTGTCGAGCTGATCCGGCGTACGCGCCGGACTGAATCTTCCATAAGTATACACACACGACCATAATGTCCATAACCACTAAAGTAGCAACGAGGAACGCGAAGACCTATTTTAGGACCCGCATCTTGTGAGTAAAATTCATACTCGTACTTGAACAGAGAGAGAAGCGATCCGGCGAGTCTCGTTTTAGGAGTTTTCGGCGAAATCTTTGCGACTATCGTGGCAGGCCCACATCCAGAAGGCGAGTACGTTATGTTCAGTCTGTACATTTGACTGAAAAATCCAGCTCCAACTCCAAATAAAGTTGCCTGAACATCAGTCACACGTTGCTCCTCGCTGAGAATTTTGGAATTTTTCAACGCCTTCTCCAGAAACGAGCTCGTAATCATACTAGGACGAAAAGGCACCTCTTTAGGAACAAGAAATCTCATATGCTTTTCAAAAACGAGCATCAAACATAAGTGACTACATATTAGACCTGGCAATCCGAAAATGGACTTGTTGCCGCTCATTTTTATGATGTTTCCGCCTTGTTTTTTTTACTTCAGGCTGTTCAGTACGCAGTACACGAGGAGCGTTCCGAAATCGAGGAGAAACGTATTTTTTTGAGGATGGACCGTATACTTTATTTTTAAAATTAAATTAAATCATTTCTCAGAAGGAGAAGCAACACTACTAACCCGATTCGAAAGATCCCTCAACACAACGACACTACCTTGTCGTAAACCTTTTCGACCCGCAATCTTGACATCAGCTTGCATACGTGCGATCTGCTTGGAAAATCGAAGTCTTGCGACATTGCGCTTCAACTTGTATGTGGGTGTCAGAAGACCGTTTTCGGGCGTAAAGGCTTCGGGTGAGATGTAAATATCATGAACACGCTCGTAATATCGTAGCTTGTACTTGGACTCGAGACGTCTAAAGGCTGTCATGATCTCACGTTTCAAATCCTTTCGAGCACAACAACTTTTAAGGTCGTCATCGTTCTTGATTTCGATACCTCGATCGAATGCCCATCTCTCAAGCATCTCAAGATTAGCCACGACAACACCCACAACATGAGCGTGAAGCGAGTCTCCGTCCACAAAGACTTGGTCACAGAATTTGGAATTCGTGTACACCGATTCGATTTTCTCCGGAACAATGTACTCTCCTTGCTGAAGCTTGAAAATATTTTTTCTTCTGTCCACAATTTTGAGCGCACCGTTCAGTAGAAATACTCCGATATCACCAGTTCTCAACCATCCATCCTCGTCCAAGACTTTACAAGTCAGATCATCTCGACGAAAGTAACCTCGGAAGACATTCGGACCTCTCAAGTAGATCTCACCTCGACCTCTACAATCGAGTTTCTCGTTGGAGTGAAGTACGTGAACGCGATCGGTGCTCATGTAGTTCATCTCAGGAACGTCCACTAATTTTATTTCACAGCACGTGAGAGGTCCACCGACATGTCCAAGACTTGTATCTGTGCTCAACGTACCTGCATGTTGTTTGAACATGAGTACTTACGAATTACACTATTGACACGAAAGATACGTACATGTCGCACCAGCGGCACCCTCGGTCTGACCGTAACCTTCAAGTATGGGTACACCGAACACAACACGAAGAAATTGTACGACATGATCAGATATGGGCGCAGATCCTGTGATCAAGTATCGTACTCTGTCAAGACCGATTGTCTTCTTAACTTTCTTGAACAGAACGGCGTCCCAGAAATTGTGCTCGAATGTGGCAGAGTGTCGAAGATTGTATTCCTTCGACTCGAACGCGGTGGAAAATAGAAATCGTTTGATCATTCCCGACCCCTCAACTTTACTCGTGATCTTGTCATGAAGCTTGTAAAACAATCGAGGGACACTGGGAAAGATCGTGGGTCTCAGAGCTTTCAGAATTGCAGGAAGAGCCTTGTTGTTACCACCCGAGAAATATCCAACACTACCTCCGTGACACCAAATAGCAGTCTCAACAAGACGTTCGAAGATGTGTGACAAGGGAAGATACGACAAGTGAACATCTCGTTTCGAGAGCTGAACACCAGACTGTGACTGCAAAATACCCGCACACGCACTGACAATATTTTGATGCGACAGAATTGCACCTTTCGGTAGACCTGTTATAAGTGTTTGAGTTTGACGTTTTTTTAAAAATATGATTCGAACATTCATCACGTACCCGTGGTTCCGGAAGTGTAACATAACGTCGCCACGTCGTCCGGTTGCGGCGGTGTGGGCTCCACAGGAGCTTCCATTCCTATTTCCTCCACACTCTCGAAACTCAGAACTGTCACATCCCGCACCATCTTCATACTTCGATTGTTCGTGTTCGCAACAATGAGATTCTTCAACTCTGGGCATTTTTTTCGAATGTTCCTCAGACTCTCCCTTTGAAAGAAAATTCCGTCGTGTTCGCAAATCACCGTGTTCAATTTCGTTTCGTTCAAAATGTGAAACAGATTTTCATTGGAAATGTCGGGAAATATAGGAACAAGTACAATGTTGTACCCACTGCACGCATGTTCACATATACTCCATTCCATTCTGTTTCTCATACAGACTCCGACGTATCTCTCGTCGTTTTTCTCGAGCAATCGTACCAATCCGGATCCAAATCTCAGAACACGTGTATGGCACTCATCGTAGCACAACCACATGAAAGGATTTCCAGGTTTCTTGAATCCCATACACGGTCTCCTCTTTGAAATTCGCACACCTCTTTTCCATCCCTCCCAAAGCGTCGTGACCGCTCGTTGACCTTCCTCGAACTCGATCACGCTTTGCAGACCCTTACTGTTGTTCATGGAGCGATAGATTGGCGTGGAATCCTTTTCCTCACTTCCTGACACAATTGTGTAATAAACATGTTTCACTTCACTTTTGCTGACGCTCGATCCCATTGTTTCCTTGTTGTTCTCGATTTTAAAAAAAATTCGAAATTTTGAATTTTTTGAAGAGTGGCTGCGTGACGTTGACGAGTCTCAGTTCCTCGGTGAAACAATTGTGGAATACGCATCCCTTCACTGTTTCTCCTTTGCTGCTCTGTGTGTGTGTGAGACCCCAAAAAGCCGTTTTTTATTTTTCTTTAATATTTTAAAGACGAGTTAAATTATGACAAATTTATTGATATAATAATATACAAAACAACGATTATTATAATCTTAACGACGTCGCTTCCTCTCTTCATCCTTAGGACGATTTTCAAATTCCAACTCGATCATACCCAAATCATGATCACTCACTTCGATACTTCTTGCCATGCTCATGATCTCATTGACATCGATCTTACGTGGCAAGTCGTGTTGAAGATACTGCAAGGACGTCTCAAAGTCCAAGTTTCGAATGTGACGTGCAGATCTTTGCATGAGTGCAAGTGCGATCTTGAACACAATCGGCCATCCCTCGAGAAGAAAAATGTCCCAGACGTGAAGAGACAGTTCGAGAGGAAAGTCTCTGGCAAAAAATGTCATGAACCATTGTGTGGCATAGAGTCGACATGTCGGATAGATCGGAACTTGAATTTCGTCCTTTAATGCAGTGAGATGCTCACCCAGAGCTTTCTCCTTGATGTAAAGTAATTTCTCAAATGCGAAAAGACAGAACTCGAGTCGAGGCATTCCTGTCACGAACAGACCTCTCATGTCGTATGTGGGTTGCTCAAGCACAGACACGACCATCCAAAACACATCACGAACGATTTTACGATCCTTCTCGTTAAGATTCTCGACCTGCAATTTTTGTTTCGATTTGATTGCCTCTTCCTCGTCATTCTTTTTCCTCATACCTGTTTTTGTTCGGGTGTTGTTTTGTTCGATATATATGAGAGAGAGAGAGAGAGAGAATGTGTAAAAAAAAACGTACTTATTCTGAGTTGAACCTTGTCGATTTCTGCAATCATCGTATCGAAATTGAGACTCGAATCGAAGAACTCTTTGTATGTTTTTTGTCCGAACGATTTCACAAGCTTACGTCTTAGCATGGATTCGGAAACATTTTGAGTACCACCACGTGATTGAACGAGTTGTTTCAGACCTTCCATTGCTACCATCGAAACGACATTTGGATTGTATACCGACGTCTTGGCCTTCTCCTGAATATAACGTCGTTGCATCTCATACACACACGATCGAATCGATTCGATCCACATATCGCATTCCTTGGGATCCTCAGCGCGAACTCGAATCTTACTTCCCTTACTTGTTTCTATCGTAAACGCGTCGTCGGATTCTCTTCTCACTGATATTTCTGCATCAATATCGACATGTCCTTGAGCCATTCCGAGCCTCGAGATGGAGACTCTCTTTCTCACATACCATGAGACTCGACTCTCCTGAAACACAAACCAATAGCGAGATTCCGAGGACTGAAACGGGATACCGAAAGGAATACTCGGAGCTCGTGTTAAATACAACCATCCCTGTCTGTTTCCACTGAGATTCGTCTTCCCACTCGGTGAGGCGTTCGAGAGTGAGGAAGATGTCGAAATGCTTCTGTCTCTGGAACGTCTCAGAGATGATTTCACACGTGCACTCAATCGTGGTGGTGTCTTGAAGTTTCCGCTCGGGGAAAATCGTACAGGAGGTGGTGGTAAGGGTCTTCGTGGCAAGGATCGAGTCACGACATCTTTCGATTTCGGTTTCGGTGGTAGAGGTCGAATTTTGGGTGTCGGTGGGAGAGGTCGACCTTGTTTTGTGTCCTCTTTTCCATCATTACTTCGTCTGTCTCTGGAGTAACACACGACTTCCAGAAACGAAGCTGCGATCCAATTCATACCTTGACAATATCCCAACTCCGGATCTCGAAGTGCAACACATTTCAAGACATGAAACATGAGTCTTTGTCCTCTCCTCTCGACTCCCGAAAACAGTGGTGACTCGCTCGTACGATCGAGATCGTTCAATATACTTCTCTCGGACGGAACGCTGCCATGTTTCATGAGCTCCTCGAACAGTCCGAGCTGGCGACAACGTACCTGTTTGAAAATTGTGTGTTGAGTTGATTTTGTGAGTGAGTGAGTCAGTTGATTTTGTGAGTGAGTGAGCGAGTCGAACTCCACGTACGCGATCAGTGTTCATGAAAACTCTCCACAAATACGATCTACGTCTCATGGGTACACCTTGTTTCACACACCAAACAAGATGATTTCCACATTGTCTCACGTAAGAATGCCAATATCTTAACATCAATGTCCACACCTCATCGCATCGAAAAGATTGTACAGCTCTCTCGACCGCTTCGTTTGCTGCATTTGATGCAAGTCTGGCCTGTCTTGCAGCAAACGATGCGTGAAGTGCGACAACACGCTTTATTGAGGACATCGAAACGATCCGATCCGTTCGTATGGGTGTCTTATCCACCGATTCTCGGTGCGTGGTAGTAACAGTTTTTGTTTGTGTGCTCAACGAAGGCGAGGGCACGACTCTGTGAGGAAGCAACTTTAACAATTTCAAGGAACGCGATCGTTCCTGACGAGACGGTTCCTGAGACGGACTCACAATCTCGTAATCATCAAGAAGATTGTCCTTGGAACTGGAAATCCACGACATGACATCTAACTTCTCGGGAACTCGACTTGATTTGATCTCCGTGCCATCAGTCTCGAAATGTTGATATTTCGCAAAATCATTTGTCGTTGTAAGAACGGAAAGTCGAGTCGTTGCATTGTTCTTTTGCTTCTCGGGCACGTCTTTGTGTCGGAAGGATTTACAAGACCACACAAACTTTCGCGTTCCTTTGGACGATTGAACAGAAACTGAATCTTTTACGGCACGTATGATTGCGTCTGCCCAGTTCGAATATTCCGTTTCGTCAGAGATGAGGAGCTCGATGTTCAGCCCGTCGCTCAATCGAATCTTGATTACCTCACGACTCGTGTCCGCATCATTCCATTCCACGTAAGAGCCTCTCTGTCGATCCCAAGGTAAAGCTTCTCTACGAATCGATACCTTTGTTTCGGAATTCAATGTCAACACTCGGCACAACTCTCGAGGTTCACCGTCATACAATTTATAGTAATACAATCTGGATCCGTTCAACTCGAACCAACGCGTCTGAGCGAATCCCGTACGCGTACTTCGTTTCGTAAGCGTTCCGGTCAATCGAACAGGCGCTTTCACTCCACGAGTACAGCGTTGAAGACTTATGGCTCGTCTCAACGCTTTCATCCACATGTCCAACTCTTCTCTCGTGTCGCACTGGGCTACGAGCGTTCTGTTCGCGCTGAACATCTTCAAGCAGTTCTTCACACCGCTCTGCATACCAAGAATCGCATCTGGTGACAAGTACAACCTCCCTTTCGGCGTATCCGTCTCCACATCCTCTTGCTTCCCAAAATACGCCACCACATCGTGTCTTAACACGAAATACCTCCTTCTCCAGCTGCTTCCTAACGTTCCGCTCATCGAACGTTTCGTCATGAACCCTTCGTATATCACCTGTACCATTTTTTTTGTGGTTTGAAAAACATGTTCTACACACATGGAGAGATTTTTGAAATTTTTGAAACTTTAGAAAAAAACGTACTGGGGGTGTGATGAGTGATGTGTTCATCATATTTTGGATTTTCGAAAAATTTCGAAATTTTTTCAAAAATTTTGAATTTTTTCGATTTCAATTTTGAAACGACATCGAGACATCGAACTTCACAAATCAAGCTGATGATCGACACATGGTTCGAAGAAAAACATGCAAGTTTACAATGATTAAACACACGCATTTTTTATATATCAGAAGTAATATGATAATAAACTAAATAAGAAGAATTATTAGGCGAGCTCAAAGAATCGTATCGGACCCTGAACTGCGCTCATCAAACAAAAGAAGATGATAGACAAAGGAATGTCGTAGAGTATCTGTAGCGTCGTAGTAAGCACCGTAGGAAATCCAAGCCAATGTTGAGAAAACTACAATAGTAAGCATTGCTGTAGAGATGTAGCTCACGACTTCCACAACACTTTCCAACAGACTCTTGAAGAAGAGCGAAACACTTTTCGAGACGAATGTGATTTTGAAAATACGTAACGAGAAGAGAAGAAAGATCATGTAATCCGTTCTCACAGATTTTTCCTGGACAGCAAGTAAGTGCTCGAAATCGTACATCTTATTCTCCAACAGACTCTTGGGAAACGAACCCGTCTCCACACTCCACAGAGTTTGAAGCGAGTCCGCACGAGCAATGATGAACAGTGTTGCTACAATCACATCAAAAAGATACCACACAACCATGGACTTGACGACTATATCAATTCCCAAAAACATTTTCATCAGTTTCCACAATGCTCTGATACTCGAAAGGATGACCACTGCTGTTGCGAGATATTCGCACACGTTGTTGTACCTGTGTTCGAGCGTTGGTGTTCGATTGTTTGTAATCGAATATTCTCGTGGTTCTTTTGCGAATGAGTAAGGTATTAGAGATACAGTTTGGTGTTGGAGTATTTTTCACAACCAAGTGCGTGTTAAAGTGAGTTGGTGTTGGAGTATTTTTCACAACCAAGTGCGTGTTAAAGTGAGTAACAAGCTTGGAATTCTCGCGCTTCGCGCTCGAACACCACGCTCGAACACCACGTACACTGTAACAAATATCGTATTCTCGAAAATAGTGGCACCTCGAACCAACGTAGTCTCCACCACACCACCAGTGGGTAGTATCTCAAAGAGGAGTTTGTACGTAATGAAATTGTTTATGTTGGGATTGTAGAAAAAACAATGTATGAACAGCGATCTTGTCTCCTCATCCATAAAATTCGTCTCGAGCATTTCTATTTCCTCCAGTGCTCTCGTTGTGTTTCCGTATAACACGTCATAGACATATCCCGATCCATCATAAATGACCCCTCTTGAACCTATCGTTTGGATTGCCCTTGTCTGCGTTGAGCTTTGAAACACGAACTCGTTCACGAAAGTCGTCGCGGGCGTATCGATGACGTCGTAGGTAATACTCGCCGTGGAAGGACCGAACGATTGAATGTCTCTGGACTCCTCCGCTGTGGTATACTTTGGAACAATCGGAAATGTAGTTGCATCGATATTCAAATAATTATTCAAAATTGTATTCTGTACTGTGCTGTATTGATTCTCACCAAGAGCCTCACGTCTTTGAGTTCTGAATCGAACGCCGAACAGTCCGATGTTGCTGTTTCGAAACACGGGATTCGTCGTATCCGCGTTCTCGTTCTGAAACAGAGTCGGCACGAGAACATCATCCACAAAATTCCATATCTCATCCTTGTTATGAATCGTCGCTGCCGTTTGAAAAAACATCTCCGTGTTGTTCACGAAGAACTCCCGATTGGAAAGCGAATCGAACGAGCTTCGTAGATCGAACGCTCTCGTCACGTTGTGATTCACCACGTGTATCGTCAGAAACGTCATGAAGATGAATGCAGCTATGATATCATCACAAAATCGTCTCTGCTTATCACGACCTAACGTCAATCGTTGAACCTCTTTCACACCTACCACGAGTCGAGAACTCATTGTTGTATCTTCAAAAATTATTTTTTAGAAAAATTTTGTGATGAAACCATTTATTTTTGATTTCACCGATGTTATAGATAATAATTCTGGAGCACAACAGTATACAATCGGTGAGCTGCTTGCTTGGCCGTGAGATTTTCATTTTTGAAAGGAATAATTGAATCACACACATAAAAGAATAATGCCTTCCCAGAAAACGTTCAAGACAAAGCGTCGTCTCGCCAAGAAGCAGCGTCAGAATAGACCTATTCCCCAGTGGCTTAGACTGAGAACCGGTAACACTATTCGGTAAGTCCACCCTTCGTTCGTCGAGAGACGCGCTCACTTTTTCGTCGCTCC
>JACLAC010009948.1_pt1 | contig 14566 bp, 18 predicted proteins | sample 8027881 | NCBI WGS metagenome assembly JACLAC01 (sample SAMN15725517, study PRJNA655200) | protist metagenome | isolation source: fluorescence activated cell sorting (FACS) single amplified genomes of... | place: Spain: Blaines Bay Microbial Observatory, Mediterranean Sea | collected 2016-01-19 | reverse complement strand
GCAAGAGCTCTTGTCTTGGTGCTGAACATTGTCAGAGCGTATCGTTTGATACAAAAGATTTCAAGCCATTGTTTCTTGACACTCAGTTCTTCATCTTTCTCTTTTCGTTTCTCGACCTCGATTCCACGTCCTTCGAATCCGTTTTTGCTATACAACACGACCACAGCAGGAAAGTAAGTCACGACCAAAACAAAGTTCACGATCACCATTGTTCCCATGAACACCTGTGAGTGAGTGTGTTATGTTGATGCTTTCGAGTAAAGTGCGTTGTGACGTACTCCGAAAATTCGCACGACCGTGATACTACTGAAAGCGTTCGCGTAGAAGGCACACGCGTCAGTTATACTCGTAATCAACATAGCCTTTGCGGCACGAGCATACGTACCTGTATTTGGACGTTAGTTACATAATTTTCAGGGATATGAGAGAGTGAGTGACATGACGTACGGCGCATTCGCGCATCGATACTTTTCTCTCCACCATCGTGCAAGGACTGTTTCCACGCATCGACAAACACAAAAACATCATCTGCACCTATACCCAATATGACAAAGAATCCGATCGCATTGAGAAATCCAAAATACTTATCTGAAAAATGCAAGTGTAGAAGAAGAAAGCAACCGGAAACGATATCATGATGTGTCCAAATCCTAAAAGAGTCAAGAACAAAGAGCGAGTATGAAACCACATATAAGCAAGAGTGACCATCATTGAAACAGCCATCCATTTCACGCTCGTGCCCAAGCCCAGAACAACAATTTCGTATTCCAAATGTGGTTGGGTGATACTCGCAACTCGTACCTGTGTTCGTAAGTGTGATTTGAGTGATGAACTTGAGAAAAAGACGTTCGAGCGCTACGTACGGGTCCATCCTTGTTGAAATCGTCCATGAGCGGAATCAAGTCCTCAAAGACAAACTTCTTGTACTCTGGATAGAAATCGTCAGTCCACGCATCCACGACTGTATCCCATTGATCCGCGCCGTCAACATTTGAGAGATCCACAACACTTCCTGCCTTTACAAAAGACATGGTCGTTCTCGATTTCATTGTGGGAACAAAGTATCTGTCCACCAACTCTCCCAATGCTTTCTGTGCACCTGGTATAGCAGGATTCTCACAATCAAGTGCATCATGAAGTTGTTCCATGATTCCGGAATCAAGACTTGACGCCGCAGCATTACCATCTGGCACGTGAACGGAGACGTGACTTGCATTTATGGAGGAACAAAGAGGAGATGCGATACAGCTCTCGGTTGAGTTACAACTACAACAATCCATTCCATAGGACGACATCACATTCTCTGTCGCATATGCAAGAGCAATCGGAGTCATAAAATACCCTTCACATGGATTTTGATTCACACCGTCGAACGGACTTTGGTAACAAAGTCGTTGAAAAGATTCAAAATTCAATACGGCCGTCTCGAACTCTCGTATATATTCGATCGCTTCCTCGGTAAAGATCGAACTGTCCGGTACACCACCCTTACGATATCGTTCCCCACCCGTTGCCTCGTAGTAAAATGGAAGTATATTGAAGTCCATTTGGTACCTGTGTTCGAGTGATTGAATATTTGATAACGAAGGTCGAATCGAACACTACGTACTTGGTTCCATTTTCGTTACACGACTCGGAGATCGCGCACGGACCTGAATTTTCGATTCCGCGTCCAGTCGTCGTCTCCTCAGTCAATACGTGAAACGCATCACCTCTATCTGCAATCGAGTCATCACTCACTTTCATGGAGGCTGGAGATGTGTCTATTGCGAGGGTGAACACTCCGCTCATCACGCCGACTCCCATTAAAAGGGTGAGAAAGAACGCCGTACAGATCGAAGTGCAACATACGCACATCGGTCGATTCACGATTTTTTTTACGAACCATGGTGACGAATTCTGAACAAAAATGGTTCCGATACCTCTGGGTCGGATTTTCTTTTTGTGTCTTGAGTTGACGTGTCTTCACTCATAATGTTGGGTCGAGGAGTAAATTTCTCAGAGAAACGGAAAAGTTTTGGACGAGGAGTTGAGACGTTTTGATTTTGGAGTTTCTCTGTGATTTTTGTTTTTGGATTGACGCGAGAGATGAGTGAGAGAATGATTGAGAGAGATGAGGCAGGAAGAGAGATTGTGTATGTTAGTGATGTTCCTCGTACACCTCAGTGGAATAAACATATCAATAATTTGGTTGAGAATGGAGAGATGGAGAAAGCGATGAACGCGGCGAGAGATATGATGAATCTCGGAATCGAACCTGACGTAAGAACGTTCACTACTCTTATCAAAGGATGGTGTAAAGTTCGAAAGATGTCAGTAGCGATGCATGTGACGAAAGTTATGTTGAAAATGGGATTATATCCTTGTGAAATTACGTATCAGACTCTGATTCACGGATACTGTAAACAACATGACATGATGACGGCGAAACGACTCGTCGAGTCCATGATCAAAGTCAATCTGATTCCTGATATCTTCACGTTCAATATCATCATCAAAGCATTGTGTGATATGCGACTTGTAGGTGATGCAACTGTTCTTGTGGATACCTTGTTGAGATCCGATACGAAACCGACTGTGATCACATTCAACACGCTTCTTCGAGGTTGGTGCGATGTAGGAGACATGAAGATGGCGTACAAGATTCTCAAGAGTATGATCGAACTTGGATATGAACCTGTTGTACGGACTTGGAATACGATTCTTCGTGGGTTATGTCAACAGAATGCGATGAGCGATGCCATGCATCTTGTAGAGACGATGAGTGCAACGAGTGATGCCAAACCTGATGTCGTGACCTTTACCACTCTGGTTTGTGGTTGGTGTAAGAGAGGTGACATGGAGATGGCGACAAAGGTCTTTGATTTGACTTCGAGGATGAATGTGGTTCCAGATGACGTATCTTACAACACGTTGATTCGAGGATGGTGCGAGAAAAGTTGTGAGAATCGAGCGATTGGGGTGATGGAACGAATGAAAGCAGCAGGTGTGCGTCCGGACGTTGTGACTCTGAATACCTTGATTCGATCCTACTGCAAGGATAGGAATATGCGTGCTGCGATGTCAGTTTTTTACATGATGAAAAACACAGGATTGAGACCTGACGATCGTACTTACAATACACTCATGCAAGGCTGGATCGAGTTGAAGAACATGGATCGTGCGATGGACTTGTTTGATCAGATGAAGAGAAGCAAACGAGTGCGTCCAACGATCGTGACATACACCTTGCTGATCACTGGTTGGGCTCGAGAGATGGAACGAATGGACATGGCAGAGAAGGTGATGCAAGATTTGATGAATGATCGTGATGTTTCTCCCAACACCCGCACTTTCAATGCAATTATAAACGGATACAACCATTTGCTTCATGAATCTCGAAAGTGGCGAGCTGAGCGAATGTATTTTTGGTTGTGCAAGATGCGTGATTCAAAACTCCAACCCGATCGACACACCGTGAAACATTTTCACAAGATGAATCTCTATTTTCCTGGTGTTGACGAGCCTTTCTGGACCACCGACTTTGGCATGCCCTTTCATCCTCAAAGGCATAGTCGTCGTCTTCGCTAATTAATTACTCGTACGAGTAATAAACTTTCAATTTTTTTAAAGATAAGAATAATTTAACGCCCTCATAATTTACAAGTCTTATTGTGACCAAACCGAATAACAGCTTTACCTATCACTTCTCTATTGAACACCGCATTGAATGCCAATTTTGCATTTTCAACGTCAAAAATGTGAGATACCACGGGAGTGATGAGACCGGAACGAATCCATTTCGTCAGATCTATCATACGCTTCCTGCCATCAACAACACCACGACGAAGGGCTTCACCTGCACGACACCCGAGAACGGTGAGACCTTTGATTAATACATAGTTCGAACGGATTTTCGGCCTGTTTCCAGAAAGAAACCCAACGATCAGAACACGTGCACCGTACTTTGTAGACCGAAGACTCGATTCGAGAACGTCACCTCCGATTACGTCAAACACGACATCAACACCTTGTCCGTCGGGTGTCATTTGTTTCACGAGTCTTGGCATATCTTCAAGTGAGACCGATTCGAAATCAATCGTATGCGTAGCGTCGTTAAGTTTCGAGAGTTTTCGATGTGAAGTTCCAGTCGCAATCACAGTCTTACATCCCACAACTCGTCGAGCAATTTGCAGCGCGGCACTCCCAACGCCACCACTCGCACCGTTGATAAGAATCACGTCGGATTGTTGAAGACGGGCTCTCTCGATCAGACAATGATATGCCGTAGAGAATGCTACACTAAAACATGCACCCTGTTCGAAGCTAAGACGATTCGGTAAAGGAAATATCGAATCTGCAGGTACATCCACAATCGATCGCATCATGCCGATCCTGGATCCGACAATCACGCGATCACCGACTCGAATGTTTTTCTCGACTCCCTTTCCGAGTTTTAATATCGTTCCACATGCCTCACTTCCAGGATTGTATGGTACTTTCGGTTTGAATTGATATCCGTTGCACAACATCAATAGATCCGGATAATTTACCGCTGCAGCTGTTGGTTGTTCGTTAGTTCGTATCGTATTATTTTCATTACGTATCTTACGTACCTTCTATTTGAACCCTGACGTATCCGCTTTTCACATCATCCTCATCATTCACATTCAATCTTCTCACCTCTAAACATCGAATTCCATCCTCAATTGACTTGGATATTCTTGGAACCACCACTTCCATCTTCTTACCCGTTTTTACGTTTTTACGTCTATCGATTCAAAAGCAAATTCTCTCTATCTCTTTCAAACAAAATCCAATCACCACAACCCCCGATTCTATCAAGACCAATATGACAAATATGAACTCTTTTTTTATCACAAAATCGCAAAATATCTCTCTCTCTCTTCTCTCTCTCTTCACTCTCCCTCTTTCTCTTCACTCTATACCTTCTTCTCCTTTGATTTTTTTTTGAAACCGTTCCGTTCTGCCGTTCCGTTCTGGTGCTCCGTTCAGAGTCTTTTTTGAGGAACGAACTCTCTCTTTCAAACAATCCAATCACACAAACCCCGATTCTATCAAGACCAATATGACAAACACGAACTCTTTTTTTATCACAAAATATCTCCCTCTCTCTCTCTTTTCTCTCCCTCTCTCTTCACTCTATACAGTACCGTATCTTCCTTGAAGCCGTTCAGTCTCTTTTTTGAGGAACGAACATTTCTGTGTTTGAATCCATCTCTCATAGAGGAAGTGTGAGAGAGAGAGAGAGAGAGAGAGAGTTTTTTGAAGATTTTTATATAAATAAGATTCTTTGTCTTGTGCTTTTTCTACATATATATATATACACAATTCTACTCTGTTCTTTTGATATTCGGAGAGTGAAACGTAAAACGACGTAAAAACGTAGTCGAGTCATACTTTTTCGATCAGAATATTTTTGTGTAGCAGATACAGTGGCCCTAGAGAGAGAGAGGAATGGGTGGTTGGTGGATTCCAGTCACGACGACGTTGGCATTTTTTGTCATGTTTGTGATTTTGCATTGGACTGCACCGATGATCGTGTCTAAAATCTTCGGAAAGCATCATTTGGACGTGTTCGAGCAGCTACCGGATACGTATCGGACGTATTGGAGACGGTTGGTTAGAAGTCAAGTGTATTATATATATGCTGGTGTTGTCGGAGTGATACTTATCACTGTAGAGTATCGAAGCGTGGACGAGTTGCTTTTCAAATATCATCGATTTATCGAAGTGAATCTGTGCGTCGCATTATCACACTGGATACTCGCAGTAGTAGAAGATGCGGGTAGTATATCTCTTCTGAGTGCAGATATTCGTCACCCTCTGTTTGTTCTCGCCATTGCTTTGATCTACATGGTACATCACGCAGTGACGATATTTGCATTCGTGTTTATCTTGTCCACGCATAAACTCTCAAGTTTGGGTGTGTTCGGTACGTGTATCTTTCTTTAGATTCGACCGTCGATACACACATACAAACAACGAACACAGGTCTAGCATTCGAAGTACCCGTTGCGATACAAAGTCTGCGAGAGTTCTCCGTCATGTTTGGTAAATATTACGACGAGAACGAATCACCGTGGTTCGTTCGCTTGTGGATCCACGACTCCCCTAAGGCCACTCGACAAGGTCCAACCGTTTATTGGTTCTTATTCTTTGTAGCTATTTTCGTATGTCGTTTGACACCTGTTGGTTTGTTTCTTTACTCGGTCGCGTTTTGGCAGGAGAATCTTGTCAAACTTTCCATGGGTTCTCGAATTGCATACTACTTTTTAGGTGGGATTTTCACTGTAGCAAATCCTGTCTACGCGATGCTTCAAATGATTTATTGTTACAAAGACTACTTCATGATCGAGCCCGTAATATCGGATGAGGATTCAATGGTCGTTGATGACGATGATATCAAACTTGAGAGTGGTGGACGAAAATTGAGTTCGCAAAATTTATAAATAAATTATTTATTCGTTTGTACCTTCTCCTTCTCAACATCTTCTATCTTTATCGTATCCTTCCCTTCTTCCGTCCGAAGTGTGACGAAACTGACGAGAGAGAGCCAAGAAAACGATGTAGCTGCAATGAATGCAATACGTAAGTGTTGTGGTACGACCGTGAAGACAAGCATGTTCGCCGGAATCCAAAACGAAAAGTACCGAGTATTCATCGCAAGTGCTTCATCACCGTACAATTGAAGACCCTCCATCGCTGTGGATCCGTGTTGTCCACCGAGCATCCAAGCTTTGTACACGTAATATACGGGGAAAATCACGAAAGGAACGTGAAATACACTATCGAACGCGACTTTTCGAATCGCGTTCGAGATTGCCGTACTCGCGCCGAATATCCTATGATATACTATATTGTACAATCCATGTTGGAACCATCCGCAGTACCATCCTCCCTGTATTTTGATTTGTTTGTTCAGTGTTACAAAATTGAGTTTTGATTCCGAAAAATGTAAAAACGTAAAAACGCACATAAAACGAAAACACTCCAGCGCGCTTCCAATCAATCTCCTCAAACTTTTTCTTCTCAACTGCGCATTGAATCAACAAATCTGCGGCTAATCCTTTCGCAGCACATGTCACAAAACATGTAGACCAAGGACGGGCGATTGAGACTCTCTCGTAAGCACTCAAGGTGCGTCGAAACATTTTTTTGAAATTTTTTGCGTTTCACCTGAAAAATTTTGTTGAAAGTTGGAAAGTGTAAAAAAAAGATCTTTTTGCATATGATCATCGAAGGAATCTTCGGTACCAAGCTACCAGGATGGATGACAGTACGTAGTGTTCGAGCGTGTGGAGAATATTACTCTCTCAATATATTTTCAATCATTTCAATATTTGTGTGGGTACAATTATGTCGCTCAAGAACATCACTCGTACCGCAAGAAAATCACTCGAAAATCAACGTTCGAATGCAAACGACGAAAACTTAACTCGTGCTCGAACACAGGTGCCGTCATCCATGGCTGTGACACTTATTTTTATGATCCTACTCGTTGTGAGATTCGCAAAGGATGCGACGCCGAGTCATTCTCTTGGTGCGGCATTCAAGTTCACGCTGCGGAAAGCGGTGATCGTGTGTTGCTCTTTGATATTCGCCGTCTGCAGTTGGACATTCGCCTATGCACAATATTACGGAGGGAAAAAATCGTTGGATTTGACTTTTGGTAGCTTAATTTTTATCTTTGCCGTGTGTATTAGTGTAAGTTACTACATGTCGCTTCGAGAGTTCAGACGGCGGCACTTGACGTTCGGCAATCTTCTCGTGCACGTGTTTGACTGTAGAAGCAAGAAAGCGACATGTTTCAACATCGTAGTCTTGCTCTTTAATTGGTGGTTTTGTTTCTACATATGGTACTCCAGAAAGATCTTTATTGTGATACATGAGGACGAGAATAATTGTAGTCTTGGAGCAGGCAATTTGACGGGAAACACGTTGGCAATCGGAGACGAGAACACGTCCACTGGATTGCTGTCTGACATGTCCAGCGAAGCGAGATTGTGTCAAATTCTTGCATGTGTGTTTACACTCGGATGGTACTCGAGCTATTACGCGTTCTACGAGCGAATTGCGAGAGGTTACAACTCTGAAATGACAAGAATCCGGAAACAAGCGAATCTTCTTGCGGCTCGAAGCAATGATATTGGTCTCATGTCAAGTGCTTGGTTGATTCGTGAGTCTGAGATTAAGTTGAAGTATCCCATCGCTAAGGGTGGGTTCGGTGAAGTATGGTATGCTTCCTTGAGAGGCAAATATGAAGTTGCAGTGAAGAAAGTGCTTCATACTGAGCACATCAATATCGAGAATGACGACGAGATACGTTTCTTGCAGCGTGTACGTAATCACCTCTTAAATCACTCATGAGAACTCGAATACCAACACTCGAGAACACACAGGTACGACATCCTCGACTTGTGATGTTTTTAGGATGTGGATACATGGTGAATAAGGAAGGAGAAAGGAGTGTGTTTCTTGTTTTGGAGTACTGCGATAAAGGTACGTTGGAGAAATTTGTGGACGCATCGAAAGCGGACGATCCACCGAGTTTTAAAACAAGAGTCTCGCTTCTCTCGGATATTGCTGAGGGAATGGAGTATCTTCACTGTGTGCATAATAGCGTACGTGGTGTTCGAGCGCGTGTCGTTCGAGCGCGTGTCGTTCTAGCGCGTGTCGTTCGAGCGCGGAGCGCGAGAATATCATCTTATCACCCTCTAGAGAATCACTCAAACACTACCATTTTATCACCCTCTAGAGAATCACTCAAACACTACCATTTTATCACCCTCTAGAAAATCACTCAAACACAAGCATGTCATTTGTGAGAATATATGAAACATCTCACTTGAAATAACTCACACTTCTTTAAAACACTCGAATGTTGCGAACACAGGTACACAGAGATCTTAAACCAGCGAATTGTTTGCTAAATCTAGAGGCTGGTCTGGGTTCTACAAAAGTCATTCGTGCTAAAGTCGCGGATTTTGGCTTGAGTAGATTTATGCAGACCACGAGTAACAACAAGAGGAGCAAGGCCGATCTGTTGAGCAGTAGTAAAAATGATGAGGAAACGAAAACAAAACCCGAGGAAATGAGCCGAATCATGACAGCTGGCCAAGGCACCGGTAAGATTCAAATATGTTTCCCCATTCTTTCACACATGCACTCACGCACAACAACACAGCGGTGTACATGGCTCCGGAGATTACTTCGAATGCGATGCATACGTTCAGTTCGTACACGATAAAAGTTGACGTGTACGTAGTGTTCGAGCGTGTTTTTCAATCGTATTGCTCACTTGAACACGTACTTCATTCACCAGCTCTAATTCTATACTCATTCGCAATAAAACCACGAGACTATTCGATCACCAACGCTCGAACACAGGTACGCATTTGCGATGATCATGTGGTCTACGTTAGAGTTTGCCGTTCCTTGGAGTACTGATATCGATGAGGATGATGATAGTGCTGGTTTTACGTATCCGATCTTTGAAAAGGTGGAACGAGGTGAGAGACCTCACGTATCGAAAGGCGCGACAGCACCGCCCGGATATGTTTCTTTGATGCGAAAGTGTTGGTCTCAGGAAGCGAAAGATCGTCCCACGTTCAACATGATCACACATGCGCTTCGAAACATGAGATACGCACTGCACAATTCAAAGCAGCAGCGCAAGAGCAGGCTCATGTCAAAAGTATCGTCTGGACTGAAACGTCACTCGATGCCCATTAGATCCAAGGTGTCTTCAGATCTGATGGTGAGTAGAAATAATACGACTCGGAAGAAAAATAGTAGTGGTTTATTTCAATTGAGATCCGTGTCCAGGAAAAGGAGTTCGTCATTGAATTCTTCAGGAGACAGGAGGATCGTGATGACACCCGTATCTGAACGTAGTACCTCCTCCTTATCACCATCATCTGTAGATATCGACACGAATTGATTCATGATAAAATATAACTTATATATACAATTATAAAGGAGAGACAAACTTTTAACTTATCTCTTAACCCACTGCTTCTTCTTTCTAGCCTTCTTGCGACCAGGTTTCTTTCGCTCCACCTCACGTATATCTCGTGTAAGATAACCAGCATCCTTAAGTGTCTTTCGTAGACTCGGATCGATGAAACGTAAAGCAGTAGCAAGACCGTGTCGTATCGCTTGAGATTGACCGGTCAATCCACCTCCCTTTACCAAGACTTTGACGTGATATTTCGAACTCGTCTCGGTAAGTCCCAAAGGTTGAAGTGACCACAATCGAGCATCCTCATTTTTGAAGTATTCATGTAATGGTTTGTTATTTACTGTGAATGATGGAAACTCATCCTTTGGTTCGATCTCCTTGATCCAGACTCTCGCCGACGCCGTCTTTCTTCTTCCCTTGGCGTACATACTACCGTCCGCGTTTCGATACCTCAACTTCACAGTGGAATCAGCAAAATTCGGATCAATCAACGCATCCTTATCGATATCATCATCTCTGTCCTCAACATAACGAATGGGACCCTTCAAATGATCCGGAAGCATATCTCTTATCTCGTTCGACGTCGTCGTCGTCAGACATCGTCTACGAAAGACTCCGTTTCTCCATATGGACAAGGTACGTGTCAGCATTATCCCTTTCACTCTATATCTTCTTAATTAGTTGTTGAATCTAGTTTTATATGATGTGTGTGATGTGTGTGTATGTCGATCACTTTTTTGATGATTCAACACGCAGTTTCTGTTTGTGGTCAATGAACTTGGAGAGGAAGTGATTTTCGGAGTTTTTGATATAGATAGTACGTGATGATTTTTCTCTCTTTTCTTCTCTTCTGCTGTTTCGCTGTGAGAAAGAGGAAAATCTCTTGAAAACAAAAAAGATAAATATTTCTTCCGCTATAATGATCATTTTACTTTTTCTCTCTCTCCTCCTCCTCCTGTCTGCTGCTGTGCTGCTGCATAAGGCAACAGCAGCTACTCGTGCTTCACATACTTCACCGTTTCTAGGTTTCTCTTTTCTCTCGATCTCTTGGATTTTTGAATTCAAAATCTTTTAAGAAAAGAAGAAAAGACGAAGCACCAGCAACAAAAGTAAATGTCACTCGTGTTTGATTTTTTTCATTCATCATCATCATCAGAAGAGGAAGAAGAAGTAGAGGTCAGTGAGAAAGGACACAAGATGTTTCGTGAGGCGTTGTCGTTGGACGAAAAGAAACGTTCGTCGGACCGCAATTGCGTCGTCAGCTCGGCGAGGCAGACTCACACGGACGGTTTCAAGGGTATATGTAAGATTGGGGACAGGATTTGTGCAGTTCAATCGCATCCGAAAGTTGGGTATGGTATTGTTGTGTTGGATAAGAATGAATTGATCAAGTCCAAACGAATTCTCGCGTCCGAGTGCGCGTCGGATACTTCGTTGGATCACATGAAACGAGAAAAAAGAGAACCCAAAGGATTGGTCGTGATAGACGATTCTGTGACATACTTTACGTGTATGAAAAAAGGTTCCAAAGTTCATACTTTACATAGCATGATTCGAGAGGAAGGAAAGACGAAACGTACGACTACCGTTCCTTGGCCCGAGAAATACGCCAAAGCAAAATCCTCACCACGGTATTTATGTTACCACGAGAAGTCTGGATACGTATATGCAATATGCGGAAACGGTATGATCTTTCGGACACGTGTAAAAAGTAAAAGTATTGAATACTTTGGCCGTACAGGTCACGGTGGTGCTCGAAACTTATGTTTCGGACTTGGAACGTCTACAAATTTTTTGATCGTGACTGGAAAGAACTACGTCGCCGTGTTCGATACGCTTCGGGCAAAATCAACCAACAACAAACCCATATATTTTCAGTACTTTCAGAAAGTAAGTCGTGACATAAGCTTGTTTCGTTCGAAACCTTTTCAAAACGATTTTTGGTTCGAGAAAGCGGGAACCAAATTTCGTAAGGTGTGTATGATTGATGGTACAATGATAGTGTTACACTCCTACGGTATTTGCGTTGTGCAGCATGATTTCATTGAATCTCGTAAGAAGGATTCTTATGAATTCCGGAAAGTGAATCGTGCGAAGCATCGTATTTTTGCCAATCTCTCGGGTCAGGATCCTCACGATTTCGTACCTATACAAATCAATCGAGACGAAGGCACCGCTACTCTCGCTGTTACGGTGACCGGCAAGAACGAGATTCAACTCATTGACGTCGATTTGTTCGTGGATGGTAGTGGTATGTGAGAATATGATTTTTTAAATATAGTTTTATATCATTAGAAGAGTAATATCGTACACGAATATTTTTTTGTGTGGTGGTGTGTGTGTGTGTGTGTGTGTTTCATATAAAATGCGTTAATTTCATACTGAGAGGAGGATCTCACGATCCTCACAGTTTCAAGTTCAACACTCAACACAGGAGTTTTTTTGGATTTTCCAAATTTTTGAATTTTCAATTTTGAGAGAGAGAGAGAGAGAGAGACGAAATGGACAAAATGAGAAAATTAAGAAATGAGAGACAATTTCATAAGAAGGAAAAGTCTTTCTCGTTGGAGGACATGAAAAATGTGGGTTCGGCGATGCTGCCGATGTTGGGATCGGTATGGGCGCTATCGATGTTGCCGAGATTGATCGGAAGAGAACAGGGAGGTGATATTCTTCGAAAGGCGTTAACACAAGCGTTCAGAGGTGGTGTGCCTGGATTTGCAGCTGCAATTGTTCAAATCGTTACGTTGATGTGGTTACGTACCTTGATGAACTATCAAATCAAGACGGGCAAGTCGATGACGAACGCGTTTCGAGATCTTTACGCTCAAGGAGGAATCTCTCGATTTTACAAAGGTCTCGTTCCGGCACTTGCACTTGTACCATTGTCACGTTTTGGTGATACTGCTGCAAATGCAGGTGTACTTACCGCATTGAAAGGAAGTACGGTCGTACCTTTGGCACTTCAGACCGCGACGGCTAGCGGCGCCGCGGCGGCTTGGCGAGCGGTACGTAAACTTACTCACTGTTCATCATCATATCACACGTGAACTAAAACTCGAATCACAGGTACTGATGCCACTTACAGTTCTCAAGACAAATCTACAAGCAAACGGAAAACAAGCAATGCCACAAATTCGTAAGCAAGTCAAGAGAGACGGTGTGTACTCGGTGTTCTTCAAGGGTACGTATTATCACTCACTCACTCACTCCACCCACTCCACTCACTCACTCACAATAATACCAACAGGTACCCTTGCAACAATCGTCGCAACCTGGGCAGGACACTATCCATGGTTCGCAACTGCAAATCAACTCGAAGCGATGATACCCAAGAGTCGATCCAGTGTGTTCATGCAACTACTTCGAAATGCAATTATCGGTTGTATTGCTTCGATCGTGTCTGATCTTGTCTCGAACTCCATTCGTGTTGTAAATGCGTATCGTCAAGTTCACGATGAGGACTTGTCATACAGCGATGCAGCGAAACGTATCGTAAAAGAGGGTGGTCTCAAGGCTTTGTTCTTCCGTGGACTGTCCATCAAGGTCATTGCGAATTGCTTGAATTCGATTGTGTTTAACGTGCTGGTTAAGATGTGGATGGGTTAATTTAAGTAACTACTATAATATTAGTACATATCATTCGGATCATCCAATAGATCAACGGGCATCGGTGGGGCACTCGGCGTTGTGTAGTTCAAGCCACCGCTGGTTTGAAGAGAGGAATATTTTCGAATCGGTTGTTGAGGTGTTACATAAACGGGCGATGTTCCGGTAACGGATTGGGCTGGAACTGCAACAACTGAACACGTGGTGGACTCGTCGTCCACAACTTTCTTCTTCAACGCATTGCGAAAGACGCTGCACTTTACGTTTGGTGTGTTGGATTTTTTCGCAGGGGGAGCGGTGCTGTAAAATGCTCCCGCAACCACGGATCCGAGTACGAACGCGACTTTGACAAACATCGAGCTTTCTCCGCTGTTTGATGAGGTCGAAACATCTCGAATACCGTTCAAAAGTTCCGCTTCGTTCAAATGACCGTCATCATCCTTATCTGCGGAATGAAAGAAAGAGGACAGAAATGTCACACTTGCCTTTATGCCATGTGCACCCAATGCGGTCTCGACTTCCGATATTGTAGAGAGCTTTCCGTCACCATCGAAGTTTCCCACAACCGGCACGTCCAACGGTTCGATCTCTTCGGAGAAGAAACATGTCGGTGCCGTATCCCACACACCACTCATGTTACATCCGATATGACTCGCACCGATCATTTGGTAACCCTCTACGCATTCGAACGCGCACATAGGTTTCGTCGTGACACCTCCACCTAAACAAGTCGCACCAGGTTCGGTTCCTTTCGCAACCTGTACGATTTGATCACAGCTGTTCTCCAGACACAAACCTCTCGCACGATTCAAGGTAAATCCGTTACTACATTTAGATACACCGTTGACCTGAAACGGTACTTCCTCTCTCAGTTTTGGAAGAGAATCGGACGGATCCTTGAAGTAATTCTCTCTGAGAAATCCCACGAGCAGAGCCAGAAAACAGACTTTACCCAACGCGGAGAAAACGCTTGTCGTCATATCGCTGATTCTT
>JACLAC010009051.1_pt1 | contig 14572 bp, 8 predicted proteins | sample 8027881 | NCBI WGS metagenome assembly JACLAC01 (sample SAMN15725517, study PRJNA655200) | protist metagenome | isolation source: fluorescence activated cell sorting (FACS) single amplified genomes of... | place: Spain: Blaines Bay Microbial Observatory, Mediterranean Sea | collected 2016-01-19 | reverse complement strand
AATATTATATATTTGTCTTTCCCTCATAATTAGTAACTCATCAAAAACAGTTTTATTTGTACCAAAAGATGGACCACTTGATGTATCTCCTCTCAATATGAATGACAATGAATATGAAAAAGATGACTTGGATATTGCCATTGATACCGCAATCAAAAGACAGCAACAGTGGGAATATCATGTAACTGTAAACACGCAGCAAGAACTTTATGACGATGACGATGATGATACAAGTAGCAATGATTATTCTCCTGAAAAACTTCCCCCATCATCAGCATATCATCAGTATTCATCAACAGCACCAACACCATCAAAATGTTCTATACGCCACAACATTGATAACCATCAAGATTCATCCACCTCATCCTTTTATATTTCGCCAGCTGGTGAAAGTAGTAGTAGTAGATATGGAATCGATCATGATAATCGTGAACCATTGCATTCATCAAGAAGTCAAGTGGGTGAAAGAAATAGAAGATTAAAAAGTTTGTATGGCGCAAGCGAAGATACGAAAACACCTCGAAAATCCCATTCATTTCAAGGAAGCAATAGTAGAGGTAGAAGAAGTCAAAGCGCTAAAAGTAGACAGAAAAACATTAGTACACATTTTGATGCTGGTATCCCAAGTTGGATATCAAAGTAAAAAAATGAATTAAAGATAGAAGATGGCAAATGATTAATATATGTACTACGTGTTGTACATGTACAATGTATAATCATCAACTTTATCCCGGGGGGAATCAAACAGGAGTCAAAGAAGGGTTGGCGGCAGTAGCTTTACCAAGTTCAAGAGTTAGTAATACTTTCACTTCCAGAGAATCTAATAGGAGACGAGGAAGCAATAACATTGTCAGATGCTTTACAAGATATAAAATTAGACAAACGCATATATATATATATATGTATAACGCTTTAGATAATTTTGTATCGCTTTCTTTAGTTTGCTACAGGAGTTATTAATATGTTAACAACAACAATAATCATCATCGAACCCATTACGACCACCACAATATGTTGAATCAATCAAACCACCAAAAGTATCGGCATTAAAAGATCGTACACACTTTTAAAGTTACTGACAGAGCGTTAACATCGAAAAGCACAACAACATGCAAGAGAATATTAAATTCGCCACTATAAATGAACATAAGAAAGAATATTACTTATCATTTCTACTACCCCACTCCACCCTAACCAACCAGACTAGCCCGACTAAATACATTTTATGTTATGATATACAACTTTTTTTTGTTAAAATAGCTCTTGGAAGCTAAATCCAAATTACAAGCCAAGATACGCTGTTTTATGTACATACTATTTTTAATTATTAATAAAGAAGAGAAAGGGGTTGCGCTTTATTGGTCGTCTAAATCTTCGTCATTGACGTGTGTTTGTTGGTGAGTGTTGTAATTTAATAATTTCTCAATTAAGTCGACGTGTGTTAATAACATACGGCGACAACAATACCTACCCAAACCAAGTTCGTCTAATGCTTCCATTTCATTTTTATCATCATCAAGTAAAGTTAGGTACGACTCCCACTTGTTACCAATGACTTTACCACATGTAAAACATCGAACTGGAATAATCATGATTGAAAGAGGGAATATCAATATTGGCGAGTGGCGACACTTTTTTGAACTTCTTTTTGGAATGTGTGGAGGTCCCGCTTTGCTTTCCACATATTTTTGAAGTTCAGAAATAAGTGTATATATAGCTAGTTCCTACGCTACGAGTAGGAATTCCCAATTTATAGAATTTGAACATACTCCCGTTAGGGAGTGTTCAAGTCCACATTTATGTGGCTATTTATAGGCTATAAAACTGAGTTACTCAGGTGAGGAATTCCTAGGTTTTCGATTTAAGAAAAAGTAAACGCTTTATTTTTAACACTCACCACACCATCTTTTGATATAAAAACAAATCGCCCACTTACACTATTAAACATATTTATACACACTAGAAAATGAAGGTCAAATAATGTCCCCGATGACGTCCCGAAGGAAAATACTTTTTATGGTGTAATGTATTGAATTAGAATTAAAATGTTTAGTAGGGACTATTTAAAAAGACTATAAAAAATCGATTACAACTATTTTGTTTTATTTTGTTTTTTTTTTTCTCCAACACTTTCATGCTCAAACATCAGGATGGTAAATTCTTTGAGTCTCTGAATTTTCACCAACATTTTTGCATGCCAAAAGTACGCGTAGGTTCCTCCAAATGTTTTCCAACATACTAACACCAAGATTCACTTATGTTTGACAGTTCCTGGACGTTAGTCAGTCAGTCTGGTGGAACTAGAAGAAATGATTTCACAATGTTTTCCCAGACTATTCCGTGGCATCTCAAGTCTCTACCTAGTCTTATTTCACCACCGCCGGCGCAACAAATTTACTAAGGGGGAAGAACCAGCCCCCCCCCCAAGTCTAACCGGTCCTGCAAACTGTCCCGTCCCACGGGTTACGGCACCCGCGGAAAAAGTGCTCAGGGTGATTAGAGATCCACTCATTTTATTTTTCTTCACCCTTGGCCACCCTTGTCTTTTTTTTCCCTTTTTTTCCCTTGTCCTGGTCTTTGCTTGGCCCTACGCCCTACGATACCAAGCATTCTACAGTAGTACAAACCGAACAACCATGCCCAAATCCACTTTTTATTCACGTGAAGCCGATGCTTTTGACGCAACCAAAATCGCAAAGGCCAAGGCCTCCTCTCTCCGTGTCCACTTCAAGAACATGCGGGAAGTTGGCCATGCCCTGCAAGGAATGAATGTCAAGAAAGCACAAAATTACCTTGCCGACGTCGTGAACCACAAACAAGCAGTTCCATTTAAACGTTTTACAGGTGGTTGTGGTCGTCACGCACAAGGTAAAAATCAGAATGCACCAGGTTCCCAAGTCGGATGGCCAGTCAAAGCATGTACCCACTTCCAATCCCTCCTCACCAATGTCATTGCCAACGCTGATCTTAAAGGACTTGATACCGATAACTGTGTTATTAAACATGTTCAAGTTAACCGTGCTGTCAAACAAAGACGCCGTACTTACAGAGCTCACGGTCGTATTAACCCATATATGTCCAACCCATCCCACGTTGAGATGATCATCGTCGAACAAGGTGATGTTGTTGCCAAGGCCAAGGACACCAACACCGGTAAAATCACCCGTAAAACTGCTGCCAAAAACCGCTTGAAGGTCAAAGCTGGCTCTGATTAATTAAAGATACATTTTTTGCTGTAGAACGAGGTTCTTTTTGGTTTTAATTTCGACGATTTATTTGTGTTTAGAAAGGACGGAACCATTTTATGAATAGGATCCATAAGAATCGATCATGATAATGAATGTACAATACGATTTTTGGTTAGGATGTTAAATCTAATTTCTCGCTCTTTCTCTTTTTTCTTTACGTTTCAGCCGAAACTTTTTAAAAAAAGAGAGGAGGGGTGAAAAAACCAAAGATCTATTTGCATGGAAAGGCACTATTTGATTCTAGATTGTTTTCATTTTTTTCCCCGTGTGTATTTGCAAAGGGCGCTCATAAATAAACAGAATTAAAGGAAAAGAAAATTATTGTACCATTATTTCATTCACTACTTTGAAAAATTATTTTTTTTCACCTCAGGGACTGGTAGCTGGTAGATGACTTTCCTTTTTTATTGAAACTTTGAATGTCTACACTTTCTACCTTATACCCTCTGGTTCAAAACAGTGGGGGCAATACAATTACATTTTGGTACTCACTCTATTCGTACACCACTTTTAACTGTTCTACCTTCACGAAATGCACTTGCTAGTTCTCTCTTTAATCTTCTCAATTCATCATTATCACTTCCACTACTATTTGGATGTGTCACAACAACATCATAATCATCACCCCCACTACGTTTGTGTTCAACACTACCACTACCACCACCACCACTGCTACTACTACTACTACTACCGCCACCACTTACAGTTTCCGTAGCAAAGACTGCTTCTTCTTCTTCTTCCATCATTTTTAACAGGTGTCTTCTTTCCTCCTCCTCCTCTTTCTGACGCTGTAACATTTCATCAGTAATTTTACCCTCTTTGTCAGATGGTCCTCTCATTGCAACACTGATAATTGTATCTAAGTATTTTTGTAGATAATTAATTTGTATACCTTTCGGATCATTTGGTTTCAATCCAGATTCTTCTTGTTTTAGCAAAACTTTCATAAATGGTGCCATCATTGTTTTTAACAGATCAACATGATTATGCATGATATGCTTTTTACAGTGACGGTACCTAGTTGCGGCTACTAATCGTTGATCATCTGGTTCACTGTTTAAAATAGTTATATCTTCCTGAATCGTCGTTGGGTATTGATTGAGTTTCTTTTCAATCATGTCAATATAAATTTGCTGTGCTTTGTACCTAGGAAAGGAAAAAGAGGAAGAAAGTAGCAACACCAAAATTTGCATTAGAACAAAGTCAACCCATTCCTCAAATTGTTTGAACTTACTCATTTTCAATTGATATACCTTCTGTCCAAAATCTTAAATCATTACGACGATCTTCCATATCATCATCAGACATTGCTGATAAGCGACACATGGACATTAAATCTTGATTCAATCGACCATGCCTAAGACGAAAAGAGCGGTTGGTGGAAACTTGGAATTGATGAAGCAATGCTAGTTTAGCTGGATTTTTTGCATGCTCTTCCATTAAATTTATTGTAATTGTTACTGTATCCCATTCATTTTCAAACAATGCCTAGAAAGAGAAGATTTCAAAGATAAAATTAATATAACCCGAACTAGTACCAGTCAAACACCATCAAAACTAAGTATTATACTTACAAAACCATATTCCATTAATAAAAATCGGTTGTCTCTTCTACCGTATGAGTTAAATACTTCTGAACCTTTTGAATATTTGTTCTCACCTGTTGGAAATAAACGAAAAATACCTTTAGATGATTCAGTTGCATTAAAATCATATTTTGTTTGCACATTCGTATGGTTTAAACAATCAGCAAACGGTACCAATGCTGTCCATGGTATGCGTCGACCAAATGCTCTTGCTTGAATGGTCATCCATGCAAAAACATACTTTTCCAGTGTGTGAACTTCTCTAGAAAATAAATCTTCATATTTTGGTAATAACAAATTCATTAGTGTTTCATATTTTTCACGTAATTTAATTGGTCGCATTGTTGCTTGTTGGGACAAAATACGATCTTGTAATTCATCTAATTCACTGTTTGACCAATCTGCCACCGAACAAGGCCATGGAAGCATTGCCAAGTATGGATGCCAAAAACTTTCTTCACCTCTTTCTTTTTCAAACATAACAAATACAGCTAACATTGTATCGTCATCTCTTGCAAAAAAATGTGGATTTTCTGTAAAGACATGGCCAATGAGTGGATTGGCATGACATATTGGTGGTGATATCATGATGTTTTCGGGTACAAATAACATTGGTTCATTTGTAGAAATGTCCTCCTTTGCAATTGTACCTCGCACTTGACCCATAGTTGTTCTGGAGGGCCATTCAATTTTTGGGTAGGACCCACCATTCTCATGAAACCACTTGGCAAACAGTTCTTCTTTACCTTCCTTAACAATATGTGTACCGTCGTCAGACGGATGGCGAAGACGAGGATCAGTATTGGGAAATGGTTCTTTGGATGGTCTTGATGGATGTCGTAACATGGATGCCATTTTAGTTGGGGTTATATGTTATATTTGAATAATCTACTCGTAAACCAGTAAACCTGGTATGGTAAAAAACAGAATGACGAGAGAGAGAGAGAGAGGAAAGAAAAAAACTGAAAGAAATCGTAATCTTAAAAAAAACGTACATATTTAAAGATGTGTACAAAAACAAAAAAGAATTATTTTTATAATTTATAATATATAATTTATATAACAATAAGTAGTAATGGTGTCCGTACATCAATCTATATACAGTACCAAGAGGACAATCTAATTTAGGACAGCATGCTTTAAATGCCGCATCAAAAGCATTGCCATTCTTTGAAAATATATTCGACTTGTTATAATATTTTTTATTATTTATACCGGTAAATAAAATATATAAAATAATGTATAAATGTTTTATATAAACACAACTCATTTTTTTTTTTTTTTCAGGGGATGGGTATTCATTTTCTTTGTCTTTTCTTTTATATAAATAGTAAAAACACTACTAATCACTAACGACTTGTGTGTACAACCATTTGTAATAATTCTGCAATTCTAACATCATTCATTGCAATACTAGCTTTAACAGAATTAATTTTTAATTTTTCAGCTGCAATTTGATCACGAATTTCTTCTCTTCTTTCAACTAAATTTTGTAATGCATCATCTGTATCTTTACTTGCTGCTTCCATAATACCGATTTTATTGCGATACATTTTATGCCATTCTTCTGCTTCTTCGTTCATTAATGCAACATCATCGTGAACAAAATCCATGCATTTAGAAAGTGGGTGGGTGCTTTGACTAATTGATTGAATTGCACGGCGAAGTTCTTCTAATTCATCATTTGATAATTCACCAGTTGAACTTTTACCACCTGCACTACTGGAGGAAGAAGAATGATGTCTGCTAGTACGATCTTTGTCTCGTTTCTTCTTCTTTCTTCCAATTTTTCCCATGCGTATAGAAGACTTGTTCGAGCTTAAGTCATCCAAGCTTGCTGTTTTACCTTCACGCTGTTTGTCGCGTTGTTCTTCGTCATCCATGATATCACGAACCAACTTACCAGCTGTTTCTTTATCAACTTGTTGACCACCAAGACTTGGCATCCCTGATAATGATGACAATCCGCCTCTATCATCATCGAGTGCATTTGTTTCTTCTTCATCCTCGTCCTCGTCCTCATCTGCACCTTCGGTCATAATGCCACGCACTGGTTGAGCAGTACCACCAGATTTGCCCTCTTGTACATTTTCTTTCAATTTTGGTGGACGGCGTCTTGCAGTCGATGGTCTTGATGATCTTGAACTTCGTGATTCTTTTGTTTCCTCTTCTGGTACTACTTTCTTTTTTTCAACTTTTGCTGTACTGCGTACAGGTTGTGAGCTGCGTGGTGGTGAAGCTATCTTGGAGGATGCACCATTACCTTCATCGGATTTGCTGCTCCCTCCTCCACCATCATCACCACTTCTTCCAGACGATGCCTTTTCACCTGATAATGTTTTTCGTACTGCATCATTTGAATTTTCACCAGATTTTGCACCTAATGCAACTGCTTGCATTAATTCATTTGTGAAATCAGCTTCTAAACCTGCAATGATTTTAGACGATTTTGCATTCATTGTAGTATTCCAAAATAAACCAACAGCATTGAGTAATTTATTCAACCATTCTACTTTTGCTTGTTTATCCTTAATTTCTTTTGGGTTCATTTCAGATCCCTCAAACAAACCAGATAAAAACCCAGTTGCTTTTTGTATATTTATAATTGTATCGGCAAGAAAACGAAATGGTGGTCTTGATAATAACTTTTGTTTCATCGATGGTTTTGAAATAATGGAACCGACTAATTCGGCCGTTCGCTGCCAATCGCCGTTGATGTCATCTGCTGAAAGCGTGGGTCCACTCCCACCACCGCCGCGATCAGTAGTTGCTGCTGCTGTTGCAGCTTCATTTGCTGCAGCTTCTTCTTTTCTACGTCGGCGCTCTGCTCTCTCTTCTTGATCTCTTCTTTCTCTTGCTTCTTCTTCTTCTCTTCTACGGTCTACTGCTTCATCATCCTGCATTTTTGACGAGGCATCGTTACCACTAATTTTACTTTCTTCACCTCTGCCACTTTTACTTTCCTCTGCTCTTCCACCTTCTCCTGCACGACCTTCTTCTCCACGACCTGGTTCCTCACCATTTAAGGTTCTTTGAACAATATCTGCAAAATCGAGATCCTTTCTTGTTGCTGCCTGGCCAAGTTGTTGAAGGAATAGATTGGTTCTTTCTGGTTCAAGACCGGCAACTACCTTGTTTGTTCTTACTTCGCATGGTGCACCTAATGCAATACCAACACATAGTACAATTTTGTCCAAGTACTCGATTTTATTAGCCTTACCAGATATTGCTCGTGCATCAAGAAAGTCACCCTCAAACAATCCTTCCGCAAAACCAGTTGCTTTCGTAACGCTTGAAATAATATCGTGTAAATAACGAAAAGGGGGCTTGTTTAAAAGCTTTTTTAAAGCAAGAAAAAGTAAAAGAAAAAGAAAAATGTTATTATTGTCAGTTTGTTTTTTTTTTTTTTTTTTTTTTTTTTTTTTTTTTTTAACAGCATTAGCGTAGTCTAACCAAAAATATAAAATTGAACCTAAGGGTTTGAAGCAGTAGACGCTGAGTAAATGTTGAGGAGGGATTTTTCAAAAGCAACTTACTTTATCACTTAGTTTTGGTTTGGAAAACAACGGCTTTAGAAGCCTGCGTGTCTCTTCGAGTACTGATTCTTCTACCATTATTCTTTATATTTTCAAATTGTTCAATTTTTCAATGCAAGTTTTACCAGGTTTACCAGTTTGAATAGAGAGAAATTTCTCTCTAAGTTTGAAAAAAAAGATTAAAAAACATAAATTACCTGGTAGAAATAAATCTCTATTGGTATACTAGCCTTACTTCAACTAGCTTGGCTAAGTAGAGCTTAGAGTTCGGTATTTATAGCTGAGAGAGGAGGAACCTTGAACCTTGAGTTCGGTAGGTCCTAATATTATATTAATATATAAATACGAGGTATGTGAACTTTTGAACTTCAGGGTTTGGACAATAGGACCTAGGAACTAGGTCCTAGGTTCCTACCTCGTAGTTTCGAATTATTGTGTGCTTTTAGTGAATCTTGGTGAACCAAGATAACACATTATATATATAAACTACCTCGTATCTCGTACTAGGAACTAGTATTCGAATACAGTAGCTACGTACTGTAGTACCTCGTACCTCGTAGGTGGTAGACCAGGTAGACCAGGGTAGACTGGTATAGACCAGGCGGCAGACCAGTAGAAAAATAGGAGAACTATCGAGTAGGTCCTATTTAGGAATAATAGTGGATGTGGTACAAATATAATAATATACTATTGTGTCTATATAAGTGTATATATAAATAGGTGGTCCTGTATTGAATAAATAAGATCTCTGTACAACTGCTCAATCGTATGTATATAATATATATCGGTATGTGTGTGTGTAGGTACTCCTATGGTTGTACCATTTTGGTTGTACCGTGTAACAATGTATGTTCCCTATTCTTGAGATTATTGTGAATGTGTGAAAAGTTGGTTTTGCCCATTTTGGTGAAGGATTACAATAGAGCTAATTGAATAATTGGTAAAAGAGCTGCTGTGTACAAGCAGGACCCACATGTTTGCAAAATGTAAAAATTTATTTACATGATCATGAAAAAATCCATTCGCTTGCTGCATTGCAATCGACTCCACCTTCATTGTTACAAAAATCGTCCCATATGATGCGAAAAACTTGTTTTGTGAACTTGCTGGCTACATCATCGTGTCCTTTCACACACTTTTGAATGAGTAAAAAAAAATCCTTATTATCCAATGTTCCTGAACTGTCTTTGTCTATAATTGAAAATATCTTTTGAAAATTTCTCTTTGATTTACATTTCGCCATTACCAAGGATTTAATTTTTTCAATGATTTGTCTGTGCTCTGCCGCTGTTTTTGCCGATCTCACGTTCAACCTTTGCTGCAGTCGGTTCGATGCTTTCGATCTTCGCCGGTGTAATTGCTTTTTGCGCGCAGTGCTTGTTGCCAGTGATTTTTTTTGAATACCGAGCGCAATTTTTCTTGTATCACCACGCATAATGGTTCTCCCAGAACGTCGCGACTCTTCCATTGCTTGGCCTAATTTAAATTTACTGATTGCTGTCCATTTATTTGATTTTGTAACTGACTGCAGTGGCAGTTTGTCAATTATGCTGCTGCTGCCAGCAACTCTTTCCATTAATTTATTCTGAGATCTTTTTGGACTTTCTTTTACTCCCTGCTCACCTGCTGTTTTTACTCCTGAACGTACTCGTATCAATCTTCGCAGTGCCTCTTCGCTGTGCTCTCCATCGTTTTTCGATTCACGATGCACCGCATTACTCGGTCGTTCTTGGATGTGTTCGGCTGCATCTTGAATGACTTTGTTTGCTTTGTTACGAACCACAGCTTTGTGCACACTTTTACGCAATGGCCGTGTTCCATTATTGACTTTTAGTCGAGATGGTAGTTCGCAGTAGTTGCCTGCAGGTACAATTTGAAGCTTTTCACGACCTTTCCTTTTTTTCCCGCACCACCGACCAGTTAACCTTGCCACTTTACCCATCGCGCCGTCTGCTTCTTCTGAGCTTTGAATCGTCACACGAATGGTCCACGCAAAAAAAACCACAGAAGAACCAAACATGGTAAAAATCAGTACCCAAGTAGACACCGGACCCAAAGTGGAAGCACCAACTTTGCCCACAGCGTTGCACATTAAAGCGACCAGCAGTTGAAGAAGACACGCGTGCAATCCAATGCTTTCCAAGCGATTGAGGTCGTCGTCTAAGAAAGGTTTATACTCCAACTGAAGTGACAACGCCACAGTCAAAATCATGGATGCACCCACACATTGAGGAGTCGCACCGTACGCGTTGAGAAAAATGCTGAGCAGAACAAAGCAACATTTACGAAGCATAATAACAGACTCCCACCACTCGTAACCGATGCGGTAGCCTGCGAAGATGAAACCGTAACGAAGAGTCCACTTCGGTTCATACTTGTCTTGATGATAGTACAAAGTTTCTGCACGGCGTTGGGTGGTCAATAATCTGGCTAAAGCAATTGGTATTAGCAGAACATAGACAAACAACCCTGGAAGACCAACAGTTAAGATGACAAACCAGTGACGTTCTGACCAACAGGTCACAGAAAAAGCTTCCGACAACAGAGATTTGGAACCGAAAAGTGAGCAACTAGATGTGAGAGCGACGCGGGTGACTATTGATGGAAACAGTGAATAAAACAATACCATTAATGAGGCTGTAAAACCATCAACAGACCATTTCTTCCGAAACAGCGCAAACCAAAAGAGACCACAGCAGACTATGGACATTAGAGGAATTAGCCAAACCATCGCTACCTGGCGCATGACAAATAGGTAGTAGTCGCTGCGCTCAGTTGTCAGACATTCAAACATGAGGAGACGCTCGCCTAAAGAAGACGCGCCCGATTCAACTGTAATTAGTGTTTCCACAGATTTTGGTAGGGTCAAGTCAAAACGCAGCAACGTTCCAGAAACTTGTAAAAATGAACTGACGATGCGAATGGCAATGCAGTGAAACGGCATGGTGGTGGAAGTGGCCTCAGTTCCGTCTGGTTTCGGCATCATGTCACGTGCACCTTGTAAATTGTCCCACACCAAGAACGCGAAGACGGCAACGGCGAAAAGGATGGCGAATACGAACGCGGTCGCAGCCCGTGCAGAATCTTCGCATCGTGTGCATGGTGCCTTGCGTGATAGGCTGGACCACTTGGGCATACACTGACTGCACAACTCACCATCGTGGCCTTCTTTGCAGTGTGTATCGTTGTTGCAAGCCTCATAATTCAAGCACTTACCAAAGGTGCGGTTGTCGTAAGACATTCTTTGGTAACCTGGTAACGCTACCACTTGTTTCCAGTTACGGTTGCCGGAACAGTCCGCTCCATAGGGACAGTCTTCGCAGTTCCAATGTATGTGTTGGGGGTGGGTATCGTTCAGAAATTGAAGACCGGCTGTACAGTCGGACGGTGTTTTCCACGACGGTTTTAGACAGCCTGTTTTAAGTTTGTTGGGAATTGTTCCAGCTACTGTACATGTAAAACAATCTGTTTTGCCCTTTTCTTCTTGGATTTGCCCTTCCTTGCAGGAAATACACGCTGAACCCCCTTGCACATCTAGGTACTTGCCAGCATCACATCTCAAACAAAATGGTTGGCCGTCGATTGATGTAGAGTACCCAGCAGGACAATTAATGCATGAATTGGCTGGGTCTTCATTTCCACGAAATTGTCCAGGTCTACACGATTGACATGAGTAGCCTGCTTTACCTGCTTCACATGACTGACACTTGGTACTTCTAGCTTCTGATGACCACCCAACTGGACATTCTACACATTTGATTGAATCAGTAGGACTTGTGTTATCACTTTCTATGCTCGGACGATATTTTCCAACTGGACAATCCTGACAAAATCCATTCATTGCTTGAAAAGTTCCCGCTGAACAAGTTTTCAATGTGATTGCAACAGCCAGTTTGCTTGATATCAACGCTGATTCTTTGTAGCTTTCATCGGCTTCACTTTTTGTACTCAATGTTATTTTCGCAGTTCGAATGTTGCCATATTGTCCTTTTATCGCATTGATAGACACAAGACCAAATGTGCTGTTCCAATTGCTTTGCGTTATGATTATTTCTTCCGGTATTATTTGAATAAATTTGGGTAAATCACTTCTCACTTCCACAACCACTGTTCCTTTTGGTTTGCTTGTCAAACCCACTATAGTGAAATTAGACGGAGACCCAGCTTCTTTGACTGAAACAAGATCTACATTATCCAATACATGAATTCCTGCAACATCAATGTCTTCAACACGTGCCAGAACTGTAAGATTTGAGGCGTGCATCAAGTAAACAGAATCAGCTGTCATAATTGAATGTTGGAGCAAGAATTCTTGTACATGAATACTACTTTTGGTGACATCTTTTTCTGTGGTAACTGAAATACGGACTGGATCTTGCCAGTTTGACTTGTTAAAAGCTACTTGAACAGGTGCCGCATGAATTTCCATCAACTTGTCGCTAATATTTGGGGTGTTAATTGTGACTGCTACAGTTAAATCCGTTACTGGTTCGGTGTCTAGAACAATTCCGTAAGCAACACCATTGCCCTCTTTGATGGCAAACGGTAAAACTTTCGTGCGGTAAATGGAATCAAATTCTGTTTCTGACCCAACTTTCATAGGAACAAGATGCATGTCAGCTTTATCATTATTTATAATGTCAAGAGAAAGAACTGCATCCGAAATCTGTTCCACACATTTATTGTACTCCGACGTTATTGTGTGCACTATTGAACACGAAAATGATACTGCGTTTTTACCTTCGTCTATGTAATTGTCCGCAGTTTGAATCCGAATTTGTTGCTTTACATGAAAATTGGAAGATAGAAATGTTAGATTTTTGCCTTCGTCCATTACAACACACCTGTCATCTAGGGATGAAACAGTGACCATCACTTTTGCACCGCCTGCATTGGCAAAAAAAGCCAACTTTACATAATAGATGTACATCGAACCTTCAGCTGGTTGTGCTGCAGAACTTGATAGAATAATATTTTCTGGGCACGGAAAACAAGTTTTGTGTAATGATGCTACAGAACCATTGTTGTCGTTAAATCGCCCAGTTGGACATTCTGAACATTGTTTGTGCCATGTGGTCGCTTTAATGTGTTGTGGACGAGCCGAGTCATCGTTGACCCAACCTTGCGGACAAACCGAACACTTAAGGTGTCTGTCAAAAAATAGACCATGATCTTCAATGTATGTGCCTGCCTCGCAGACACGACACGTGGAAGATGCGGGTTCTGGTGTGTAAGATCCTTCCTCACACACTGTACACGCCGCCGATTGATTGTTGCTGTACATGCCAGGTCTACATTTTGTACAAACAGAGGTTGCATTTATTGCTTCTTCTCCAGCATTGCATCTTGGGCAATCACTAAATCCAACACCAGAGGCACGACCTGGTTTGCACGGTATACAAGACACTTGATCTTTGATGGGCGTTTTTGATACAGGAGATGAATAGAGTCCTGCAGAGCACGGTTTGCATATTGGACTAGAGATATCACATGACAATTGCTCCTTCACTTGTATTGTGTAAGTACCACTTGCCTGTGTCCATATAGATTCTAAATAAAACCCATTTGAGTCGAACGTGGCTGCTGATAAATGAATCTCCGTTTGCTCAAGTTTTATCAACTGTGATGGACGAAGAATCAGAGTGCTGTCCTGATTTGTACTTCCATAGTCCGATCCTAGCAGCAAATCAACCGTCAAAATTGAAGTTACCCATTTGTCATAACTTCCACGTGTCAATGGAAGCAGTGTACTGCCTACGTCACATATGTGCGAAGAATTTGTTGCCAAAAAAAGTGTAGGGTCTGTAGTATAAAAAGCACATGAACAAGAGTAATTGAAATCTAAATTTGCACATTGCGATTTACCAACAAACGATCCTGGTGATCCATCAGAAGCACCACTGTGAGAAGTTCCTTTAGCACCGCCATTGACGTAGATGGTAGTCGATAATATGTTGTTGTTTGCGGCTGCTCCAATCTCCAACAACAGTCGACCACCACCACCACCCGCGTGGTTGTAATAGCGGGTCCTACCGGAATAATAATGATTACTGGTACTCCCATCGCCACCTTTCACAGACAGCACAGCATCGGAAGCAAGATCAACCACATTTGAGCGAATCCAAACACTACCACCGGCACCACCGGCACATTTACTAGCTGTTCCACCATTTGCTGAAATGCGGGAACTACGCTTCATGGT
>JACLAC010000163.1_pt1 | contig 14580 bp, 13 predicted proteins | sample 8027881 | NCBI WGS metagenome assembly JACLAC01 (sample SAMN15725517, study PRJNA655200) | protist metagenome | isolation source: fluorescence activated cell sorting (FACS) single amplified genomes of... | place: Spain: Blaines Bay Microbial Observatory, Mediterranean Sea | collected 2016-01-19 | reverse complement strand
TTTCTGGATGGCTCGATGCAGCTCGACGCCGATGCGTCGCACCAGGTTATTCGCAACACAGTCGCCAGCGCATTGTCGCTGAATGATGAAGCAGCCGCGGCCGGCGTGTTGGACGTCGCGGTCGCCCAGATGGCCGCAGCGATACGCCTCAGCTTATTCGAGAAAGGCCTCGATCCACGCGACTTCACGTTGATGTCGTTTGGCGGCGCGTCGGGCCTGCACGCGGCCGATGTCGCCAATGAACTGGGTGCCAATCGGGTGCTCTATCCGTTGGACGCCGCCACGCTCAGCGCTTGGGGCATGTTGTATGCCGATGTTGCGCAAGATTATGCCGTGACCCGCCTGACACCAGCCCTGCCAGAGTCCGCCGCGACACTCGCGCACCTGGTTGCTCCGCTCGTCGAACGAGCCACCGAGGCACTGCGCGGGCAGGGCTTTTCCGAGACAACCATGTCGCTACACCTTTCGGCTGACATGCGTTACCGCGGCCAGGCCTATGAAATTGCAGTGCCGTGGGAGTCCGCGCACATATCTCCGGCGACAATAGAGGCGGCGGTCCGCCAGTTCCATGCGTTACACCTGGCGCAGTTTGCGCACGCCGACGAGTCAGCCATACCCGAGATACTGACCATGCGCCTGCGCGGCATTGGCGAACTCCGCCATCCATCACAGCCACTGGGTGACAGTCCCGCTCGAAAAACCGACGCGGCCCACGGGGCGCGTAACGTCTGGCTGCAAGGCTCCCGGCGCACGGTGCCTGTATTGACCCGCCAGGATCTGTCCGCAGCCGTCAGTGGGCCTGTGGTCGTTGAGGACCCGCATACGACCATCTACATCCCGTCGGGTTGGGCAATTGCGACAGGGCCAGCTGCGTGTCTGGTCGCGGAAAAAGAAGCAACGCGGGGAGAGTGAAAGCATGAGCAAACCAGACGCAATCGAGACTGAGATCATCCGCGGTGCGCTGGTCGCGGCAGCTGAAGAAATGAGCGTCACGATCTGGCGCACCAGTCGCTCTTCGGTCGTCAGGGAGATTCTGGATTATTCGACCTGCGTGTTTGACGCGGACGGCTTCAGCGTCGCGCAGGCTGCGCGCATGCCGGTGCACCTGAATTCAATGGCATCGTGTTTGCGCACATTGATCGAATCGTACGTGCCGCTGGAAGCATGGGAAGACGGCGACGTCATTCTGACCAACGACCCGTACAGCGGCGGTCAGCACCTGCCAGACGTGCAGACGTTTACACCCGTATTCCACAACGGCGTACGGGTAGGCATCGCCGGCATCCTGGTTCATCACCTGGACGTCGGAGGCGGCGCGCCCGGCAGTTACGACGCAAACGCGACCGAAGTCTTTCAGGAGGGCATCTGTTTCCCGCCGGTGAAGATCGCCCGGCGCGGAGAGGTCAACGAAGACCTGGTCAAGGTTTTCCTGCGCAATTCGCGCGAGCCCGAGAACGTCGGTGGCGACTTCGCCTCACAACTGGCTGCGTTAAAGGTCGGCGCCCGCAGCATCCAGCGGATCGCCGAGCGGTACGGGGCAGAACGGCTACACGACGCTTGCAACACGATCCAGCGCCAAAGCGAAGAACTGATGCGCGCCGCAATTGCCGCGGTGCCGGACGGGCGCTATACATTCGCAGATTTTGTTGATGACGACGGGCTCGGCTCCGCCCCGATTCGTATTCACGCCACGCTGAACGTCCAGGGTGACGAAGCGCTGGTCGACCTCAGCGGATCGGATGAGCAAGTGCCTGGCCCCGTCAACTGTACGTTGAACATGTCCTCGTCCGCTGTCGTCTGCGGCGTATTGATGGCGATCGGTCAGGACATCCCGGCAAACGCGGGCTGTTATCGTCCAATCAAGATCGAGGCGCCGCTAGGCTCCGTTGTGAATGCCGCCAGACCAGCCGCTGTCGCCAACCGTATGGCCGTTGGACATCGCGTTGTGAACGCGGTTATGGGCAGTTTTGCGCAAGCCCTCCCGGACAAGGTGCCGGCGTCTTATTACGGCGTCAGTTATGCCTACGCGTTGCAGGCTTTTGCGAAAGACGGCAGCCGTCCTGTGTACTTCGATTTGGAATGCGGTGGCTGGGGAGCACACCCGGATGCGGACGGCGCAAACGCCTTCTCATGTGGATTCCACAACGTCTCCAACTCGCCCATCGAAATGATTGAACAAGACTATCCTCTGACCTTCAAGACCTACGGCCTGGTACCAGACTCTGGCGGTGCCGGTCGCACTCGAGGCGGCCTGGGCCTGGTCAGAGAATTTCGTCTGGACGCGCCGACTGGCCGCTTTGTCGCCAATCTGGACCGCTTCGAAATTCCGCCTTACGGATTGGCCGGCGGCGATGCAGGCCGCGCAGGCCGCCTGACGCTGCGTCGCGCCGATGGAGACGAAGTGACGTTATCCAGCAAGGTACGCGGCGTGGAAATGAACCGCGGCGACAGCATCAGGCTGGAGACTGCCGGTGGTGGCGGTTATGGCGATCCGGCGGACCGTTCGGAAGATGCGGTGATTGCGGATCTGGCTGGCGGGTATGTGACTAAGCAGTAGTGCCAGAATCTGCAATGTTCTTTTTCTGTGTCGGATAAGGTTGTGCCCGTGCCACACTGAGCGCCCTGCGAAGCTCCGCCAGTGATGACCGCGCGACCGCATCCGTCGACTCAGAATCGCTTGATGACTTCACGCGCGCCCGACACCTTCAGTTCTTGCTTTTGGGTTTCAGGCCAGCGCGGGGATACCACTTTGGCGTGATTGGTGTATGCAACCAATATTGCAGTTTTCTTATCGCCTGCAAGAGAGATTGCAGAGGGACTGTTACATACTGGGCCGCTAACCGCCCGCGTGTCGCGACAACTCCGCCTCAGGACTGAGTCCGGCGAAAGTGCTGTTCGCTGATCCCTCCGTGCCTTGACGACCACAAGAGCGGGTCGCGCACGTAGTCTTCGATTTGCGCGATGACGGCGTCGGAAAAATCGTGGCGCTCGCGCGCCTGCTGGAGGAGTTCCTGCCACGTCAGCAGGCTCAGCAATTGGATGCCAAGATCATCGTTATTCAGGACGGCATCAAAAATTCCGTATTGGAATACGACAAACACATTCTGAACCGAAGCGCCCGCTTTGCGGAGCGCGGCCCCCATTGATGCCTTGGTCTTTCCATCGGTCGTGACGTCATCAACCAGCAACAGACGGGCACCCTCCCCAAATTCGCCGTCGATCTGCGCTTGTGGACCAATACCTGCCGCCTGTTTGCGGGCAACGACCAGCGGTAGATTGAGTCGGTCTGCGATGATCGAGGCAAACGGAACGCCCGCGCCGCCGGCGCCTGCAATGCCGTCGAACTGGCCTGGTTCCAACACGGACTCAATGCGCTGTAACGAAAGCGCAATGAGCTCATTCCGGGCATCCGGAAAGGACAACAGGTTCTTGCAGTTCACATAAACGGGACTCGCCCATCCAGACGAGAAAAAGAAGGGTCTTTCAGGTCTGAACAGGACGGCGCCCATGTCCAGCAGTACGTGCGCGGCTTTGCGACCCAGCACGTCAGATGCTGACTGGTGAGCGTCTGAAGAGTCGTTTTCGGTTGTATTGGTCATTTCAGTACTTCCGGCGCGCGCAACAAAGCGAGCATCAGTGCGTCCACGCCATGGAGAAAGTCCTCCATGTCCATTTTCTCGTAGGGGTTATGCGACCCGTCCTCGTTGCGAACGAACAACATCCCCGTTGGCACACCGTGGTTAGCAAAAACTGCGGCATCGTGACCCGCACCTGACGGTATACGCTCGTGAGTGGCGGTCAGTTCGTCACACACATCATCAAACAGTTCAATCAGACATGGCGTCATCGTAGCCGGCGCCGTCACCAGCGATTCGCTGATGTTGAAACTGACGCCACGAAGGCGCTCGATACCTTCGGCCTCGCTACGCGCTAATGCCTCGAAGTCGGCGAGCAATTCACTCGATTCGCTTCTGTACTCGAGCGCAAAGGTCACCTCGCCGGGCACGCGAGACATCGCATGCTCATTCGAGTTTGTGTTCAGGATGCCAACTGTTACAACCAGGTCATGGCCTTGTTCCAGCAACGCCTGCCAATGGCGGTCCAGCCGCATAATGAACTCCGATACCGCAAATACAGCGTCTCGCCGCAGCCAACGCGGGACCGCGCCAGAATGCGCCGCTTCGCCGGAGCAGGTGACCACGGCATGCCGGTGATTTCCCCGGATACCGGTGACAACACCCAGGTTCAAATTTCTGGCCACCATGACCGGACCTTGTTCGATATGCAGTTCCAGGTAACACCCGATCTCGGCCGGATTCAGTAGCACCTCTCCCGCCGTAATGGCTTCCAGGTCCGCACCTGCAACCTGCATGTAGTGGGACAGAGGTTTCCCGGTTTCACGTTGGGGTAGCGCCAGATCCGACTCTGACAGTTTTCCGAAAAGCGCTTTCGAGCCAAGGTACGCCTGACCAAACCACGCACTTTCCTCTCCCCGCAATGCAAGCACCTTCAGCGACCTCGGGGGGACGATGCCCAGGCGTCGCAGATGCACCAGCGCCAACAAGCCCGCTACAACACCAGCGGCGCCGTCATAATTGCCGCCCTCGGGGACCGAATCCACATGTGAGCCGCAAGTGATGGCAGGCTGTCTCGCGTCTTCACCTTCAAGGCTGATCACAAGATTGCCGGCGCGGTCGCTTGCAGCCAGAAGTTGCTCGCGTAGGGCTTTTTTTGCCAGCAGCGACAGAGCGCGGCTCTCGGATTCACCATAGCTCGCACGCGTGACCCCTACGCCATCAAAAGAGCCAGATCTGAGCTCGTTGAATAACTCGCGAGCGAGGTCCGGGATTGCGGGAGCTGAACTGGGAAGCGGAACGGACATGCTTTTTCCTTGGCGGCTCCGAGACCGGGCACGGAAAAAGCGATGGATGGTTGCCGACAAGCGTAATGGCAGTCAAGTCCTCCGCTCCGCAGGGATTTGGGACTCTTGCGGTCGAGCAGTCTCCGCTAGCGCGTGAAATAAGTGGTGCAGAACGGCGCCATCTGCTCGAGCCGTGGGCGTCATCAGACCAGCATGGTCATATTGCGCAACATGGCAGCCGTGGTCGCGCTTCAGCGCACATTTTCAACCGAAGGTTTTTTGCTAGCCAGGCAGCAAAAAAATCGACCGGGCCTCAAGACCCGGTCGACAGAGAACTATTTGGGAGGGGGTGCGCCTAGCGGTCGCCGTACTGACGTTCCAGTTGCTCGCGACGCTCTTGCGCTTCGATGGTCAACGTGGCGATAGGGCGTGCTTCCAAGCGGTCCAGGCCGATGGGTTCGCCAGTCTCATCACAGAAACCGTAAGATTCGTCTTCAATCCGTTTAAGCGCCTGGTCGATCTTACTGAGCAACTTGCGGTAACGGTCTCGGGTCCGCAACTCGAACGTGATTTCAGCTTCGCGACTCGCTCGCTCTGCTTCGTCGCTGACGTCACGCGCTGCATCACGCATCTGATCGATGGTCTGCTGCGATTCTTCGAGCAGAGACTGTCGCCAGTCCAACAGCTTCACGCGAAAATACTCGAGCTGTTTAGCGCTCATATAGGTTTCGCTCTTCTTGGGTTTGTAACCCTTGGGGAGCTTTACACCAGCCATGTAACACCTTGCCTCTAGGCTAAAGTTAAGCAGCGGACTTTAATCCCGGTTTGGGCGGCGCACACAACGACATTTGGCGCGCCCAGGCGGTAATAGTTCTGCCGCGATCAAACGACAACATATACCATACCTTCGTCAACGAAACCTAGGGCGACTCGTCAAATCATGTACAAAATGACACCCTCTTTTGCGCGCAGGTGTTCGCAATGCGCTTGTGCGCTCCGCCACGGGACATTCCCACAGCGAGGGCGCTATCTATGAACAGCGTGTGTGTCTTTTGCGGCTCAAGCGGAGGTCGGAATCCTGCCTATCTCAAGGCCGCGACGGCACTCGGTACATGCATCGCGCAGCGCGGCATCCGACTGGTATACGGCGGTGGTGGGCGCGGCATGATGGGCGCCGTGGCTGACGCTGCCGTTGCCGAGGGTGGAGCAACTCTTGGGGTCATCCCGGAGAGCCTGTTCAAGCGCGAGGGACTACACGTTGGTCTGGATGAACTGCGCGTCGTCACCAGCATGCACGAACGTAAGGCGCTGATGGCAGCGGAAGCGGACGCTTTTGTCGCTCTGCCAGGCGGCATCGGTACGATGGAAGAGCTATTCGAGATTTGGACGTGGACGCAAATCGGCGTGCATGCCAAGCCTTGCGGCATCTTGAACGTCGCCGGCTACTACGATGGCCTGCTCGCATTCCTGGACAACATGGTGAGCGAGCAGTTCGTGCAACCCATCCATCGTGACGTGGTCCTCGTGGATGACGATCCGGAGCGACTGCTGGGACGGGTGCTCTCCCATCGCCCACAAGTGCACGAACGCTGGATGACGTCAGAGCAGATATGACCCTCGCCTAGCGGGGTTTGAAACGGTACACGACGCGCTTGCCGCGCTGCTGGTTACTATCGGAATCCCACACCGTGTAATTCCAGAGCTTGAGCGTGCCGTCCAACGGCAAATACTCTGCTTTGCTGGCGACGGCTTTGCGAATGCCGCTCTGATATGGTGCCCGCTGATCGAAGCGCACGGGCGACCCGGTTGCGACGATACGCTCCACACGACCGTCACGGCGTCGCTCTTCCAGGCGCTCGGCACTGATAATCATGTTCTGATAGTGCACGCGCACATTGCCGGTGTACTCACGCAAGCCTGTCTCCAGGTTAACGCTGGACTCTCGCGATTCGATGCGCAGACCATCCACAACCGTGGATACGGCCAACGTCGTCAACGGTACCAGCGACAACAGGCACGCAAATAACGAGCTCACAAACAGACAAATGTGCATGCGCGCCCTCAGGTTTGCGCGACCAACTTTACGAATCCGACTCGCGCGGGTTCGGCAAGTTCACAGTTATCGGCGAGGCGCGCTATTTGAAGCGTTTACCAACGGTGGCCCCGGCTTCCACTGCCCAATCAGCTGCGGCAACTTTCTTGCCGCCGTCCGCGCGTACGCGTTGTAACAGGATTTGCCCTTCAGAGGTGGCAACCAGAACGCCGTCGTCACCAATGTCCATGATCTGACCCGGCTGAACGCTTTTTGCCTCGGGTACCTTCTTGCAATCGAAAATGGAAACCTTGTCACCATTAAAAGTCGTCCAGGCACCAGGCGCGGGATTAGCGCCGCGAATCAGGTTCCAGGTTGACTGCGTTGGCATGTGCCAGTTGATCCGCACCTGCTCGGCGCGACACCAGCCCTCATACGTTGCCTTGGAGTGGTCCTGCTCCGTCTTCGGCGCACTGCCTGCGCGCACCAGATCGACACTTTCCAACATGGCTTGCACGCCCAGCGGAAACAGCTTGTTGAAATAGACACTACCGAGCGTGTCGTCGTCGGTGATGTCGACGATCTTCTGCATCAGGATCGGTCCTTCGTCCAAACCATTGTCAGGCCAGAAGACCGAGAGTCCGGTTTGTTCACGCCCCCAGATGATGGGCCAGTTAATCGAACTGCCGCCGCGGTGCAAAGGCAACAGTGACGGGTGATATTGGATGCTTCCGCGCGTGGGTGTATTCAGGACCTCCTCCGGCACAAAAAGCGTCACATACGCCATCACACACAAGTCCGCATCCAGGCTGGCAAACTGCGCTTGTGTTTCAGGATCGCGGTACGACTTCGGCTGATAAACGGGCAGACCGCGCTCGACAGCGCATTCTTTGATCGGGTCTGCCGGACGGCCTTCCTTGTCAGGTTCACAGTAGACAGCGATCACGTCCTCGCCGCGCTCCAGAAGCGCTTCCAGTACGCTTTTGCCAAATGCCTGTTGCCCATGAACGATAATGCGCATCAAAATTCTCAGTGGTGCGAATGTAGTCTGGAATACCGTATACCAACGATTCGGCAGACGCCACAGCACGCCATCACGTGGGCATCGCGTGCGCAAGCCTCAACGTCGAGTCCGGGCTCAGGTCCTGACGTTGGGTGCCGTGCGACCAGAGATTGCGGCAATGCCGGCGATTTCCTCAGTCGCCTTGATAAGCGGGTCTAGCGCAACCTGCTCATCCAGATGATGCCGTGCCGGGTCAGGCTCGTAGCGCTCGAGGTATACGCGCAGAGTCGCACCCACGGTGCCGGTACCAGACAGCCGCATGACAACGCGTGAGCCGTCCTCGAACTGGATGCGGATCCCCTGATTGCTGGACACCGAGCTGTCTACCGGGTCGTGGTAGCTGAAGTCATCAGCATGCACAATCGTTAGGCCGTTTGCCGTTTTGCCGGCGAGTCCACGCAACTTTGACCGCACACCATTCATAATCTGGTTGGCGTCTTCCGCCGGCAGCCCTTCGTAGTCGTGGCGCGAGTAGTAGTTGCGTCCGAACTGACGCCAATGAGCGCTGATGACCTCAGCGACTGACTGCTGTTTTGCAGCCAATACACTAAGCCACAACAGCACCGCCCAAAGGCCGTCTTTCTCGCGTACGTGATCAGAACCCGTCCCCGCGCTTTCCTCGCCACAGATCGAAGCCATGCCAGCATCCAGCAGATTGCCGAAAAACTTCCACCCGGTTGGGGTTTCGTAACATTGCACCCTCAGCGCTTCAGCGACCCGGTCCACTGCCTGACTGGTGGGCATCGATCGCGCGATGCCTTTCAGGCCTCCGGCGTAACCTGGCGCGAGATCTGCGTTCGCCGCCAGCACGGCCAGCGAGTCCGATGGTGTGACATACACACCGCGCCCGAGAATCATGTTGCGGTCGCCGTCGCCATCCGACGCGGCCGCGAAGTCAGGCGCGCTATCTGAAAACATCAACGCCATCAACTCGTGCGCGTGAATTGGATTCGGGTCGGGGTGACCACCACCAAAATCCGGCCGCGGTTCGCCATTCATGACCGTGCCAGGGGCCGCACCCAGTTCATCTTCAAGGATCGCACGCGCGTAAGGCCCCGTGACAGCGTGCATCGCGTCAAAACGCATCGTAAACCCGCCCGCAAACAGTTTTCCGATCGCATCGAAGTCGAACAGCCGGCGCATCAGGTCGAGATAGTCCGTGACGGGTTCTATCACGTCGACCATCATGTCACCCAATTGCTGCGTGCCCACAACGGACAGGTCGACGTCCTCGGCCGTGACAATTTTGTATTCTGTCAACGCCTGAGTGCGCGCGAAGATCGCGTCCGTAATCAACTCCGGCGCCGGACCGCCTGCGTCGATGTTGTATTTGATGCCAAAGTCTTCATCCGGACCACCCGGGTTGTGGCTGGCCGAAAGAATGATGCCGCCGTCCGTACGGTACTTGCGGATGACCGCGCTGGCTGCCGGTGTCGACAGAATTCCACCTTGCCCGACCAGTACACGTGAGGCGCCGTTGGCAGCCGCAATCTTGAGGATGATCTGTATGGCCTGGTCGTTGAAGTATCGTCCATCACCACCGACCGTCAGGGTTTTGCCTTGCAATCCACCGATGACGTCAAAAACCGACTGCACAAAGTTGTGCAGATAAGGCGCACGCATGAAGACAGCGGTCTTCTTGCGTAGTCCGGATGTACCGGGCTTCTGGTCGTCAAAGGGTTCGGTAGAAACTGTCTGAATATCCATATCAGAGCCTGTAACGAGCACGGTTTAAGCAGATGAGCCTATGCGGCTTGATAGCGGAAGCGGGCGGCAATACTGGATCCGTCATACAGGCGCGAATCGCGCTTTTATGGGATTGCACTTAAAGAGACAGCGAAGCATCGCCCGCGCCGGGCCATTGTCAGCCGTGCTCCATCAGTTTCCGCCAGGTCTCCAGATCCGGAACACGTAGATAAAAGTTACGCTGTTTGACGTCACTCATCGGTGCGTTGGGAACATCACCGTAGTTGTGGCCGGGAAACAGGATTGTCTCGTCGGGCAGGTCGGCGAGCTTGCACAAACTGGCGTGCATCGCATCCACATTGGACCCGGGCAGATCGACGCGGCCACATCCCTGGACAAACAAAGTGTCGCCAGCAACCAGGGTGTTCTTGATTCGGAAGCATTGCGAACCAGGCGTATGACCCGGCGTGTGCAGGAACTCAACCTCTACGTTGCCAATCGTCAGTTTATCCCCCGAATCGACTTTGACCAGATCCGAATCCTCCAGCCCGGTCACTTTCTTGAGGCCGTCGGCTTCATGTTTGTTGACGTGCACCTTCATGCCTTGTTTGCCGAGTAACTCAGCAACACCTTGAATCGGGTGGCCACGCATAGAGCCGCCGCAATGATCGGGGTGATAGTGAGTGACCAACGCCGCAACAGGCTCGTAGCCTGCCTCCTGCACGTGTCCCAATAGTCCATCGATATCCCACGCTGGATCGACCAGTGCAACCTCACGCGTCGAGGCCGAGCCAACGACGTACACGAAATTTTTCATCGGGCCAATTTCGATCTGCTGCAGGACGAGTTCTTGAGTTTCCGACATGCGTTAGCGCTCTCAGCAACGGGGCGATCAGAGCTTCGATGCTACGCGCTCACTCCGGTGAACGCGAGCATATCTGGAAGTCCGCCCGGCGCCGTGACAAAGTCGTGCGCCAGACTCCAAAAGGAAGAGATGTGATGCCCGAAAAGCGCGTGGCCATCATAACCGGTGCAACCCAAGGCATTGGCCTTGCTGTTGCCCGAGTTCTAAGCGCGGCGAACTTCCGCGTGGCCATAGGCGCGCGCGGCGCTGCAGACCCGCAGGTGGTTACGCACGTGGGAGCGCGGCTTCCCGACGCCTGCCTGCAAGTGCTGGATGTCGCCGATCGATCGTCTGTTGAACGGTTTGTTGCGCATGTGGTGTCCCGTCTGGGGGCGCCGACCGCCCTCGTCAACGCCGCCGGCGTCAGCGCCCATGCGACCGTCGATCAGCTTGACGATGATGAGTGGCAATCCGTGCTGGATATCAACTTGACCGGTTGCATGCGCATGATTCGCGCATGCTGGCCGACTATGCATGCCGCGCAATTTGGACGCATCGTCAATATCGGGTCGACCGCGGCACGGACCGGAGCGGTTGGCTACTCCGCTTATTGCGCATCTAAAGCGGGACTGTTGGGGCTTACGCGTTGCACCGCAATCGAAGGCGCCCCCTCCGGTATCACCTGCGTAATGGTGAGTCCGACCTGGGTCGAAACCGAAATGTTGCGTCAGAGCGCGGCCGAGATCGCTACGCGGACCGGGCGCAGCGTCGCATCCGAGATACAGGCCATCGCCGAGAGCAACCCGCAGCAGCGTCTGGTACAACCCGAAGACGTCGCGCGTCTGGTCGCCTATTGTTGTTCTGACGGTGCGTCGGCCCTAACGATGGAAGACATCCAGGTCAACGCCGGCGCCCACTGGTAACGCTTCGGCTAAAGTGTCTGCACAGCGAGGATGAATGATTTGCCATGACAGAGTTCGCATACGAATCCGGACGACTCAACCTACCGTTTGTCGGCCATTGCACATTCGCAAAAGCTCCCGCCTGCCTCGACTGGGATGCCATTAACGCAGACGTGGCAGTCCTCGGCGTGCCGAATGACATGGGCACACAATATCGGCCAGGTGCACGCTTTGGTCCGCGCGGTATCCGCGAGGCCTCCACGCTGTTTTCCTTCGGCCACGGCGGCGCGTACGACTTCGAAGACGACGTGACCTACATGCCGGCTGAACGTGTCTCCATGGTCGACATTGGCGACGCGGACATTGTGCATACCGATATGACCAAGAGCCATGCCAACACCGAGTATGCGGTACGCAAGATCCTGGAGGCAGGAGCACTTCCGGTAATACTCGGAGGTGATCACTCCATTCATGCGCCTGCCATGAACGCGTACGCAGGCCGTGGACCGGTGCACATCGTGCAAATCGACGCGCACCTGGATTTTGTTGATGAACGGCACGGCGTGCGCTACGGGCATGGCAACCCGATGCGGCGCTCGTCAGAACACGACCACGTGAGCGGGCTGACCCAGTTGGGTATTCGCAACGTCTCGTCTTCCAATCGCGAGGATTACGACGATGCCCTTGACGCTGGCTCCACCATCCTCTCGGTACGTGACGTGCGACGACTGGGGACGGACGCGGTATTGGATTTGATTCCGCAAGACGTTGACCACTACGTCAGCATCGACATCGACGGTTTTGATCCATCCATAGCGCCGGGTACCGGCACGCCCAGCCATGGCGGCTTCCTGTACTACGAGGTACTGGAGTTGATGCAGGGGCTAGCGGAACGCAATCGCATCGTGGGCGTGGACCTGGTCGAAGTGTCGCCGCCTTACGATCCGTCCGGGATTACCTCGATACTGGCAGCACAACTGTTGATGAACATGCTGGGTTTCGTTTTCCACGCGCGCGAACAGACCTAGGACACGGCAAACATGGCAGCAACAACCAGTGCAGGATGTGAAATCCACTACGACGTAACCGACGAGCGGCTACCGTGGTTCAAAGACTCTCCCACAATCGTGTTCCACCACGGGGTCGGCGCGTGCGCGGACATGTGGCGCGGCTGGACCAGTGCCTTGATGGAACGCTACCGCCTGGTTCGGTTTGATATGCGTGGTCACGGTCGCTCGTCCGTCGCCAATGGCGCAACCACCACCATCGCAGCGCTGGCGGCGGACCTGGACGCGGTCGTTCAGGCTGCATGTGGCGACGAACGCATACACCTCGTTGGTGAGTCGGTAGGCGGCACTGTTGTGCTCGCGTACACGCTTGCGCATCCACACCGCGTCCGCACATTATCCGTTTCGAACGGCGCTCATCGTGGCGCGCCTATCGGCAACCTTGATGACTGGGCCGAATTGATGGGCCAGGGTGGCATGGCCGCGTGGTCTGATCGGATGATGCAACGGCGGTTTCATCCAGGTGCGATTTCCAAACAACAATGGCTGTGGTACCAGACCCAGCAAGCCAGCGCCAACGGGCAGGTCATCCTGGACGCGGTCCGTGCTCTGGTTGCTGCCGACCTGACGCCACGCCTGAACGAACTCAAGTTACCGGTCTTGCTGCTGCACCCGGACGGTAGCCCGTTTATCCCCATTCCGCTGATGGATGAGCTGCGCGCCCGCTTGCCAGACGCACAGCTGCGCATTTTTCCACACAGTAAACATGGCCTGCCGTTCTCACATGCGGATCAGTGTGCGTTGCAGGTCGCCGAGTTCCTGGGCGCCCGGAGCTGAGTCGAACACGAGGTTGCCGGCGTCAGAGCTCGATTTCCATCGCCAACAAAAGGAAGCTCCACGACTTGCCGTGACCGTCCAGGTTCAACGACTCGTTCACACCACCTTCCAACGCCTGGTCCATGACAAAATTGAAGCCGCTCAGAGCGGGTAATTCGTAACGCCGCACCTCGCCGCGGACCAGTTCACCCAGCTCGGCTTTGACGCGCCCGGCAGTCAGTTGCGTGGAGACCGCGCCGTAATGCGCGGGGTCGTTCACAAATACCGAAACATTCGAGCGGTTGCCTTTATCACCAGCGCGCGCGTGGGCAATTTCTCGCAACATCGTTCTCACGCCGTAAAAAACTCCGTTTGGGTGTGCACACACTCGCGAGCCACAAATGCGGAATAAGTAATGACGGAGGGTGTCATCGAGCCACGATAACCTCCGCCTCCCGCAGGCCCGCAACACAACAGCGACTCCACCTCCCACAACAAGTTTTCTGCCTCCTCACGTGACGACGCACGCATCGCCGCGTGGACCCTCACGTCCTGCGCATTGGAGTCGTACTGCTTCGCAGTTGCATGCAGGCTGGACACGCCAATCAGGTCGATCCTTACGGGCGCGTTCGTACCGTGCACCGCGTGCATCCGCTCTCTCAAAATCGCACATGCCAGCTCGCCACGTTCACATGCGCCGGGCCCCGCATAAGAAACGCCCGCCTCCGCCAGGAAGCCGCCATCGAACGCAACGGTGACCTTCAACTGTTCCGGGCGCGCTGAGCCGTCCGCTTCAGCCACGCAAACACGATTGGTGCCATCACCGCGTAGTTGTACACGCGTAAAGTCCGCTGTTACGTCGGGTGTCAGGTAACGTGTGGGATCGTGTACCTCGTAGAGCAATTGCTCTTTGACCGTGCGCTCATCCACCAGGCCACCGGCACGTTCAAGTTTCGTGATGACGGCGTTCCCGTCCTCAGCCACCTCGGCGAACGGGAAACCTACACGCGCCAGATCTGGTACATCCTTATAACCAGGGTCGGCAAAATAACCGCCGGTAATCTGTGCGGCGCATTCCAACAAGTGGCCAACCACGGTGCCACGGCTAAGGCGGGTCCAGTCATCAGCCTGCCAACCAAAATGCGCCCGCATCGGCGCCAGAAACAAACTGGGGTCTGCCACCCTGCCAGTGACCAGCACATCCACTTCCGCCTCGACACCTTCCAGCAGCGCGTCGGCACCCAGGTACGCGTTCGCTCCCAGGTACTTGTGGCCGGTCTCACCCACCCGCATACCCTCAAGCAATTCGGTCTCGGGGGTAATGAGATCGCTGACGTCGTCGCCGGTGACGGCGGCAACCCGACAGCCT
>JACLAC010025628.1_pt1 | contig 14581 bp, 10 predicted proteins | sample 8027881 | NCBI WGS metagenome assembly JACLAC01 (sample SAMN15725517, study PRJNA655200) | protist metagenome | isolation source: fluorescence activated cell sorting (FACS) single amplified genomes of... | place: Spain: Blaines Bay Microbial Observatory, Mediterranean Sea | collected 2016-01-19 | reverse complement strand
AAAAAAAAATTTTTTTTCAGCCATCTTTAATGTAGATAACTCTAATAATAATAAATAAAAAAATAATAAAAATAAAAATAATAGATGAATTAACAACTTACAGTACAATATGTCATACTTAAATGATCTAAGCACCTATACTATCCTACACAGCTATTTTTACACTTTAACACCAATGCTACTTTGTAATTGGCTCGGTATAATAATCTGTGCTATTTGCATGGTAGATGATTTACAATATATATGACATATAGCTATATAAATATTTTACAGGTCGGTGCGCAAGTTTTTTTTTCAATTTTATGTACATATATAGTAAAAAGTAAAAATATAAAAAGTCGAAGGACCTAATTAGATTATAAAAATATATAGCGCTATAAATATTTTACAGGTCGAAATTTTTTTTTTCAATTTTATAATCTTCCCAACCTTGATGAATCCGTGCCATTTGTTATTCCATCAAAAAATAATGATTTGCCATATAAGAATTTTTGATTGCTACTAGTATATACCATCATACGTATAACATCATCATGATTATTATTTTTTTCTTTCATTTTTGCATATCCTTCCATAAATAAAATATGACGTATATAATCTAAATGTTCCCTTCCCCATAACGTACGTCCATTTATAATATAAGTGGGCACACCAAATACACCTAAGTCTTTCCAAGCATAATCACGGATCATATTCATAGCATTTAAACCATCGTTCTTTGCAAAATCATCGAAACCCGTTGTATTAATGTCGGCTTGTTGCATCAAATCTTTTAAAACGTTAATATCTTCAATATCTAAATCCCGCTTCCAAAATGGTGGCCATAAAATTTTGAAAAGACGATTTACAGCAGTTTCTTGAAAATTATGTTGCCATTGCTCGTTATTACTACTTGTACTAGAATTAGCATAATTTTCTTCGTTTTGTCCTTGTTTTTTTGCCCATAAAATTGCACTGCCAACAAGTACACTATTCCATATTTTATAAGTGCCTAAAATAACCATATTTTTTGAACGTTTAGATGCATATCGACGCGCATCACTGTAGGCATATTTTACTGCATTCCATTGTGATTTGGATCGCTTTGATTTTTTGACTACGTTAGTTTTCTTATCAACTTCAGCTGATCCTAAATACGATGGTATATCCAATGCAAATGGCAACCAATTAATATCAACATTGAAATCATTTTGCAATTGCAATGTTTCATCGATTGCTAAATATGCATATGGCGATTTTAAATCAACGTATACATCAAGGCGTTTCCTTCCATATTTATTATAGTTGAAATGATTATTAGACACCAAGACCGTTTCATTATTCATATTTTTAATACGAGCTCGAGATAAGATTTCTTTCAAATAATTTGCATATTCAATTTTTGTTTTGCATCCAAATGAATATGTTAAAATATTTTCATTTATTAACCTTTCACTAATGCCTCCAAGATTATATGCATCAAGTAATAATAACCGCAAGGAATCACGACCAACATACACACCCTTTAGTATTGGCTTAAATGTAAATGTGGGTGCAGTGAAAATATTTTGATCTTCCTCTGCATAATATCTAATTTTATCCAATTGCTCCTTTGCTTTGCCAGACGATACAAATTCTTTGAATTTTGATGCATTTTCCACATTTGAATCTGTCAATAATGTTATTACAGTTTCCATATTGATTGTTGGATAGCCAGATGTATGCCATATAAGACCAAAGGCTTTTTCATTGTATGTTAATTCTGTTTTGAATATTCCACTTGAATAATTTGTAGACGAAGAAGAAGACCTAGTTGTATTTACAAAAATATTGCCATATAGCAATAAAGTGGTATCAACGCGAAATTTTGGCGCGACTGGCTCTGACGGTAAACCTAATAAATTGGAATACAATTTAAATGTTGAATATAAATATGGATTTTTATTTTTCCAATGAAATCCTACATTTGATGTATCGGGCACATCTAAATCATTGCAGATTCCAAATTCAGCTTGTTTTATTTTATACGGTTTTGTTTCGAAGTCCTTGATTTTGAACTTTGCAACAAATGCAGTTACAACATGATAACATAAATATGCATCTGCAGAAGCATAATCAATATATAATGTGAGAGTATTGTTATTATGATCTACATTACTCGTCATATTGAATAAAAATAATAATAAATTGTATGTATTATATATGTGTATATGTATGTATCTATTTTGTGTGTCTGTGTATATATATATGTATTGATAAAAAATGGATAGTGGGGCGGTATTTTATTACAGTATCTACTAAATTAAACTTTAATTCGCTATTTTCTGGTAATTAGTATGTTCAAACATATATATATATATGTTTATATGTTTGTGATGGGATTTATTATTAGGATTGGGTGCTTGGGTATATGCATTGGACTCACAAAGAGAAGCCTCTTTTTGCACTGTGTTTGTATATAATATGATACATGTACATTATATTATTATATATTAATGCTATAGGAAAATAGACGAGTCAATGAGAAACCATTTGTATAGAAAACAAATATTGGAAGGTAAATATTGGAAGGTTAATATTAAAGGAGGAGACTAATAAAAACAGGAAAGAAGATTATATATCTTTTCATTTTTTAATTTTTAGTATCTATCTATATAGTTGTTATTATATATATATATAAATTGATAAAAAAGAAGAAAAAACGTAATTATGCAAGTGACTACTGATGAAATTCATGTAAAATATATGTTACAAGCTGTTGAATGTGCGAACGAATCGATACCCGTTGATACAGCATATTGTGTTGGTTGTGTGATTGTGAAAAATAATGTTGTTATTAGTACTGGGTATAGTCGTGAGCTACCTGGGAATACACATGCAGAAGAATCTGCATTGATAAAATTGAATAATGCTCAAGTATCAGCAGATGGTTCTGACTTGTATAGTACAATGGAGCCATGTAGTAAACGTTTATCTGGTAATGTCCCATGTGCTCATCATATTATCAAAAATAAGGTGAAGCGTGTTTTCGTCGGTGTTTTAGAACCAGCTAATTTTGTAAATTGTGAAGGTATACAGCAATTGATAAATGCAAACATAGAGGTGATATCTGTACAGGCTGAAGGTTTGAAAGAAAAATGTTTGGCACCAAATAATCATATCTTAAAATAAAAACGAGAGGCAAAAGAATTATTTTAATATTACACACTGTATATCTCGATCTGAAAACCACTGGGGGATATTTAATTAATATATACAAAATGGTTCGTAAAGGATACTCCTTATATATTTTAATGTTGTGTGTGTGTGTAATGATATTTTTTACAAAGTCCGTATATTTTTTTTTTATATCTTCTCTAATAATACACACTTAATTTCATTCGAAAAACCACAATTTTATGAGATAATAGAAAAGGCAAACAGTGCGCTTTCTTTATTAAGTACTTCGGTATCATATTATGCATATTTAAATATTTTTATTTTATTATTTTTAGAAAAGAGAGTATATTTTGGAGCATATATTATTTATCACGGGAGAAGTTAAAATTATATTGTAACTTAGATTTTAACCATCACTAATATATTTCGTAAATTTTAACCCCACCAAAATATTATACATTCTCACCCTAATACTCGTATTATAATAAAACGTTACGTGCACAAAATAAATATTATGATACGAGTATCCTACAACTTACTAACTTGAAGGTTACACCAAGTTATAAAATCATTTGTGACTTCATCACGATTAATCTCATTGAATATTTCATGACGGGCACCACTATATATAGAAACTTTAGGACTCTGTGCACCGACCCTTTTAAATTCAGCTATTATTTGTTCAGCAGCATAACCAAATTCACCGCAGGGATCTTTCTCTCCACACATTATATAGCATGGTAGATCCTTTGGGTAATTTTTCATTGCTTTCGTTGAATCTTTTAAAGCAATTAAACATGGTAAAAAATCAAGGTAAAACCCAACAGAACATTGAAATCCACATAATGGATCTTTATTGTATTTATCTACTTCGTTTGGATCTCTTGATAACCAATCGTTTTCCGTCTTTTCTAACGTACCATCTTCGTGTTTCTTCATTTCATCTTTGCTATATTGTACCTGCGCTGGGTATGCCCCTACAGTCAACATATGTAGTAATGAACTAGTAGAATCAACATTAACAAATAAATTAATACCAGACAAAAGCAAAGGTGTACCAGCACTTAGAATCATATTAGGACGTGCTACGACTCCAGACAATGCTAAGCCATCCAACATATCCCCATACCGACCAGCAAATGTATGGGCGATAACTGAACCCATGCTATGTCCTAGCATAATAAACGGTTTGTCATAATATTGCTTTTTTTCCTCCATAACCATTTCCTTTAAATCCAAAATAATACGTTCAAAGCCATTGCTTAAATATTTCTCATGTAAAGGATCTACGTCAGGTGTTAGACCATTCAATCTTCTTTGTTTCTTTGATATTGCTACACCCAGTGGATTCTGTTGAAATTCAAGCGCTGTTTGTCCATGTCCTCTGTGATCATTTGAATATACAATAAAACCATGATTCACTAGCTCTGTTGCTAATCTTTCATATCGTTTTGCATGTTCAGCCATGCCATGGCATATATGGCAAATAGCTTTTGGAACTGCATTTGGATTATTTGACTTAAAACAAAGACGATATATTGTCGTTTTATCCGATGCTTTGAACGGGGTTTCTGTTGCAATCATCTCTTTTGTATATGTGCATCTATTTTCGTAATTTGTATTTGAAATTGTTCTTTGCCACAAATTCTTTACAAAACAAGTATAATGTTTTCTCACAGTATATGTCACACAGTCACACTGTATACCAGGTATACACAGATCGCAATTTTGTTAAAAAAATAATATATATATTTCAACTTGGCCTATATACCGCCTTACCGGCCTACCAAATCGACGATGGGACCGAAATTTTATCAAAAAATGAATCTCAAAAAAGGATTTTGTGATTTCATTTTTTAAAATAAATAGGTTAATCTATATGGCATTTTACAAAACAATAATCGGATATTTTAATGTTAAAAATATCAATTTGGTAAAATAGGAATATTAGTATACAAAATTCATACTTATAATATTTTAAAAAAAGTATGCCAGCTATAATAAGGCCAGCGGACCAGCTTGGTCAAGGTACTGTTACTGTACAAAATACGCTTGCCCGCTTGTATTATGACACCTTTTGATTTTTTCTCCTCTCCTTGTGCGTAAGATTACAGGTATCCTGATATAATTTTTACTGTGCCGGCCAGTCACCGATTTTCGGTACAAATTTTTTCTTATACTTAAACACTATATTACCAATCAAATACACAAATTAATCCAAAACTCACACACTCGAAATTTATTGAAAACCTGAAAACCGATTAATTTGTGTATTTGATAGGTAATATAGTGTTTCAGTATAATAAAAAATTTGTACCGAAAATCGGTGACTGGCCGGCCCAGCCGGCACAGGAACAATTATATCGGGAGGTACCTTGAAAGAAGATATTGGTTATTATTATTGATTTTTTTTACAATTATTAATATATATATTATAAAATTTAATAAATGCAAAAATGAAAAGGGATACGACGTATATATTATAACATTTGCTTTTATATGTATTTTTCTATAATCTAGTTTACTTTTTCAATACCTACCTATTGATTTCTGGAAACGATAAAGAGATAATATACATAAAATAAAGAGACAGAACGATATAATATTATTATATTGCATATCTATATATAATAAATATATAGATATAAAAGCAATTTACGTCATTCTCGAAATAAATAAATATAGAAATATACAGTGCACAAATATATATATATATATATCCCATTTGATATAAACGGAAAGAAATATGAGTAATAACAACAATTTAAAGAACAATAATACTGGTGTGAAAAAAAATGATGGTGGAAATAATAAACAAAATTTAAATGCCGGTGTAAAACATGTTGAAGCTTCTTCTGTTTCCTCCACTTTTGTCAAAGGCAATAATAATAATATTAATGGAACTCCAACAACAACATTTAAAAAGAATTTATCAATTAAAACGAAGGATATTAGAACACCCAACAACAATTTTTCTAAAAAAAGTGATTCACGTATCTCATTTACTCCAACCATGACTAATAAATCTGTAAAAGAGTTGAAACCGAGAGATTTTTTAAAACTTCGCATGTTAGGTAAAGGTGACGTCGGCAAAGTATTCTTAGTGACACCAAAAAAATCAAAATGGAGGAAACCAGGTTCAATGGAAGCAACTTTAAATAGCAATGAGGTTATTAAACAAATGTCTTATCTAGCTAGAAACTCGCCGAAGAATAGCGCGGGAACAAACGACAAAGGTCGTAATAGCACCTTACCAACGACACCAAATGGATCAAAATTACCAATACCTACTGAACTATTTGCAATGAAAGTTGTTAATAAAAAAGATGTGATCAAACGTGGAAAAGCGAAACGTGTCATGTTAGAAAGGGATATATTATCTAGTACAAATCATCCGTTTATCGTGACCATGTATTTAGCATTGCAAACACGACATCGATTGTATTTTTTTTTGCAATATTGCCCAGGGGGTGAATTTTTTAGAATGCTGCGAAGACAACCGAAGAAACGAATACCAGAAGCGTATGCTAAATTTTACGCTGCTGAAATTTTATTAGCAATTGAATATTTGCATTTATTAGGTTTCATATACAGAGACTTAAAACCTGAAAATATTTTAGTCCATATGAGCGGACATTTAATGTTGGCCGATTTTGACTTAGCGAGATTAGTGAAACATACTGGTAAAAAGAAGGCGCCGAAAATCGTGCCAAGAAAAGGAAAATATAATAAAAGGAATGGGGGCCGTGGAAATGCAGGTAGTGGTGAAGCTCGTAGGAATGGGAATGGCACAGGGAATGCCCCGGGACGCAATCTCTTTTCTATGTGCTGTGGAGGTGGAACTGGTTTGCAACCGAAAATTGAAGATGAAGCCATGACGGTGGACACGGAGTCACAATTAAATCCAACAAACGCAAGCGATAGAGCGATGTCCTTTGTAGGGACAGTAGAATATATCGCACCTGAAGTAATTAAAAACGAAGGATATGCGGGAACAGTGGACTGGTGGACATTTGGCATTTTAATGTACGAAATGATGCATGGCAAAACACCATTTAAAGGGAAGGATACCGATGATACTTTTGCAAATATTTATTTGGGCGATTTTGATTTTCCAAAAGATGTTGATACATCAAATGAATGCAAGTCGTTGCTACGTATGTTATTAGCAAAGGATCTAGAAGATCGCCTCAGTTCACCTAGTCAAATAAGACAACATGCTTTTTTCAAAGGTACAAATTGGGCATTGCTTCGGAATGAAAAACCACCTATCATACCCAATATAGAACATCCATTAGATACTCGTAACTTTCGCTCTTTTAATGATGTAGTTGAATCAGATGAGGAGTTTATCGGTAGAAATAGTGGCACCACCGAAAATAGCAAAAAAAAAGATCTTTTCGGTGCGAAAAGCGTTAACAATAATAGTCATAATAAGAATAATAACAAGCAAAGCAATCAAAATCTAGACACACCAATTAAGAGTACGGATGCAATAGGATCAACGATCAAGCAGAATAATGAAGGAGGAAAAAAACAGGAACAAAAAACAAATGGAACCGAGGGCGACAATGGTGGATCAGGCGATGAGTCAGACGATGAGGATGTCATTAAAATACTAACACCGGATGTATCAAAACGTGCATCGAGTACAAGTGAATCCTTTAAAGGTTTTGAATGGAAAACTCCTCGTGCTGAGGATCCTCACTGGGACGATATTAATTTTATGGCTCGATCTCCAAAACCGTTATCGTTGCAAAAACCTGTTTTTTTATCACGTATTCAATCGATTAGTGGAGAAGCTTTGCAGTATCAAAAAAATAGCGACGCAGCATCTGTGGAAAATATAGAGTTAGATGATAATAGTGAAGGAAAAAAAAAAAGAAAGAAGGAAAAATTGAGTGAAATAATTGAGTAGGAGAGAGAGACAACAAAAATAAAAGAAATTATACTTCGTAAAATATTTTTTTTTTAAATAACACCCCTGTAAAATTCGTTAAAGTTTGAAACACAGGAGAGATATATAAAAATATCGATTACTAAATCTTATATATACACACAAAGTATATTTTTTTTTTACACAAAAGTTAAAAATTTTTTTTATATATAAATAAATATACGAAGCGTATAATATATGTATTTAAAAATAAAACACTTTTTATCATTTATCATTACGCGTTTTAAAAAGCCCCAACACACTTGCCATGTACTATTTATTTGTGTTGTGTGTATTGTGTGCCAAGACAATCTCTCCTATTTTTTTATAAATGTATAATTAAACGTTTAAATTCATCATAGCCTATTTGTCCATCACCATCAACATCTGCCTCGGCAATTAAATTATCAATTTCTTGATCTGTTAATTCTTCGTCCAAATTCATCATTACATGTCTTAATTCAGCTGCTGTAATATATCCACTACCATCCTGATCAAAGACTTTAAAAACATCAATAATATCATACTCTTCATTGTTCTCACTCATACGACTAGACATTAGATCTACAAACTCGTCAAAATCAACAGATCCACCACCATCTTGATCAACCTCGGCGATAATTTGTACTAATTCTTCTTGCGTAACCTTTTGTCCAAGCGTTTCCAATACAGTACCTAATTCATCAGTAGATACTTCACCACTTCCATCCATATCAAACAAAGCAAATGCTTGTTTTAATTCTGCAATTTGTTCATCAGTGAAAACAACTTTATCAACTTCTTCCTCATTTTCTTCTGCCATATTTGGTAATATATATATAATAGATTGTTATTTTGCTTGATTTAAAATATGGTTTTTATCTATCTATCTATCTATATTAATTTGTTTACAATATGAATCAAATAATAATATAGATGTATATATATACAGTTGTTCTGATATATATGTATATATGTGCTTTGTTTTTTTTTACAATAATATGAATCAGATCAATATATATAATCTATATGTATGTACAGAGTCCATGTGGATATATATTTCTTTCACGCATATTTTATATATATATAACGTTGCTATTTTTTACGATATTTTAGCAGGCTCGTATCATCTGTAAACATTTTTTATGACAAAAATGCACCTTGACACAACGTATATAAAAAAAACTTCACATCCACCACCACGCCAGCTTGCCTACTTTGTTTTTTTAAGGATAAAATGAAGTTAGAATCCAAATAACATATATCTACAATATTTTGTAGCACGTACGGGGATATTTTACCTATCTTTTCCAACATTTTAACAACACAACAAAAAAAGGTAATCCAGGTTAAGGTAATACAAATCTCTACAACAAAAATAACATCATTTTTTTATATATTATTATAGCTCAATAATAATAATGAATATATAGCTTCCGAGCTCGCTGGATAGATGACAATATGCCATCATTCATATGCATATATGTATGATAATAATATATCCAATACATGAATAGTCTATAGTCTATATATTATATATATATTATACTATCCTAACTGCTGTAAAAAAAGAAACAATTACATCTCTCAAAAACCATGAGGGAAACAAATTATAATTATCATCAAATTGTTAGAATAGCTATTATTGCAATAACTTTATTTATTCAATATAGTTGTATTGATGGCGAAAATGGAAATCATAATAATAATAATAATAATAATAATAATAATATAAAAAATGGAGAAGGTCGTTACGTCTCTTTCGTTACAATACCAATATTTTCACATTTTGAACCTTTAGCTGCCATGGCAGAAAAAATGTATGAGCGGGGATATCGTGTAAGTATAGCGTTACCAGAGGGTTATGAAAGTTGGGTTGAAACATATGCACCGCATGCACAGTTTATACCATGTGGTATCTTACCCCACAATGAAGAATTAGAAGAGTTACAATTACGTACTTTTTTATCTCCGACAAATACATTTATAAGTAGTATTAATAGCAATAAAAACGATTCTTCAAAAAAAATAGCAACGGATCCAATGGCACCAACGAAATCTTCTTCAATACCGAATGTAAATAATTCCACATCGATTCGGAACACTGATAAATATTTTTTGCAACATATATGGGATTCGTTGTTTCCATATAAAAATATGTATATTAATATTGCGTCCCGTTTACGTTATTACGCAGCATTTCAAAAAAATATGTTAACCGTTTTAACACATGCACATGCAATAGATGTTCCGGATTTAATAGTTGTTGATCGTTACACATTTGCTGGCATAGGTAGTGCAAACTATCATCATATAAATTTTGTTATCAATAGTCCATCTTTATTATATGATATTGATAATCCAGCACAATACATCCCGGCTCCATTTTCACCAACGGAGAGCGCGCACTCGCAAAGTCAAAGCACTGGTCGGCCATTTAAAGCGATGGATGGAACCACTGCTTCTCACCTGCATACAAATAATAATGATTTTTGCAAATCTGGTGGGATTAACAATCAAAAGCCATCAATTAACGACCGGGTTAAAAACTATTTACATCGTTTAGTATACCGTTTAGCTGTTGGCAAAGCTACTGGTGATATTAACGCGGTGTGGAATTTAAATGTTGATTCTAACGTCATAAACGAGGATCAATATTACAAGAAAAAATATATTATAGTAAATAGTATTTTTGGTATAGATGATGAGCGAGATTTATCTCCATTGATAACAATGGTTGGTGATATTTCGATAGAACGGAATACAAAGGATGGAATGGGCGTACATTTAATTGATGACATACCAGAACAAATACATGATCAGCTTTTTGATGGTGGAAGGAACAAACATTTTACCAGCGGAACAAACAATATTTTAGTTGATTTAAATGGTTACATGAGTAACGAATTGAAAACTATACTTGAAGAGAAAGATAATTTCCTTCTTCTCGAGCCAGCTGGAAGTGGCAGTGTTGTTGAGGAAGATGATATGGATGAAATTCATCCACCAATTTTATTACAAGATGTATTTAATAGTTTAAATGTATCGATTTTAATAACAACTGGTAAATTAAGCGCAGTGCAAAAAGCGTTCCTGAATTGTATACCTGTTATAATCATGCCAATAACAGCCGAGGACTTAGATATTGGAAAACGGATTGAACATCTGAGCGCTGGAGTTTTAATCAGTGCAAATCATGTCTCATCACTTGAAATGGAGACCACTGGGTGTTTAAGCAACGGGACTACTAGCAATGCTTTTAAAGCTTGCGTGATGGAAAATATGATTCAAAATGCTATTTTGAAAATAAATAATGACAAAGTATTTAGACGGACTGCTTGTAAACTGAAATCAAAGTTACTTGCAGGTGGTGGATTGCATCGGGCTGCAAATATTTTGGAAGCGGCTATTACAATTGGTGTAGCACCATATATAAATATTGACTTACCGTGGTATTCCAAAAGTATGCTTGATGTGTATTTACTTTATTCCATTGTACTAGGGGGCGTATATATGATACTGAAAACAATGATGAGTGCATGCTCAACACTATGGGAAAGTGTGGTTAATCCGAGTGTTGCTTGGTGATGATATACACAAAAATATTGTTCTAGAGAGAGACAGAGAGAGAGAGAACCCCTGTGTGCGTGTAGCACTATATCCAGGTAAAATGTTTGTTGCAACACTATCATGTTATAATATTAATATATATATTTATTCCATTAATTTAAAAAATATCATGTATCATACTAAAATGTGCTATACTACGTCGTCATTGCCTCCCTCATCATGGACAACGCTGCTATTTGATACGCGACTGTTTCCATCATTAAAAATACTATTATCAACATCATTATTGCCATCACTACGTTCATTAACTATTGTACCTTGATGATTATTGTTATTATCAATATCCGTGTTGCTATTAATATAATTTGAATTCAAAACATCCTCCTCAATAACAGCTCTACACAATGGGCATGCAACATGTTGATTTAACCATTGTCCAATACATTTTTTATGAAAAATATGTTTGCATGGTAATATATTCTTTCGGTCCCCATGCTGGTATTCTTCCATACATATACTACATCTCTCTTGACTATCGTCTTGCTTCACTTTGTCATCGCTTCTCTTATCTATATTTTTTTCATCCTTCTTATCTTGTTTTTTGACATGTATTATTTCGTCAAGAGATTCCAATCTACTGTTTGATACACCTTGTCTCACCGCCGTACTACCAGCTCTATTGGCAGTGTCAAGTGGCATAACTCTGCCATCTCTAAACATTCTATTATCACCACGAGCATTGGTTTTTATGCAAAAGCAATAACTTAACATGGCAACTAGAAAACAAGTGCTAAGAGTGGAAAATATCCACAATGCTGGACAACTGAATATATCCTCACGGCACATATCATCCCAATGACGTTTACTATATGATGTGTCATCATATGATTTTAAACTTGTCCAATGATCGATATTGGTCAAATTAATTGACCTTGTATATGTAATATATGAATGGATGTAATGGGTTAGAACGGCTATCTAATAAATATTTAGCGGGATTTTATTTTACTTACCAGGTATCATCTAACTCATAATGAAATCTTCCACCATGTACAATTAATTTATCATTGCCAACCTTTGCATATGCTGCACCAAATCTCACTTTTGGAACTTGCAAGACGTATCCTTCATTTCTTTCCAATTTCGCTGCTTCCTCATCAAATGTTCTCGCCCATTGGCGATCTACACATTTTACTTTGTAATCCTTGCGAGGATATTGCAAGCATTCATTCGGCCGTGCTTCAAATTTAGCACCCACGTCAGCTTCTATTAAATTTTGTACATTCGTCCTAAAAATATCACGATATACAAAGGATGCACTTGATGTGAGTTCCATGCCAGCAAAATATATCACATAACTATTCCACATTATCATAACACCATCTGTACGTTTAATGCTATCTTTTGGTTGCAATAACTGCTTCCATTCAATTGAATCTACCTCCTTTCCATCAGCACCGATTAGCATCACCGACCATACATCAGATTGCATTGAATATGTATAACTGGACAACCCTTGACCACCGTATATTATCATATGCACAGTGTTTTGATACATATCGCGGGAAGAATGCTTACTATTGCTGTTAGAAGATGCTTTATATAAAACAGCTCCGTGATTAAAACGTCCACTTGGCAAGACACTCTGTATAGGCTTATTATATTCATTTCTCCAAGATTTTGTTCGTATGGAGTAGCTCCATAAATCATTATGTACAGTGACACTGTCCATAAACCCAGATACACCGCCAAATATATACATGCGATGATCGATTTTGACGACAGAATGGGAAGCACGATCGGATACAAAAGCTGGATGGTTTTTTATTTCGTTTATATACATTGTCCATCGAGGCACAGATGCTGGTTGCGTGATACTAGTTCTTAAATCTACAAACTGCACTTGATATAATTGTTTTTCATCTTTTTGTCTCAGCGTCGTTTGCGAACGAGTAGTACCTCCAAAAACATATATATTGCATACACCTGGTGGATCTGGATTCAACTGACGGTCGTTTAAAACAGCGGCAGTGTGGCTATATCGTGCAGTCGAACGTGCAGATGAACTGTTTTTATGTTGAATTTCTGACCATATATTAAACATATCTAACCCCAAGCTCCATACATCACTATGCCCTGTTTGAGCATTTGTTGAATAACCGCCAAAAATAATAAAATACTGGGAGCCATCATAACCTTGACAAATATTGCCTGTATGCCAGTGTCGACCAATTGGTACATTTGCAACGCCCTGGCTATTATTTAAAAGTCTTACCCAAGGGGTTGCATGATTCCAATTTTTTTTATTATTTTGCTGATAATTACTACCTGACATAGTTCAAATTAATTCACCACATAGAGTTTTATTTTATCAAAATATATTTACATGTATCTATATACACACATACATATTATATCCACCTTTTTTTTGTTAGTTATCTTAACTTTTCTAAATTTGTTGTATTCATCCATGTATGATGTTATTATTATGTAAATTCTATATCTTCAAACGTTCAAGATCATAAATGTATATTTACTATTATTAATATTATTACTACTTTTATTTTATTTTTTTAATTTTTTATTTCTTTTTTTTCTTCTTCGCGGCGGTGGTACGACGTGCGTATGTTGTTCTTCGATTATTCGAGCTATTATACCAGGCATACAGTATTACAGAACAATTAAGGTTTTGTGAATATCGTCGAGGGCGCACAGTTCTCTTTGCATAGTTCTTAGCGATTTACGTGTTTGTGAATGATTACCAGATTTTTTAGCCAGCTAAGGCACTAAGGGCTAACCAGCTAACCAGGCTAAGGCCACCACAGCAGATTTAGATATTGTTCATCAATTATTATTTTTGACACATTTAAAACATGGCAACCATGCACACATCAAGACACAAAATAAAAAGACGGTCGATTTCGTATTATTTTTTCCGTATTTATTATCAAACCAATT